>Ga0065711_1041761_pt1 | contig 15889 bp, 12 predicted proteins | sample Hoacrofraction12_FD_59098 | JGI IMG/M metagenome (GOLD analysis project Ga0065711, IMG submission 59098) | Hoatzin crop microbial communities from Cojedes, Venezuela - Epithelial fraction 12 v2 (version 2) | ecosystem: Host-associated > Birds > Digestive system > Esophagus > Crop | place...
GGGTTTGTCAATAGAAGTGTGTAAGTAATTTTAGAAAATATACTTGACAAGGATTTCAAGACAAGGACAAGCAGCTTGGCCTTGTTTTTTATGTGTTACTCTGAGAAGACTGTGTCGAATAATGTCCGGAACCGCAATTAGTATTCCAGGTACTTGCGAATCCTCTCTGAGAATTTATCATTCATCATCAGCTGATTGAGTACCTCTGACCAATTCCGATAATAACCAACTTCCCACTTCTTCTCAAGTTCCAATGCTCTCAGATACAAGACCTTGTATATCGCATTTTCATTTGGGAATGCACCCTTTTTAGTTACCTTTCGGAAACTGGAATTCACTGCTTCGATTGCGTTTGTCGTATACATAACTTTGCGTACGGCACTGCTGTAATCGAATAACTGTTCTACATGTGAGAAATTACGTTTCCAGACATCAACTGCACCACGATAATGCTGCCAACTCTTTTCAAATATCTCAAAAGCGTTACGGGCTGTCTGTAAGCTCACAGCCCCATATATCTTCTTTAGATCTGTGGTGAACTTACTGTACTCCTTCGTTGGTATGTATTTGATTGAGTTTCTAATCAAGTGCACGATACATCTTTGGACAACGACTCCGGGGAATATCGACTTCGCTCCATCCTCCAAGCCAGATACGCCATCCATCGAAATAAAGAATACATCTTCAACTCCTCGTTGCTTAATCTCATCGAATACCTGCATCCAGTAATTTTTACTTTCGCTGGCTCCCAGCCAGATTCCTAAGAGTTCCTTCTTACCACTAATGTCATATCCGAGAATCGAATAGACGGCCGTTTCCTGTGTGTTATAGTCACTTCTTACTGTTACATACATGCAATCCACAAATAAAAATGCATAACACTTCTTTAAGGGTCTGTTACGCCAGGCTTCCACATCAGGAAGGATTGTGTCTGTGATGTTGGAAATCATCTCGTGGCTTAGCGAGAAACCGTAGATGTCCTCGATCGTTGAGGATATGTCTCTTTGGCTCATCCCTCTGGCATACATAGCCAGAACCTTGTTTTCTATCGCCGATACATCCGTCGATCTTTTCGGTACCACAATCGGTTCAAATGTCCCGTCACGGTCTCTGGGGGACTTGATAGGTACATCACCCATACTTGTCTTTAGGGTCTTTTCCGTATATCCGTTTCGCCGATTACTTGTTTCCTTTGGTTCTTTGGAATTACTGCCATATCCCAGATGAGCGTTCAACTCTCCCTTAAGCATATTCTCAAACATAGGGCCGAACACTTCTTTAAGAGCGCTCTGCATGTCTTCTACCGATCCCGGCTCATAGGCTTCCAGTATTGCCTGCGCGATCTTCTCGGCTGCCGGATTACGTTCTATTTTCTTTTTTGCCATAGTCATTCTTCTCCACCTCCAATACTATCATGACCATTTAAAAAATCTGTGTAGTTGTAATCGCGCGCTCACAACTTACACAGATAAATTTACACTCTCGAGCTTTCTGTTTTATTATTTTCTTTAAGGATTAAAGACCTTTAAAGAGAGAACCAGCAACTAATAAAACAAAACCGACAAATAATGTCCAGAATGAATAAGCGCTGATGAAGGGGATTGTTGTGAATTGTCCGAGTAATGCTAAAACACCTAAGACGACCGCAACGATGAAAACCCATTTTGTTGGTGCAGATAATTTCATAGTTTAATACCTCCTATAAATATTAATAGTTAAACTATTTCTTTATTAATTATACTCACTTATGTGAAATCTATTTGAGCGAGCCATCGAACTTAAGTTTAGGAATCTTACGAGTACCATCAGTATCTTTGCAATAGATCACAAAATGGAAATTCTCAATATCATAATCTCCGACATTAATGGTAGTCATATAATAGACCTTACCGTTGTTGTCATATCTTTTTACTAAGTAAACTTTGCGAATATCAACAATGCTTTCATCATCCCAATAATACATATAGACTTCCATGATGAGGTTTTCTTTAAAGAAGCTAGTGATATTATGATATTCAACCTTTAATGTTTTAAATAAACTATTATAACTATGCTTTAATTCAATCTGACTATAATCAGCATAAGTATCAAAAGAAACAGTATCAATCACTTCGCCCATCAGATAATCATAGACAACGATATTAAAGCCTCTTTTGTTGATGGCATAATCTTCTTCGCCAATGATGATGCTTGCTAGTACGCTTAATTCTTCATCTTCTTCTAAGGCATTAGCACCAACACTCTTTAATTTAATATTTAGACCATTATCTAAAGTACCTTCGTAGCTTAATGTTTTATTGCTTTCTGATTCGGTAATTATCTTTTTCTTATCAATAAGGGCCAGATAACTATCACGGAATTGATTAGCGATTGAAACTTCTAGACCCATTTCCTTTAATAAGGACACCTGTTCCTCGCTTAGAGAATATGTAGCTTCATCCTTAACTGCAATCATGATGGCGACATTATCTAATTCTTTTAAACCGGCTAAATAATTTGTAAAATCGAAACGACTTAATAGAAGTAGAGATCCCGTCTTTTCATAGATAATACTTTCTTCATCGCCCACAAATGCTCTAATAATTATTTCCCCGTCATAATTTTCATTTAAGTCACTGGCATTAATATCCACAATAAAACTATTATCACTTAAATGTTCAAATTCCTTACCTTCAATAATATTTCCTTCTAAATCATTAATTTCAACTGTTAATAAATCAATATCTTCTTCGGTATTTTCTAGAGCTGTTACCTTTATTTGAACAATATCTTCGCCAACTAAATAACTATCAATTTCCATGAAGCGTCTAGTCTGAATTGTATTCTTATCTAAATAATCCCAGGAGCCAATTGTCTCTAATAATTCACTCTTCTTCTTTAATTCATTATTCACATAACCATAACCATATCTTTCAACTAGGGTTCTTTCACTACTAAATAGATTCGTACCTAAGCCTAAACGATTGCCATCAATCCGACAACCCAAAGAGGCAAGCGTTGTCGGGAATAAATCTAAAGTCGTATAAGAACGATAGGAATCATCCTCGACCTCAACAGCTGAATTAATATAAGTAACATAGGTTTTACGTTGATAATTGTTTTCAACGCCCTTACAGAAATCCGAATCCATCGTCAGATGGTCGCCAGCGATAACAATAGTTGTATTTTCATAAAATGATTGTTGTTGAATCCAATTAATAAATTCGGCTACCTGCCTACTGCTACAAGCCATGACATTGGCATATCGATTATCTCCAAATTCAGCATCACATAATTCACAGAGATAACCATCCTCAAAGTGGGTATCAACTGTTAATAAAGTTAAATTAAAGGGCTCACTTTCTTCAGCCAACCTCAATACCTCTTCCTTAGCATAAGTAAAAAGCTTCTCGTCTTCATATCCCCACCAGACATAATAATCTTCAGGGATTAATCCTTGTTCGATCGCATATTTATAATCAAAGAACGAGAAGTTGCCATGTTGAAGGAACCAGCTCTCACGACCGCCAAAGGTAATATCGGAACCTAAAATAAATTCCTGAGTATAACCAGCATCGGCTAAGATATCACCCAAGGATTTTAGATTAGGATAGAAATCTTCAACCGAAGCTGTTAAATCATTCCCCAATTGCGACATCACTGGTAAACCTGACATATGGGAGACGATTGCCCCGGTGGTAAAGGTTGAACCATAGGTATTTAAAGCACCGTTTATTTTATTGTCACTACCTGAAAAAGATTCATTTTCTAATGCGATTTCACTTAGTTCCGGAATCACATTAGTTCCAAAGCCACCACCGACGCTCTCATCGGCATAAGTGATTTCCATCGATTCCAAAAAGATATAAATTAAATTTCTTTTGACTTCCGGAAATTCAATATCCGTTTCTTCGGGAAAATAATATTCACTATCAACAATTGCTGACATCTTATCTTGATTATTTAAATAATCGAAGACTTCATATTGCTTTGCCAGACGATATAATTGGATCCCCGAAAGTAATATGCTAATTACTAAAATAATAATAAATATTTTCTTTCTTTTTATTTTATCCTTTACGATAAACCAGAGGATAATTAAAATAATTCCATAAATTACCGTAGGTAAAATAACTAGCTTTACAAAGTCCCATATCATCTCACTGCTAGTACCGGCTGCCGGCATCGTCAAAAAGAAGAGCACTTCATCAATAGTTGTATCCACAAAAGTCAGAGAAGACCACTCGCAACAAAATACCACAAAAAAGAGAATTATTAAAAGAGTAAAAAAGAGACTTATCAACAACTTCTTTCCTAGTCGCATATCTCTATTATAAAACAAAGTTATTTTATTAGCCCTAGACTTTCTGATAGTGTTTCAATAAATTCAAGCCAGTATTAATAATCTCCATAAAGAGTTTTTCCTTACGCCAATAAAGAATCAAGGCATAGATACCAAAGAAGATGATAGCCGCTAGCAACAGTGTAAAGAGATAATTAAGACCAAGTAACTTAATACCATAGGAAGCTAAAGCACTTAAAACAGTAGCCAGGATAATTCCAAAATAATCAATCCCCTTAAATAAATCCTTTAGCTTCCCTCTTAAGAAGATTGCCTGTACCACAAAGACCAATAATTCAGCAACGAGCGTTGCGAAAGCCGCCCCGCTGGCACCATATTGCGGAATGAATAAATAATTAAGGATTAGATCGGTTAAAGCGCCTACGACTTCCGAATAAAAGACTAATTTTTCTTTTCCTAAAGGTACTAGGATTTGCACACCTAGGATATTGCTTAGGCCGATAAATAATAAAGTAGGCATTAAGATTTGCATTGGTAAAATCGAAGCTGCATATTCAGCCCCCGAAAGAAAATAGATTCCTTCAGATGCATAAATAATAAAATAGGTAGCTACGGGAATCGAGAAGATACAGATGAAATTCAAGGCTTTAGAAGCAATCTGCTTAAAGCGATCAATTTCACCTTTTTCAATATAATAGCTCGCTCTTGGTAATAATACAGCACTAAGAGAAGTGACAACTGCGACTAAAATCTTCTTAATCTTAACAGCGGCTTCATAGTAGCCAACCTCCGCATCATCTCTCATAAATCCCAACATCAAGACATCCATGTTGGTATAGATGATAGTGGCACAGCTCATCGCAAAGAAGATAAGAATTGGTTTGAGATGTCTTTTGAAATCATAATTACCAACGGGTTTTAAAGAAATATAGCGATGAATATTTAAGAAATTGAGGATATTGGAGGCACCAGAGGCAAAGATTGCAATTGCCCCATAGATGACATAATCCTCCTCAGAATGAATCAAGATAAACATGAAAATCAGGGCAATGAATTTAAAGAATAATGATCGGATTGTGATGTAGGTATATTGTTCCAAAGCTTTATAGAACCATTCCATACCGATAGCGGTCAGAAACATACTTAAGCTCATCACAATCAATAATGTTTTCTCTTCATTAAATTTACCCACAAAGACGATACTTATAAATAATAATAAGTAGCTAAATAAAGCAGTGGCTAAATTCAATAATAATAATTCCTGTGTTACTTTCGTTAATTCTTCCTTATTATCCCTGACTTTAGCACAGATACGTATACCATAGGTTGGAATGCCTAAACTTGCAAGCATTGCGAAATAATTAATAGCTGATTGACCAAAGCTAAATAAACCATAACCGGCAGGGGTTAAAGCGCGGGAAACATAGGGGAAGGTAATTAGGGGGAAAATAAAAGATGACATCGAGAGAATGATGTTCATCAGGAAATTTTTCTTTAGCGATATCTTTTTTTCACTCACTTTTTAGCCTCATAAATCCTTTCTCGAAATAATCGAGGTAGACTTTATAAACTATACAGATTAAGGGATTATAACGCAACTCTAATAATTGGGGATCGCTGAAGCAATGTATGGCGAAGATAATCAAGATAAAACAAGCTACATAATGACCTTTACGATAATTCCATTTACCTAAAAGAATCATCGCACCAACTACAACTAATAAAATGATAAGACCGTAGGTGAAGAGAATATTCAAGTAGGAAGAGTCAACATAGAAATATTCGGTAGTCCGCTCAATTCCTAAACGCCCCGTTGCCCACTGCGTCTTAGCACCGAAGATATGAATACCATAGGTCTCAAAAGCTTCTTTAGCTAAACTCAAACGTGAGCTTAAGAGGGAATTCAATTTACTCATCCAACTGCTTTCCGCATTATAGAAATAACTTAAACCAAAGGAGATGAGACCTAAAAAAGGGAAGCTATAAAAACTAAAGAATTTGAAGGTCAAGCTGCTTTTAACATAGGGTAAATAGCGATAAATCCATAAGCCTAAAATAAGGAGATAGATTAAATAATAGACAGCTCTGGTATCCGTCAAATCATAGATGAAGAAATTGCAGATTAAGATGAATATCGTTTCAAAGATATTGATATATTCTTGTCCTCTTAAGCTCTTATAATAGAAGTAGAAAATAATGATGTGGAAAAAGTAATTAGCTAAAAAGGTCGGATAATAGAAGCCCAAATAATAACGATAGACATCGCTTTCTACCGATCTGAGAGCACTATCGTTCTCCACAAAGCCAAAGAGCACCGATAAAAGAATGACGATAACTCCAACCGTCTCGGCAGTAATATGAACTCTTAATAATTTCTTAAAATCGATATGCAAAGCAATAAAGGGCATCAATAAAAAGGTGATAAGCCGAATCGTATTACCACCAAAGATTAAAGTTGCCCCACATACTAAACAGGTCACTAAAAAGATATAGATATATTTTCTTTTACTGGTTGTTAAGAGTAAAAGCAGCATTAAGATGCCTAAAATTAAATATTGTCCTAATCGAATATATTTACTTAAATCATTTAAAAAGATCGGTTGCCAGCTCAAAAGGACATCGAGCAGGATAAAAAGAAAATAGAGAATAAAGAAGGCTTTACTATAACGATATCTATTGATCATCAAGATTTACCTGTGCCTTTTTTAAACCCTGCATTGTGTAAAAGCCACTTCTTAATTTGGCGGATAATTTGCGACAATTTTCTTGCATCAATAAATATTCTTCATTACTAATTTTGTTTATCTTTTCTTCAATTTCATATAATGATTTGACTGTAATTCCAATCTTATTTTCTAAGACAAAGGAAGCTAAGGCCGCTTCTTCCCAGATGATGACTGGCATACCGGCTGCTAAATATAAAGAACATTTGTGGGGATTGTTATAACGCAAATAGGCTCCCGTATTACCAGCACAGGTCTCAGCGCTAATACCATCCCATACCAAACCGTAATCACCCTTGAGATTAGCGGGTAAATCCTCAGGCGAATAAGCACCTTGATAACGTAAATTATCATTATCTGCATCCTCATAATTGATGCCATAAAGATTAACTCTTAAATTAGGATTATGATTGTCATCATGCAGATGATAGATATAGGCACTCTTACCTTTGGCTAAATTACCAGCAATCGCAATGGTATTCCTTTCATTTTGGCAATGACCGCCCGCACAGATATAATCAAATAATTCGAGCGTTACTACCTTATCGGCAGCGAAGCCCTGTTCTAAGAGGTAGTCACGCATCTTATCATTATGACAGATGACCACATTAAAGACCTTCAATAAGTCATTATCAGCTAATTGATTCGTTTTCTTATTATTAGAGATAATACCCTCAATTCCTTGTCTTAGAGATTCCAAATCGTGGATTAAAGCGATGAATCTAACACCCTTGGCTTGAATTTGGGGAATCTTCGCTAAAGATAGACGATTACCATAAAGGGGATGCTGATAAAGCACCACATCACCTTTTTTGACAGTTCGCTTTAGACGATTCCACCAACGGTTACCGTGGAATAAGATCCATAGTCTCCGATATAATTTAGACTTGCTGGCTGGTAAAGCCGGTATTTCAAAACAGCTAAAGCCTGCTTGTTTACAGATCATCGCTATATCTTCGGGCGCCTTCTTTCCCGCTGTCTTGCGCTCTTCACGATAAAAATCAAGATAATAATTCACTTAAGTTCACCTACTTGTTCAAATTATAGCACGCAGAGACTACCAATTTTTAAAAAGTGTTTGGCTTAATGTGTTATATTAATAGAGTTTAGGAGTCTAGTATGAATCGAAATCGAAATGCAGAGATGATCATTCGTTTGAATGATTATATGTTCTATCTATTAAGTAAGTGGAAAGTCTTATTGCTTAGCTTTTTAGCTAGTCTAATCCTGGTGGGTGTCATTTTAGCCTTACCTAAAAAGACGGGCATCATGTATGAGAGCTATACCCTTTTAGAAGACTTCGAATATGATGAGGAAACCAAGGAAAAATTAGCGATCATTGCGGGTCAGATGAGCTATTATGAGGCTTTGATTGCAGATAAGAATCAAACCCTTTCGACCTTCGTTAATCGCGATTATGATTTCAATAATGTCTCTATCACCAAATTAAATTATTTCATCAAGTTAAATGATGAAAATGAAAATGTTGGCCTCGCTCTCTTTAAGTCCTATCAGAATTCACAGGAATTATATGAGAATCTAAAGGAGTTGTGGGACGTCAGCGAAACCTTCTTAAAAAGTACCATCGTCATCGAGGGTGAATATCCTCTTCTCGAAGTAAATATCAAGGCAGCTAACCAACCTGAGGCCGAAGTTATCAAAGAAAAATTAACTCTTCATCTAGAGGCCCGAACACAAGAATTAAATGAGAAGCTTGCCACTCACGCATTAATTAATACTTACGAAACCAGCATCGTCGCCAGCGACGCCACTTTAAATGAAGAAATCGCTGCCATCAATAGCAGCATCACCAATGCCACCAAGTCCTTAAAAACCATAGAGGAAAGACTTACTGGTGAAGAAAAGCGCTATATTTCCTTATTATTAGATATCGAAAATGAAGAAATTGAAGTAAAAAGCGGAGGTGGCATCAGCTATAAGAAGCTCTTTGTGGTTGCGATGGCCTTGCCACTACTCGCTTGCATCTTTTATCTCTGTGTCTATCTCTTCAATGCGAGGTCGCAGAATCCTTATTTCTTATGCGATGCCTGTGGTGGTGATTTATATTTCCTTGATAATCGTCAAACTAAATCTTTACAGAATCGTATTATTTCAATGCGCTTTAATAAAGAAAATATCTTAAATAAGAAAGAATTATTAACTCATTTAAACAAAAGATGTAAAAATAGCACCACAGTCATCATTGAGGATCGTAGCAGTGCGAAGTTAGGTGAAAGCATCGCTAAGCAGATGAATGCTGTCTATACTGAAAATTTCGTCAGCTATATCAATGAGAATGACCAGGAATTTGATACCATCATCATTTTCTTCGATTTGAATAAGACTAATTCGCGAACTTTAGAGAACGAAATTGACTTTCTTGATAATTGTAAGGTTATTTCGGTTGTCAACCTAGTGGAGGATTAAATGGCCGATATTAAAGAAATACAGGCAATAGGCTTTGAAATCCTCTGCGACATCGATTCCTATTGTAAGAAAAACAATATCAAATATATGTTGTCGGGCGGCACCACTTTAGGTGCTGTACGGGAACACGACTTCATCCCCTGGGATGATGATATTGACATCATGATGCCGCGCGCTGATTTTGAAAAATTTATCGCTAACTATAGTAAGGAGTGTCCTGACAAATATCAGGTAGGGTCCTTACTTGATGAAACCTGGACCAGACCTCCAGTACGCATTTGGGATAAGACGACACGCATCTCTCAGAAGCACATCAATGAACAAGATATCGGGGTCTTTGTCGATTTATTCCCCATCGATGGCACTCCTAAAACAACCATCGGCAGACATATCTTCTTCTGGCATTTAAAATTCTTAAATATTTTGCGCAATGCTACTCAACGCAAAATTTTCCTTGAGGGTGAAAAATTTATTACCTTAAAGAAGGTTTTAGGCTTTCTCTGTAAACCCTTGAGCACAAGAAAGCTTGCTTTAATGCAGAATGAATTAGGTAAGAAATATAAATATGAAGACAGCAAGATTGTTGCGGTAAGCTTAGCTTTAGCTAAATGGTATAAGGAATGTATCGCTAAGGAATGTTTAGATGAGGTAATCTATGAAACCTTCCATGGTAAGGAATTCCCAATACCTAAAGGTTATCACCAGTATCTAAGCAATCTCTATGGCGAAGACTATATGACACCCAAAAGAGAAGGTGACTCCACGCATAGCCACCTCTGGAATGTCGAAACTAATAAGAATGAAAAGGACGAAGCTTAATGTTCGTCCTTTTAAATTATTGCCATTTTATTTCTTTTAACGCTTGCCGGGATAATAGATCTCACCATCAGCCTTTGGTGCTCCACCCTTAAACCAGGAAGTGAAGAAGAGCACACCGATTGTAAAGAAATAAGGTAAAGCCTTAAAGATTTCTGAAGGCCAGCTATAAAACATCGGAATCGATTGGGCATTCAAGGACAGCGACTGCGCAAAGCCGAAGAATAGTCCGGCAAATAAAGCCCCAATTGGATGCCAACGACCAAAGATAAGCGTGGCTACCGCAATAAACCCTAAACCATTAATTGAATTACCAAAAAAGTAATTTTGGGTTGTTAATAACTGGGTTGCTCCCGCCAAACCTGCTAAAGCACCCGAAATTAAGACTCCCGTCCAGCGCATCTTAATGACATTGATACCCATCGAGGCACTAGCCTGCGGGAATTCACCACAGGAGCGTAATCTTAAACCAAAGGGTGTCTTATAAAGGATAAACCAGGATACTAGACAAATAATAAATGCTAAATAGGTTGTAGGGTAATTGTTGCTGAAAAGATATTTACCAATATAAGGAATATCTTTCAGAATCGGAATTGAAATCCTGGAGAAGGCCATTGAATAGGAATAAGGTGTCGTGGACTTGGTACCATTGATGATATAACAAAGATAAATCGTCAAGCCCCCCGCTAAGACGTTAAGAGCGGTACCCGCAATCGTCTGATCGGCACGCATATGCATCGCCGCAAAGCCCAACAATGAAATATATAGCATCGTCGCCAACATCGCTGCTAAACAAGCTATCCATACGCAATAAGAACTATAATTGCCAGCTATTTCAAAAAGATAGAGCACTAAAGCCGAAACGAAAGCTCCGATAATCATGCCACCATCGATACAGATATTGACGACACCGCTGCGCTCTGAATAAAGACCAGCACAAGCACCAATAATCAGTGGTGCTGCCATCATGAAGGTCGAAGGAATCAAAGTTAAAAGATCATTCATGGCCATTTCCTCCTTCCAGCGCTAAATCTTTTTTCTTATTTTTCTTTTTCTCGAAATAATTTAAGAGAAGTTGAACTCCATATTGAATCGCTACAAAGAAGATAATGCAAGCTTGAATTACCTGTGACAATTCCGAAGGAATACCATTGAGCTGTAAATGCATAACACAGGCATTAAGCATTCCAAACAATAAACCTGAGAAAACAATACCCAGGGCATCACAGGTGCCAACTAAGGCTACCGAAATACCATCGAAGCCATAGGTGCCCATCAAAGTGAAATATTGACCATAATGGTAGACACCCAAGGCTGTAATAGCTCCGGCTGCTCCTGCAAAGGCACCCGCAATCGCCATCGAATAGATAATGTTCTTTTCAACCTTCATGCCTGCAAAGCGAGCGCCTTCCTTATTTAAGCCGGTCGCCCTTAAGGAATAACCGAAGGTCGTTTTTTCAATGACAAACCAATAGATGATTAAAGCCAAAATAACCACCAAGAAACCCCAGGTAAATTGGGATGTTTCGTTAGGAAAGACATTTTCTAAGATAGCTGAATCGGGAAAATTTATTGTCCGTTGATTAGTCTTATAATCAATTGGTAAGAATAAACGCAGAAGGGCATTGACCAGATACATTCCCCCATAATTCAACATAATGCAGACAACTACTTCATTGATGTTGCGATAGGCCTTCAACAAGCCAGGGATAACACCCCATAGAGCGCCTGCTAAAATACCTGCAAGAATTGCCACAATACAATGCAAAACCGGTGGCAAATCAATCAATAAAGCCACACATGCCGAAGCGAAGCAACCCAGCATATATTGCCCCTCAGCACCAATATTAAATAGACCTGTGCGATAAGCGAAAGCTACCGATAAACCCGTCAAAATAATAGGGCAGGTTGCCGCCAACCAATCGAGGATATATTTAAAACGAAACCCATTGCTTAAGTTGTTGAAATCAAAACCAGTCATCGTCTTGGCCATCGCTGTTAAAACCCGCATCGGGTTGCGCCCCGTTAGGGCAACAACCAATAGACCTGCTAAAATTCCAAAGATAACCGCAAATAAGGAGATTTTTAAAGCATTATTCTTTTTCATTTATTACCTCCTCGATGCGTGTTTTCGCACCTGACATCATTAAACCTAATTCATTCTCGTCGGTATCTTCGACATTGACAAGACCCGTCAATTCACCACCATGTATAACTGCAACTCTATCTGATAGAGCTAGGATTTCATCCAAATCCAAGGAAACCAATAAGATCGCATGCCCTTTATCTCTTTCTTCGACAATACGCTTGTGCGTATATTCAATTGCCCCAACATCTAATCCGCGAGTAGGTTGTACCGCAATCAATAAGTCACAAGATCTATCGATTTCCCTCGCAATAATAGCTTTCTGTTGGTTACCGCCTGACATGCCACGGGTAAAGGTATCTTTACCTTCACCACAACGCACATCGAATTGTTCAATCAGACGCTCGCTATAGGAATCAATTTCCTTACTATTTAAGATACCGAATTTACTGAAAGGCTCCTTGTCATAACAATGAATAATCATATTTTCCTTTAAAGGGAAATCGAGAACTAAGCCATGTTTATGCCGGTCTTCAGGAATTTCCGCCATTCCCATTTCACTTCTTTCCTTAATGGATGTATTCAAAATATCCTTGCCATTTAATTTAATGCTGCCGCTTTGCGCCTTTTGTAGACCTGATAAGGTGGCGATTAATTCGGTTTGACCATTGCCATCGATACCAGCCAGACCGACAATTTCACCCTTGCGCACCTGTAAGGAAAAATCTTTAACCGCATCAAGTCCCGCATTGTCCTTAGCCCAAAGCTTTTCGATCTCCAAGACAACTTCTTGAGGCTTGCTTTTGGTTTTTTCAACCTTAAATTCAACATTGCGGCCAACCATCATCGCTGCCATTTCTTCTGTTGAAGTTTCCTTAACCTCGATCGTACCGATCCCCTTACCTCTTCTTAGGACCGTGCAACGATCAGCAACTGCCTTAATTTCCTTTAATTTATGAGTAATCAATAAAATGGTCTTGCCTTCTTTAATAAGGTTACGCATAATCTGCATCAATTCATCAATTTCTTGTGGTGTTAGGACGGCAGTTGGTTCATCAAAAATTAGGATCTCAGCATCACGATAAAGCATTTTCAAAATCTCGACACGCTGTTGCATTCCCACCGATATCGTATCAATCTGTGCTTTTGGATCCACATTGAGACCATAGAGCTCACTGAGCTCTTTAACTTTCTTCTCAGCGGCCTTCATATCAATGGTCCCGAGCTTCGTTTTAGGTTCTCTACCTAAAATAATATTTTCGGTTACTGTATAACAGTCAATTAATTTAAAGTGCTGATGCACCATTCCGATACCTAAATCATTAGCGATATTAGGATCGGTTATCTTTACTTCCTTACCATGTACCTTGATCACACCTGAGGTCGGTTGATATAAGCCGAAAAGAATTGACATCAAGGTTGATTTACCCGCACCATTCTCACCTAAAAGCGCATGAATGGAATTCTTTTCAACCTGCAAGGTCACATTATCATTGGCTAAGATACCTGGAAATTGCTTACTTATATTCAGCATTTCTACGGCGTAGTCCATATCTTCTCCTTCCAAATACAAATATACCTAAATGATAACACAAAAAAAGAGCGACTTTCGCCGCTCCTAAATCACTATTTTACGCGATCATCCTCGCCTGGATGTAGACCTGTGGTAGGTACTTCAATTTCACCACTGATAACCTTGGCAGCATATTCCTCAACCGTCTTTAAGATAGTATCGGTTAAGTTAGGATTAGTCTCTGGTAAAGAAACTCCACCATCAGCTAAAGTATAACGAGTAACACCACCGGTAAAGGTACCATTAGCGACAGCTTCGCACGCCTTTTCAGAAGCTAAATCAACACGCTTCATCATGGAAGTTAAAGTACAGCTATCACCATTGGAATTATAGATACCATTATCATATTGGTCGGTATCAACACCGATGACCCATTTCTTATCGTCACCGGCCTGACGTGCTTCCGCAGCAGCCGAGAAGACACCATTACCAACTGCGCCAGCAGCATGATAAATAATGTTGACACCCTTTTCATACATGCTTTGCGCTAAGGACTTACCAACTTGGGTATCGGTGAAACTATTCGCATTTGCATAATAAATAGTCATTGTTGGATCAACAGCCCAAACACCGGTCTGATAGCCACTCCAGAATTTCTCCATGGAAGCAGATTCCTGACCGATAACGAAACCAACAGAGGTATCTCCTTGTTCCTGAGCTTTTAAAGCTGCAACAACACCAACAAGGAAGGAACCCTCATGTTCGTTGAAGACGGCTTGAGCAACATTAGCACCTTCACACCAGTCAACATCGATAATTAAGATCTTTTGTTCTGGGTATTTAGCAGCAACTTCGTTGATTGAATCAGCGAATAAATAACCAGCAGCCACGATTAAGTCAGTGCCCTTATCTGCCCAAGCGGATAAGTTCTTAACATAATCAGCATCAGAAGAAGATTGCAGATAATAGAAATCATTATCAGCACCCTCAGTCATACAGTTATTAGCTGCGAAATTACGAATACCTTCATAAGAAGTTTGGTTGAATGACTTGTCATCGATACCACCGGTATCAGAAACGAAGCCAACTGAAATCTTACCTGTCGTTGGAGTGCAGGATGAGTCGCTACCGCCGGTACCAGTACCGCTACCACAAGCAACTAAGCTTAAGGTTAAAGCAACGACAAAAAGACTCTTCAGAATTTTTTTCATTTACTTTTCTCTCTTTCTAGGAAACATATCCATAAAAGAATTATAGCACGGACCAAGAATGATATTTTATAAAATGATAGGGCTTACAAAAACATTGCCATATATAAGGGTAGGGAAAGTATCCGCTCACTTATACCGACATTGCCATCAATCAATTTGAGAGCCTTTAATTCTTTCTCCTTTTCTAATATTTTATTTAATGATTTTGTCTTACCATTGGTCGCCTTAACTTCTAATAAGCAAATTTCACCCTTATTGGCTAATACAAAATCGATTTCATTTTCAACACTTGGAGCATAATAATATAGATTATGATCGTTAACCGCCAACATCTGAGCAATCACATTTTCATAAATCGCTCCTTTATAAACGCCTAAATTACCTTCAATTATCAAAGCGTTGGTACCCTCATCCAATTGTGAAATTAATAAGCCGATATCAGAAATGTAAATCTTATAATTATTTTCATTTTTATATGCAACAAGTGGCAGATTTAAACTATCTAAACAATTACATGAAAGAATAATTCCAGCATCCTTCAACCAATTGATGCTACCTAGATATTTGTTGGCACGGCCATTATGTTCAACATATTTATACATGAATTTCTTATTTTCTTTAGCTAATTGAGCCGGGATACTTTCATAACACATCGTTGCCTTCATCTTCTCGCCGTTACGTGAATACTTAGCGATATCATTCTTATAATCGACAACAATATTTCTTTGCAGGCGTAATACTTCGGCATAATTATTATTTGTGACAAAGTTTTGTACGACATCAGGCATCCCACCAACAACAATATATTCTCTAAATATTTCTAACAATTTG
>Ga0065711_1041768_pt1 | contig 15889 bp, 14 predicted proteins | sample Hoacrofraction12_FD_59098 | JGI IMG/M metagenome (GOLD analysis project Ga0065711, IMG submission 59098) | Hoatzin crop microbial communities from Cojedes, Venezuela - Epithelial fraction 12 v2 (version 2) | ecosystem: Host-associated > Birds > Digestive system > Esophagus > Crop | place...
GTGTCTTCTCATCCCCGCATAGTCAGTGTCTTCTCATCCATGCGCGGCCAGTGTCTTCTCATCCGTGTGCAGTACAGCACAAGGGGAGACCAAGGGGTGCTCTGAACGAGGAAGGAGAGGGCACGGCATGCCTGTTGCGCTGTGTCTGCATACCCTGCCTTCCTCTTCCCTCATCCCTCAAGCTCTTTCTGCAGGTACAAATCTCAGGTGAAGCAAGCACAGGAAAGCTGCAGTAAGGCAGTAACGCCTATAGTGAATATGATTTTTCTATAGCGCCTGTACAATGGTTAAATAGATGGAGTTAAACTGACATGAAGACCACTTTTATCTCGTTGATTTTGCCTATAGAATCAGTGTAAATTTTGTTGACAAAGCACTCTTTTTGCAAGTGTAATCTGTATTTTCACTTGAATCTGCATCCCTTTTCCAGCAAATATTTCTCATGTGTACCAGCTGACCTGCATGATTCTCCCATTAATAACAGCATGGTTAATAATCAAAACCACTATACTTACAAAGAACATGTAAGGCAAAGGAGATGAACTCGCACACGTCAAAGGTAGGTGCTGTGGCACTGCAGCAGCAGCGCAAACAGGGCTAGGAAGAGAAGAATACTCTTTTAGACACATAATTTCATGGACTGGCATGATTTTGCTTAAAACTTGACCAGGCTGTTTCTAGAAATGCAGACCTTCACAACAGTGTCCTGGTTAGAAATTCTAAGTTCTCATGCCAGCGCAGGTGCTATTTCTGAAGAGGTGCACTGGGAAAGGGCCCAGAGCTTGGAGGCAAGGTATAGCACATGCTTTATGGAGCCATCATATACAAAACGCCTTTCCTAGGTCCCCATAGACCCTCCTCTTACCTCTCCCTTTCTCTGCTCCCTGCCTAGAACCTACTGCCTCGTCGGACGTGGAGGTGGAGCATATCAGCTGAAGGACATCACTGAGAAGATCTGAGAATACAGGCACGCTGCATACTTTGGTGGCCCGTGGACGCAAATTTCTCTCTGCGTATATTCTAGATTATGGGCCCTCCACCACTATTGAGATCCTCCTCAGAGAAACAGATTAACTGCTATCAGGAGTTGTGAGGTATCAGACCAGTTAGGGAACATGTTGCTTACAGCCAGTCTGGACTATGTGAAGTGGATCCAGGGAAAGCAATGACAAGCACCTGATAATGCTTCTGGTAATAATTAATTGCTCCAGGCTTGCCAGTAAACGAAAGGCTAATAATATGTCTCAGCCTCTTGAGGGGTTCTCCATATGTTTGTTCTACCAAGACATTTTGTGCAATCTCTTCACATCCTCAGGCACAAGGAGCTGGAAAGGACAAAGCTTCTGAAAGATCTGAACACAAGCGGGTATGTCGGGAAATGTCCCGTGTTACCTCACTGTCCATGACATTTGTTGCCTTCCAGTTTCTGATGGGGGCTCATTCCCTACTCCTTTCTCCCTGCTTCTCGGTTCTTCTGACACCACCAAGGCCTGCCTTGCTGAGTGGCAGGCTCAGGGCTCTCAGAAGTGTTGTCACCACCCACTCTCCACCTTTATCTCCCTGCCTTCATTTCCACACCACAGAATGACGTGGTGGAGGTGCGCTGTGGATACAAGGTGTGGAGGTGGCCCAGGAGAGCTCATAAGCAGTACAGGGGAGTGATGTGGATGCCAAAACAGGCCATTTTCTGTTCTTCCAGTCCCGAGAGATGTGCGTACCTGCCACGCACTTTGGCTGACCTCAGTTTCCCATTTCCCACAGCAGAGCATGTTCCCAGCCTCTCTGGGGAGGCCATCCATGGGGACGGTTCCTGTTTCCCTGCCCTTTCAGTCATTTGCCTTCCTGAGCCAGATATGATTGTTTCTTTGGGCACAGTGTAAAGATGCCAGCAAGGAACGGAAGCCTCTCATGCCTCAGCAATTTATTAAGAAGAAAAGGAGGTTATTGAACTTGGAAGCTGTTGAGTCAGTCGTTCTCTTTTCCTCATCAAGAAGATAACCCGTCCATAGATAAATCATCCATCCAAAGGTCTTCGGCATTTCCTGAGACAACCTGGCCTCAAGCTAATAAACAGCTGGGTGGAAGGAGGCAGGGATTATCTACGTACAGACCTGCCAGAAAACATAGGTGGTAGGGCTGAAGGGCTTCCAGTTTGGAGAGACCTGTTGGGCTTTTTTTCTTCATTATTTCCAGCGAACTTCAGTCCTTTGAAGTCCTGTTAACTGCTCAGTGAATGTGATATTCTTAACAGCAATATGGTTTAAAGCATTATCAGGATCCCTGTAAGAGAAGCGTTAAGACTCTTTGGGGATCCCCTGTCCTGGGTCAGACCTGGCAAAACTTTCAGCAGCTGCTTCTGTGGCAAGTCCCACCTTGGCATAGCAACTGTCGATTACTCTTCCACATGCCCTGCACTACAAGGCCTCATTCTTGTCTGTCTGATAAATACCCTCATAATGAACACAGCTATTACTACAGATGGTTTCTCAGCCAAATACAAGCAGGTATTTTAATAGTCTGTGCCTCTCCAGTCCCTGAAGCTCTGAACCGAGGATATGAACTCTAATATTTCTGTTGGCCACCCTGCTTTGGCCCAGAGTGCAGCAGGTTTTGTGCTTTTCTAATCCCTCCGCTGCGTATCAGCTCCACTGCCCAGTGCTGGGTGTATTCAGCTGCAGCCCTGGCTCTTCCTTTCAAAAGCGTGCCCTCCTTTACAGAAGCACAATATAGAAGTCAGGTCCATTCTAATACATCCCTTTTAGCTGTACACAGTTGGGGCATCCCTTTCCATTTTATATTCATTAAAGCTTTACCTGCCCAGGAGACTACAGCTGTAAGACATTGGAAAAGATGCTGGGATGGTTTGTATGACTGAATGTTAAAATCAATGGCTATAGCCCTAAGAAAGACTGAGTGGACAGGAGTGGGGCAAAAAGAAAAGATATTATCTGATCACTTGTGTCTAATCTTGAACAGTAATTTCCTAGTTAACAATATTCAGTATTTGTGAGTCGGTGTTCTACTGACTGGATTGATGGTTTGGGTCTGTGACAGATAACCGAGCAACACTGGAATATGGGAGCACTGGTTATTCGAGCGCTAGCCAAAGGAAAAATAAACAGAAGTTATGGCTTAGTTTAACACATGCTGTTGTTGCTGACTCAAAAACAGCCTTGGGGACTTTAAAATGTTCTTAACAGCTTCCTCATTTTGCAAATCTTAAATCCAAAATGAAAAAAAACCTGTATTTCACCTCATCTCGATGGGTAAAGTGATGGTAGAAACAAGAGGCTGGTAGCAGGTTTACTGATCCCCAGTTAACTGTACTGTTACAGCAGAAGAAGGTCCAAAGTGGTAATGCAATGCTTTGAAAGACATAATGCTATAAAAGGTCCTGTTTCCCAGCCCTGAGTAGAATTCTGGGCTAAGTAAAAGATTTAAATACGAAAATATAAATAATCATTGAGAACTGCTAAAAAAATTTTTACTAGGCACCAAAAATACCCAACTCCCCAGCAGAGAAAGAATAGCGTAATTGAAAAAACACAACCGGATTTAAAATGGAAATGGGGGTGGCTTCAAGTAAGTTAAAAATATGTAGTAAATAGTAAGAGAGAAGCTGAATATAAATTAGAAGACAGGAATTATAAAAAAATTATGATGGAAGTGAAAGGGGAAAAAAAACCTGATAAATCTATTTTTTTAAAAAATAAAGAATAAAATGAGTCCTAATCATGGTATTGATCTGTTATCGGATGGAAATGTTAGATTATTCAATAGTAATGCAGACAAGAAAAATTAAATCAATAAATACTTCTATCCTACTGCTGGGAAAAAAGAAAGCAGATGATGAAGACATTGTTGATGACATCTCTATTCTTGTAGTATCTCAGAGGAATTAAATACCACCTACAAAAATCAGGCATTTAAAATCAGCAGGACTGGATACATGCCACTGAAACTTTCTTGTTTTGTTTTGTTTTGTGTTTTGGGGTGTTTTTTGTTTTTTTTTTAATAAGCTGCACAGGATGTCTCTGCACTATTTATGTTGATTTTCTGTACTTCTTGGTGCAATGGGTAAGTCCTGGAGCAGAAGAAGAAAACTCATAGTCTGGCCTTTTTTTAAAGGCTATGTAGAAGGGCATAATTATTTTATAATTGTCTCATAACTGTAATTACTCCCAGGTAACTACAGACCTGTGATAGGATCTCAGTCCTGAACTAAATAATGAAGTGGCTAACACAGAACACGGGGAATAAAAGGAGGGAAATACAACTAGGGGCAATCAACATGGGTTTATAGAAAATTCACCCCATTGAACTGTGTTAATAATTTTTCTCTGAGGAAGCTGCACATACTGTTGTTAAATATAACAAAGCTGGTACAATATACTTAAGATCCTGGAAGGCAGTTTCCCTCTGTTACATAGGAATTTGATTAAAGAACTTGCTTGACATAAAAATAAGATAGCAGTCATTAAACAGACTATAAATGACCTATCAGACTATTCCCAAAATACAAGTGAGACCCAGAAGTGATTGTTCTGTTTATAGCATGTTTGTACCAAGATCCTGGAGGGTGCTTGGCGCCACGATATTTTTAGTCAATAACCTGCAAGAAGACATCAAACGTTTGGCAGAGGTCACGAAGTCCAGGAGAGGGATGAATCGTGAAAAAGTGGACCGCTGATCTAGAGCACCCCTGATGGCGCAGTGAGTTGGGCACAGCCAGAGAGGTTTGCTTTAGCACAAGGAAGGTCAGGTCTTGCACATCCACAGGACCAGCTGTAGCTCTGCTGCAGGGAAGTTTGTCCTGGGAAGCAGTGGCTCTGTGGAGGACTCCAACTTCAGGGTAGCTGAGGAGCTGCATACGAGCTCGCAGTGCAACATTGTGGTTGACAGGGCTAATGTGATCCTCAGATGTACAAGCAGAGGCGAGGTCTGTACATCTATCACCTCAGTCCTGCCTGGTTTATTCTCCAATTTTCGTGACAGTCCTCTGCTATCTAAATCTCCCCATTATGTGTTCTCCATCACCCCTAATTCAGCAAATTAGAAAAAGAGTACTTATTTTCTGGTTCAAAAGTCAGCTTGCTTTAATGACTACCTGCCAGCTTGAATGAAGAAGGTAGCCCCCAGGACTGTCTTCTCACCTTGTACCAACCGTATGAGATCTTAGATCTACACGTGGGCTGCTAGTATGTAATTTTAAGGGCTTAAATCTGCTTATCTCTAGTCCAGCTCCCAAAAATAATTCATGACCTATGAGGTAGCCCAGAAAGCAGTGTCACAAGTGGTGATGTACAGCATCATCCTGAGAATTCTTGCTCAAGCATTTCAAAAGCTGATACCATCTATGAGTAACATCTCATCTCTCAGTCCTGGAAAGATAGCGCCTGTCTTTGTTATCCATATAAGGGAAGCGGTTTGAAGGACCATGTGAGAAGCAAATGTGAAGCAAGAAGACTAGAATTGCAGCAAAGCAGAATAAGAATAGCAAAGAACACTCAGCAGAAAACAAAGCGATAGAGACACTGCCAGAGCACAATCCACATGTTGCTCACAGACAACTTGAACGTAGATCCTGCCTCCTTCAAGCTTGGTACAGACGGTGTCCCACAAAGCACCTAAGTGCATTTGTATCAAAGGGTCTCACGCGTCAGCACCTGAGCTGCTATAGCACTCATACCTCTCCAGCACGAGGGTGCCAGCAGCCTCCTGTTTGTTACTGTACTGGCTCAACTCTATTTATTGGAGTACAAACGCCAGTCCTGGCGATCTGTCAGTGAAGCTACGAAGACTTACGAACAACCAGCCACCAATCACGTACCCAGAACAGACCCAAAAAAATACAGAGACTCCTGCAAATTCCTTGGATGCTATTTGCTGTATACATTGTCATGCCTGTCAAAAGCCACGTGACTGTCCTACAAGTAGATTTTAATTTAGCTGGGAAATGACACTTGTATTAACGGGTCTGCCTGATGCCAAAGACTTTAGTCACTGATAAACCTCCGGTGCCAAAGGTTGGAATCACTTAATTTCCTGCAAACTAGTCCCATGCCATTACAGTCTTTGAATGTATTGCCTGTCCTGCCAAAGCACGGAAAACCTGGAACTGTCCTAGAAAACATGTGTCCTGAGAAAAGAACAGGCTGCCAAGGAATTAAGGAAAGGGTACTGTTTCTGACCTTCTTTTCAAGAAAGGATGCCTGGGCTTGTGTGGGCAAAAAGGCAAGTAAGGGGCAATAAAAGTCTTATTCATGGAACAACAGAACAAAATAAATAATGTAGTCTTTCTGCTAGTGCAGGGAGGAGGACAGGCTCAAGCTGGGACTTCTGGAGGCAGCACTTAACCTAGCTTGCTTCCCTTATGAAGAAGGTAAAACTTCTGTAGACTGCCATGGAAGGAGAGCTGTGAAAATGCCAAGTGCTTCTGATGATCCAGGCCTGACTCTCCCTTTTAGGCAGGATATTTAACAGAGACAAAAGTAAAGATGGTTGTACGCAGACCACGCATCCCTGACCCGTGGAAAGCACTGCCACATACTGGGTCTGAGACCCGAAGGACTGCGTTTATCCAAGAGTACTCATGGTTTCAACGGCTATGTGTGTGTTACAGTGAGGGGAACGGGCTTTTTGGGAAGGATTTCTATCCAAGCAACAAAGTCTTCATGCAGCAGGGTCCGAGTGTTCCTTTTCAGTCATTAACTCAGCTGTTTTGCACAGCAATAAATCATAGATAAGGAAGCAGCGGAGAGCAGCGCAGATTGCCAGAGAGGGGTGGGGTAGAGCAGAGGTCTCCACTTCAATTCCTGCCAAAACCCTTTACTTTTCCTCCCCACAACTGGATGTCCACCTCGGTGGCACAGGTCATCCATGAGCAAAAGCAGTCCCAATATCACTGGAGACACACCCAGGCAATGGGGTTATGGCATGTTTCTGGTGAGAGCCATCAAAGCCAAGAGCTGTAAGGACTGGAGAAAGTCTCCTGGGGCCCGGCTGCGCGAGCACAGCCGTCCCAACCATGTGCTGGCTTGCAGTGATAACATTGTGTGCTGAGGTTGGCACGCAGTCCAGGTGAAATCACCAAAGGAAAAGCTTCCCACCCCACACAGCCTTGGCGGTCACATCCACAGCTCCTCGCCCGCTCACCGGCCCTCACCACGCTCCACCCAGCCAGCCCTCCTGCACCGAAAGAACATGCTGCCCTGCCTGGCTTTCTTCCACTGTGTCGGGGTAGGGCTGGCTCACGGGCGGCCATTGTGTCTCCTAGGAAGTACTGTTACAGCACGTACCTGCTCACGCCGGCGGTGCGCGAAGGCTCAGAGCCTCTGCTGGCACGTATTCGTATTGCCCCAGCCTCCATCTGCGGCAGCGCCCATCTTCCCAGCGCCGTTCTCGGAGGTTTCTGACAGCTACGTTGCCCCACTGACTCTTCCACATGCACACTCTTGGCCTCTGCCAAAGTTTAAGTCTGTGAGGAAGAAGGTAAGAAATTAAGCAAAACCCTGGCATCATGGGAATACAGATTTCCACAAAAAAATTGAAGTGTTCATGGCGGAGGGGAGGGAAAGAACTCATTCTTGTACGGCTCAGAAATATAGGAGAATAACTGTTTGAGGTTTAAAGTTTGAAATATACGGTGAAGCAGTAGATGATGGTATGCAAAGGAATGCCTTGGCTTGGCTGGAGCAGAATTAAAGCAGCACTGATAAATGATGATTAATACCTCATACCATTGAGCACCTCAGTGGACCCGAATGAAGTCTCATTTACTTTTGGATATCACTGCAGCATAATCCAATAAAAACATGAAGCAAACACTCTGAGCTCAGGTGAGAGGCCTGCATCTTCTCCCAGTGTAGACGGTGCCTGGTTGCTCCCGCTGGGGACTCTGACTTCTCCCACCCTGTACAATCAGACAGCTGGACCCACGGGTGCCACCACAGACAATGGAACAGTGCTCGGGAACAAGGGACCAGTGGCAGGGCGGGGGTGGTGGCAGCTCCTCTTTGAAACACCTCCACCATCCTCAGTTGTCTTTCAGTGGTGGAGGTGGCTGCCAATGTCATGGAGTGGGAACAGGGTAGATGTTACATGGGAAACAGGAATGAAGGGGGAGCAATGCTGCTGACTGGAGCTGCCAACAGTGGGCAACCTCTGACTGCAATGCCGGAAAAAAACACTGATCATCTCCACCCACACCTGTGAAAACCTGGGTCAGAAGACTTGGCAGAAATCCTTCCCGTCTCTGCAAGAGTCTACTGTCTGACAAGAATCCAGCCACAGTTTAAAAGCCTCCTGAGAAGGATCCTCCACAAGCCTCCGTGAGTTTCTCTAGTGGTTAATTGCACACAATGTTAAAAAATAATGCTCTTTTTCATATGACTTCCCCCTCACTCCCTGCAGTGTCAAATTCTGGTTTTTGGATGTTACTACCCTTCAGTCTGCTAGACCATAGAAACTTTGTTCCCCGTTTAAGTATATATAGACACTGAAAAACGTTAGCCTTCAGCTTTCCCTTGTCCCTTCAAGTCTTCCACCTCTTTCACTGGAAGGCATGCTTCCAATTCTTTAACACCCTCAGGAATTGTCCCTGAAACCTCTCCCATCCAGGAACCACCAACAAAAGCACTAAATGGAGTACATGGGAAGTGACTGTGTTAGTGCTAAATGACACACGCACACAGCCTCTCCTAGAGCTATTCATCTTGAAGCTGTTTACCGAAAGCTGCATGAGTTCCCCCAGCTACAGCATCATCCTGGAATTTTGTCATCAGCAGTGAGCTGCTTCAGCCCCCACTTCTTCCCTGTGACTGCTTCCTGAGAAAAACTTGCCAGCTGATAAGCATAGCCTGTATTCCTTATTCTTTGACGTCACTTACAGCAGCTAATGTTATGCTTGGCCCCATATTTCCAAGTCATCCAGACTTTTGCAGTAATGTACTTTTTTGTTAGCTTACTGACTTTTGAATCATTCCTCCTGATCAATGACTATTATGCTGTCTTTCAAATCATCAATGGTAGAGTTCAATAGTATACAGCCACAAAGGACCAATGTTACAATGGTTGTTCTGCCTTAAAATTACACATCTCCATCCATGGAGGACCGACACATTTTCTGTAAAGTTCTAATGTCTGCGTCGCAAGAAAAAGCAATCTCTAAAGCACTATGCCAGCACTATCTATTCCCGGCTCAGTCTACCTTGCGTAATTCGACTGTAAGTGCTTTAAGGTAAAGTTCCCATTTGATATATGCTTCTGTAGGGCCTACCACAAGTGGGCCTGTCCTGGTTTCAGCTGGGATAGAGTTAGTTTTCTTCTTAGTAGCTGGTATGGTGCTATGCTTTCCATTTAGGATGAGAATAATGTTGGTAACACACTGACATTTTAGTTGTTGCTAAGCAGTCAAGAACTTTTCAGCTTCTCATACTGCCCTGCCAGCGAGGAAGCTGGGGTTGCACAAGAAATTGGGAGGGGACACAGACAGGACAGCTGACCCACACTGGCCGGAGGGATGTTCCGTGCCGTATGACATCATGCTCTGCATATAAATTTGGGGGAAGCTGGCCAGGGGCACACTGTGGATCAGGGACTGTCTGGGCATCAGTCAATGGGTGGTGAGCAATTGTATTATGCCTCACTTGTTTTGTATATTCTTTATCATTATTCCCTTCCTCTTCTGTCCTATGAAATTGTCTTTGTCTCAGCCCACAAGTTTTACTTTTTTTTTTTCCTTGATTCTCTCCCCATCCCACTGTAAGGAGAGGGGAATGAGCAAATGGCTGTGTAGTGTTTAGCTGCCTGCCAGGTTAAACCAAGACAGGGCCCCCAGTTAAGAAACAGTAGTCTTCCTCTCTGGCTAGGACAAAAGCAAGTGATTTACAATTCTCAAACTGCTGCTAGGATCTTGTCTTCCAGAGAAGTATAATTTCTCATGAAAACACAGGAATGTGAATAGTGTCTGCGGTGCAAGTCCCTGATGTGGCAAAGCTTACGCACGTGCTTAACTTCGTCCTGTGTCCGAGCAGCTAGTCTCAATGCACACTAAAACACAGGCTTTCTTGTTTTGCAGTACTGGGCACTGGGAAGATGCATAGAAAGGTGAAACATGAGGTTAGTCAAAACTTAAATTCTTTGTGCTGCTGTAAACACAAGCCTTTTCTCACATCTCCTTTTTGGTTGTTAAATACACAAATATGGGATTGCATTCCCATGCCTGGTTGCCTCAGGGGCAGTACACAAATCACACAAATTGAAAATAAGCAAATATATGATTTCCTTGACTTCCAAGGGATTTTTGAAGATCAACTGCTTAACCGCTAATTATACCAACGCTGGCTGGCTAATGAATGGGGTGAGGCAACACCCTTGGCTGGTAAGATTCACGATGAAAAAAAGGTGGGTTATTCCATCCCAGGGAGGAGAAGGGCTCATGGGTCTGGCATCTCACTGGGCAGGTTTCCCATCAGGGACAGGTTCCCAGTCGTCAGTGCCTACAGGAATGTCTGATCTCTCCCGTTTTATTGTAGGATCACTGTACGCAAAGGTATGAAATCCAGTGGCTTTGCTCAGTGTAAACAAAGGGTCCAAGTGACACAGATCCTTCCTGGAGAGGCACTTTCCCCCACTGTCATAGCTGACTAATGTGAGAACAACATGCCTCCTAGAAGATTTCACTTCAGCTATGAGGGACACCTTGGTTTCCCACCTCATCCATGCGGTTTGCCCATCCGTGTCAGACCGCACACCAGAGCGGAAGCTAGCACACTCTGGGCAGCTTGGGTTTGGTGTCTTTGATTGGGAGGAGAGATGTGGTTATAGGGTGAAACAGTAGTCATTGCTGCCAGGAAACACTAACCCTTGCAACATGCTACTGAATATTACATTTTAGTAACCTTCACTTTAGTCTCTTGACTAGGACCAGGAAATACGGAGCAGCATCTTATAAGTATCAACACCTTGCATACTTTGCACCCCAAGGCACAGCTGTGGCCTACGGCGACAGACCCATGAAGATCTTTAATGCAAAGACCCCACATGCCAAGAAGCTGAGGCCCAAGCTGCAGTACCATCGCCTTCAAGCTAGCAAGAGGGATGGGGACAAACAGAGCATCCATGGCACTTGTCCTGTGATCCACAAAGTAAAATAGCAAACACATTCTTTTGGTCATATTGTCCTTCACCTTACTTTTGGGAATACAGACTTACCCAGTGATCTGATACAGAGCATCCAGGCCATGCTAAAGCCACCCCACCCCACCCTCAGATGAATTCAAGATAGTTATCTAGGGGATAAATTCTGCTCTCGTTGAATTTGGAGAGAGCATTAAGACTTGTGAACCCATCATTTGTGTACTTGCCCCTGCAGAGGCCCTTAGCCTAGCTAGCTGAAAAGATGCAGTATTTATAGACTGTATTCAACAGCTGGAGCATTTCTCCATTGTACAAAACACTATCAATACTTGTCCCACCTGTCCCTAATTATTTTCTTCCTCTCTGCATATTTTTTTTTTTTGACTCCTTCCCCTTTCTGTCTCCCTCTGCTTCAGCTTGACTGAGCTTTTATTTCTTCTTTACACCATGACTCTCTCTTCAATACCATCTGCTTGGATGATCCACACCAGTAGCTCTGGGTGCTCCTCTGCCACCAGCTGAATGGCTTCATCCCCCTCACAAAAGCATATCCCAGTAGTATAAGGCCTGTATGGAAAAATAGGCATCTCCTGGTTACTGTTAGATCCTTATGGCTTCATGCAGGAAGAGCCTGTTTATAGCCTGGAGCCTGCAAAGAATTCTGGAATTTGAAATGCTTTCTCCTTCCATTTTGAGGGCAAACAGCTGAAGAGACCAGGAATCCTGCCTCCCCTCACAAATATCTTGGCCTTCCAGATATCGACCTTACCTTTAGATCCTGCAGCTTAGCAAATGTGCTATCATATATCCCAGTGTTTAGCCAGCCTATGCAATCTGATAGGCCACCTATATTGAAGAGGGTGATTAACGTCTAAGAACGGATGGGAGGTGACCTTCCACACAGCCATGATATTTTTGGAGGGGCAAGGCAAAGTTAGAGGGGCTTACTAAACTCTTTGATCATTTAAGCTTCTGGTTACCAAATAACCACCAGTATCTTTTCCATAAACCCACTTATTCTTAGCAACATGAATTCCCATCCCCATTTCTGCAACATTAGCATCTACTCCTCAGCTACATCTTTGCACCCAGCTACACCATCAACCCTCAGCAGTTCCAGTAACCCATTCCTCAAGTGCTCTCCTTTTTCTGATTGATGACACATCGTGCATCTCACTTAATGCACCCTTCTCTCACCTTCCACAGCACCCCAGTCACTTGATGTGAGCAAGCAGTAGGCCACAGTTTGAAAACTGCTGCTTCTACGCCTCTCATAAAAAAAAAAAAAAAATTGTAAGAGGATCTACTTAATTCATGCATTTCTCATAGCTTCTCTCATTCCCCTGCCCATTGTTTCATTCCTATCTGCTGCTAACTAGCCTCAATTTTAGCAAAGCACAGCAGGAGCTAAAGAAATCTAAGTCTGGTAGAGTTATAATACCAGAAGTACTCCCCCACTTCCATTATCTCCATGTCCTGCTTTTTGTTTTCTCTGTTCCCTTTTTCTTCTCCTTCTTTCTTTTTCTGCTGGCATGGTGACCCATTCCACTAGGTCTGCAGCAAATGTGAGCTGGGTGGTGCTGAGCGCAAGAGCAGCTCAGCTGGTAGTTCGCACCCACCCCCACATTGCTGCACACTGGACAAAGAGTGGAGGTGGCTGGCGCTGGGTGCCCCAGAAGAGCAGCAGCGAATAGCAGCACCCTTAAGGGACAACGCATAGGATGTCCATGGGAAAACATTGACCGAGGGCGTGACTTCAGGAGGACGTGGATATCTCACACCTCTCTGTAGCAGGGGTATCCATCTCAAAACAGGACTCACCATCTTGCTGTCTTTCCCGGTCTAAGTACATAATGCAGGGGGGTTTTGTCAAAAAGCACTCCAGAAAAAAAAGCAACAGATAGTAAGCCAGGCTCACGGTGACATGGCCCAGTAGGCCGGTAATTAGGACATTCTGCTAGAATGTGGACAAACAAGAAAGAAGTCAAGTTCAACACTTTCTCCATTTGACCTCAAGTGTCTTGGACAAATGGCTCTGCCCTTCAGGCTGGAGCACATTCTAGGATGAAATTCACCCAGATTTTGCAAGGAAGCTCCTTAAAATTTCAGAGAACAATAACCAGACAGCTAGATGAAGTGCAAATGTAAGTCTTGGTCTTACACACACAGATTATTAAAGTGACATAAAGGAAGAACACTCCTACTTTTACCACTATGACAGCTTAGCCTTACGTTATGTACACTTCATTTCATATGCTCTGCTGATCTACTGAGCAAACTTCAACGTCATAGCTGCCTCCATCTCTAGAAACAGTGGATTTCAGAGGTGAGGGGGTTGGATGCTCTTTCCCATCCTCCAAAATAAAAAGGAAGTTAAATCTGGTTATTCACCTCCTGGTCTGAGACACCAGCCACAACACTTACCTTCTCCACCAGCCCTGCATTGTGCACCAGTTGATCTGGTATGACTTCTCTGAAAACCTGTATGAGAGCAGGCTCTGACGGAGAGACAGGCAGAGGGACAGATTGCTTATGGATCCCAGCTAAGTATCAAGTTCCTCAGGCTGTTACCAAATGCAGACTTTGAGGACATTACTGACAGATACTACAGGCTTCCAAGGGTGAGGTGGCATCAGCAGCGTAGGGAATCTAAGTACTGGTCTCAAGAGCTAACAGCAGGTGCCAGGTGGCACGCTGGTACATGAAACACCTTAACAATGTTCAGCTGCCCAACTCCTCGGTGGGCAGTTAATCAGTACTCATTTCAAGAGGGATTAGATGTTTACCGTCTTCAAGGTGGTGTGCTCCTGATCCTGCCTAGTATGAACAGGGTCAAGGAAAAAGTGTTGAAGTGTGAGAAAAGAAATTCTGAAGTCTTGGAAAAAGGCATTAAAGTGGGTGAGCAGATGCAGAAAGAGTCAGTAAGTGGTTAAGCACCACTCATGGAGGTGGCAAGTATTGGGGGGATAGCAGACAGCCATGAAATGGGGACATACAGAATCCACATGGAGGGGCTGAAACCTGACTGAGAAGCCCCAGGAGGAATATGAAGTTGGAGAATGAGATGGGTAGGCAGCAGGACCTGGGAGGTAGGATGCTGGGGACTGCAAGCAGCACTGCAATAACTGAGGACAAATGAGCTGTTCACTTAGACATTGTAGGCAAAAAGTCAGGTTTCAGAGGAAAAGCTAGTGAGATTTGACAGGTCCATATGCGAGGCAGAGCTTGGATATAGTAAAATGTGCAGTAATCTGGATGTCACTGTCAGGGAGAACACCGGAAGTGCTGGGGATGATGAAGAGAGGTGGTCTTGGGAAAAGGCCCAGGTTTCCCACACATCGAGTTCCAGATGTTGGTAGGGGATGATGGAAGACTGGAGAAATGGTGAGACGCTGGAACAAAGACACAGTCGTACAAGATGTTGGACAGAAACAAGAGAAAGAGAGCAGAGGAGGAGAACACTTCAAAAGCACTGGAGAGATCAAAGCTGGTGGGGGAAAAAATAAGAGACTCCGAAAGGTGACTGGGGCAACACTAGGTACTCCTGTGAGAACAACTTTGGGATTACGTTATTGAAAATAAACTTCAAGGTATCCAAGCAAGTATTGGAGATGAAGAACTTGGCAAAGATAATGTGAATACAGGGAATGCAGAAGGAGTTTGTTCCATTCTGCAAGTTTTCAGCATGTGGAAGTGATTACAGAGATGATTACAAGACTAGTGCTATATAAGAGATATAGGATAATAACATTCAATGAATAACACAGTACAGAGTAGAATTGTAGCCCAAGAAGAAAAAAAAATATGCCAAGAGCTGCATAAGGCAACTTTCTGAGTAAGATGGAAAAGTAAAACAACAAGTCAAATCGAAACTTTTCATTGATTTCAGTGGAAGTTTCTGTTGTTAGTGACAGTTCCTTCCTCTAAAGAAGTCCCTTGTTTCACCTTTCATCATTTAAAATAGCTGGACCAGTGAAGCTGAAATCAAATCTTCATGAAAAAAAGGGAAGGACTTTGGCCCCAAGTTCCTTGGTAAAATCTCGAGGTTTTTCTCAGCAAGGAATTTCAGCATCATGACTTCTCTCTCCAGTTCAGAAAGAAGGACACTAAGCCTAGAATCTTTTCTCTTCTTTTAAAAAAAAAAAGGAAAGAAAGAAAAAAATTCATTCTTAAACATCCAAATTTCTCACTTGGAAGGAAAATTCTTCTTTCCAACCAGTTCCTTGACAGGTTTCATTGTTCTCTGGTGGCAAGACACTGTACACCAGTTTGGTACCAGTTACAGGTTCCAAAAATGACATACCTGCTCAGTAGTAGCTTATTTTTCTATATTCAGGACTCCTTAGTTCAAGCCCATAAAGAGGACTGTCCCAAGTGTATTACTGCAAGTTGCTTGCCTGTAAAAACAAAAAATTTAAAATTTAAAATAGCTGAAAAAAATGCCGTGGGCCTATAGGTGGCAGTTACATGTTGAAAAATAATACCCTCTTTTAGTGCTAATTAAGATTTGTAGAAGAACTTGCTTAGGTGCTTAATACTCCAAAAGCGAGAAACAAGTTATTTTTTGAAAAAGAGAAAGGCAACAAAACCCCTTGTGCATTCCTTCCCATTGCCATAACTCTATTGTTTATAGCTCTAGGTCCTAACATACTGCGATCGCTTCACGTGGCTTACATTTCCAGCTCCGCTAGGCACCGTGAAGTAACAGCTGTCTCAACTTCTGTAAACCCCTGTTCTGACACCAGATTCA
>Ga0065711_1041770_pt1 | contig 15889 bp, 10 predicted proteins | sample Hoacrofraction12_FD_59098 | JGI IMG/M metagenome (GOLD analysis project Ga0065711, IMG submission 59098) | Hoatzin crop microbial communities from Cojedes, Venezuela - Epithelial fraction 12 v2 (version 2) | ecosystem: Host-associated > Birds > Digestive system > Esophagus > Crop | place...
GATCTGGACTGGCAACATAAGGGTGAACTCTTTATAGCTCGGTGGGCCCATGACACCTCGGGCCACCAAGGAAGAGACACGACATACAGATGGGCTCGTGACCGAGGGGTGGACTTGACCATGGACACCATCACACAGGTTATCCATGAATGTGAAACATGTGCTGCAGTCAAAGCAAGCCAAGTGGATAAAGCCTCAGTGGCATGGAGGACGATGTCTAAAATATAAATATGGGGAGGCTTGGCAGATTGACTACATCACACTGCCACAAACCCGCCAAGGCAAGAGCTATTTTCTCACAATGGTGGAGGCCACCACCGTATAGCTGGAAACCTACCCTGTGCCCCATGCCAGCGCCCGGAATACTATCCTGGGCCTTGAAAAACAAGTCCTGTGGCGACATGGCACTCCCGAAAGAACTGAGTCAGACAACGGGACTCACTTTCGTAACAGCCTCATAGACACCTGGGCCAAAGAACACGGTATTGAGTGGGTGTATCACATCCCCTACCGTGCACCAGCATCTGGAAAGATTGAACAGTACAATAGGCTGCTAAAATCCACTTTGAGGGAAAGGTGGGTAGGACTTTCAAAAACTGGGATACCCATTTAGCAAAGGCCACCTGGTTGGTTAACACCAGACGGTCCACCAACCGGGCTGGTCCTGCCCAATCAAAACCTCAGTGTCCCGTAGAAGGGGATGAAGTACCTGTAGTGCACATGCGGAACATGTTAGGGAAGACAGTTTGGGTTAGTCTTGCCTCGGGCAAAGGCAAGCCCGTCTGCGGATTTCCTTTTGCTCAAGGACCTGGGTGTACCTGGTGGGTAATGTGGAAGGATGGGGAAGTCCGATATATACCTCATGGGGATTTGATTTTGGGTGAGAATAGTACATAAATAAATAAATTGTATCAAGTTAATTGTTAAATAACCCTGTCACTCTCTGTTATCACTGTTATAATTGTTATGTGTTATACCAGTAGTATCATAGTAAGAATCGTCCAGATTAAAGAAGGATGGACTTTTTGATGAACCCTAGCAGAGCACAGTGATGATGGAACTGTACCTGGTTTTTAACAACCAGCACCCAGCAACTTCATCGAGATCGACGTCTCCAACCTGCAGACTGTGGGCACGGGCTGCACCAGATACATCAGCCGTGATCTCCAGATGCAGCAAGTGACCACCAATCACCACACATCACCTCTTCTGTCACAGAAGACCATTACGACAGATGGAGCCTGAAGTCATGGATTAAATGAACTCAATGGACACTTTAGAGTGATGATCCATAGAGTAAGGGAATGGTATCTGGAGACAGGAGAAGTGGTGGTGATAAACTGGACAATGGGGGACCTGGGCATGATGTAGATGGTATGGAATAACGGGTGGATAATGTCCTGGGTTTGGCCAGGACAGGGTTAATTTTCACCAGAATCCAGGAAGGGACACAGCTGGGGGGGCTGACCCAACCCCAACCTGGCCAAAGAGAGTAGAGTATTCCATACCATGTACGGTCACGCTGGTTTCCGGTGGGGGGGGCGGCGGGGCGGAAACTCACTCATGGCTTGGGAGCGCCCGGCGCCAGTCCTGTCCGGGAGAGCGGGTCTGTTCTGGGCTCTGTCTTGTCGTGTTGTTACTGTTCCCTTTGTTTGCTGTTCTGTTAAACTGCCCTTAACCCGACCCACCAGTTTCTGCCTGTTTATTTCCATTCTCCTCCTCACCCCGGCGGGGGGAGGGGCGGCCGCGTGGCGCTTTTGTTGCTGGCGGCAGCCGAAACTAAAACACCAGTTCATTTTTCCTCATTGACCTTACCAAAGTTACTGGCTTCTGACTTGATATTCAGACACATGAAAAAATGTATCAGTGGATGATAAAACAGACGATGTTTCATGAATGTATTCCTATAGCCATCACTCCTGCAGTTCAGAAATTGCACTGTTTTGCCTACTCTCTTTTCATTCCTGCTTACTTCGTTAATGACACTGAACGGTTGCCACATTCTGTGTAAAACAGCTTTCACATGAACAGAATAATAGAGCTTTAACAACTGATAAATAACTTCAGAGATTAAATCAAGCTGCAAGTAGTATAAACCCATTAAACAAGTCCATTTATAATAAGATTTTGTGTGTAACTGTTAAAGGTCAGAGTATGACAGTCATGAGAATAATTTTAAAGCCATGAGAGTGCCTATAATAGGTTTTTTGGATGGGAGAAAATAATTTGGTGTTTTATAAGACAGTAACAGCATTTTAACACAGATTTACATGTACTTGACGTGTCCTGCATATTTTCCAAATTAATCAAAATCATAATGTCATATTATAGCTACGAATTTAATATAAAAGTGATACAAGAACAGACACAGAGCTAAGAAATTATTAAGCACATGAGCAAGGTATTGACTGTACAGTTATACACTATGTCAGATTTTTAACAATAGGCTAACTGAGTCCTGAAGAGTTAAGATATCTGTAATTCATCAGCAACAGAACAAAATGGGAAGATAGCTACCAGCTGCCTTCTCATTGGAAAGAATAAACTGCTGACTAGGAGAGCTGAGGTAACCAACTTGCTCTTCAGATTTGAGAGCGGTGAAAAAGAAAAGCTCTCCAAGTGTGAGAGCTCGCTGCTATTAACCTGGTAGGCCTGGAATTAGGAGCAATTCAAGTTAGCCACCTATAAAAAATGTGAAGCTGCTCCGGTCAGGGGAGGCAAGTCAACTAGAATCATAATACAGGGATCATGTTTTGAAAGATGTTACATTATTTCGTTGCATGTCTGTGACTGTATGTGAGTCAAGTAGAAGAAATAATGAGTAAAGGCTGAGTAGAACTGAGAAGCATGGAGTAAATCTCTAAAGAGTACATCTAAATTACCACCTTCCCGTGAGCATCAAAACAGATTATAGATGAGTGAAAACTCATATAAAATGGAAATGTCTGAGTTCTTCTGCATATAATTTTTTTCATTGGCTGACAGTATGGTGTAAAAAGCTGCAGGGGAATAACCCTTGGAATTAGTAGAATTTCAGTGCTCTTATCCAATTTTTTCTCTGTTATTTTTTACCAAAAATAAGTTTAAGTAAGACGAGGAGATTGCAGCGTATTTTCATATGTTTTATTCCCCCCTCTGCTCTGCCCACTGCCCTCAAATGATGTGGAGCACCTTTCAGACTGTACGTATTGCTCAAGGGAATACATCTTTCCTCTTAAGAGGTTCAATCTCCACAACTCATTTGGATGAAGAAAAAAAATGTTTTTCACAGAAAGAAACTTTTTTAAATTCACTATTTGTAATGGAAACTGGAGATTCTATGTGAAAGGACTGCCTTATAGAAGAATGTTATTCTGAAGGAATAGAGTTTTTGCTACAGGACTCCTCTGTGATACATGACAATTAATGGAAAATCTTTTTATAGGTGGGTGCTATTTAATTTGATGTTCCTGGGGTATAACATACAGAAATGCAGTGTACTCTAATCTTTGATGCTGGTCACTGAAAACTCTGCTCTGAATGCAAAGTACTGTATAATGCTACTATAGACTTTCAGTGTTAAAAAACATTAAAAACTTTTAACAAGTTGAGATTTAAACTCTCTTTGATTTAATTCCTCTTTTATAGAAAATAGGGATAAAAATTATTTGACTTACAAGGGTGTTCTGAAGATAGGTTTTAGAAAGGAATAAGAACATTGAAGTTGAAGCAGCTGAGAAAGAGTCATTAAAAAAACCTGAAACGAACATCACAAAAAATGAAACCCACAGTTTTTTTATATTTTGTGGTGATTTATATGAAGCCAAGTGGGTAATACATGGGAAAGACATGAAGAGATTAAAGATAAATACTGAAAAAATATTTATTCTGTGAATGATGCAGCATGAAATTACTATTGAATTGGATCATTTAAAATGTATCACTACTGTGAAAATATATGCAATCAGATACAGGAAATTATGTGGAGTTTTCCCTAACTTTCAAGTTCTTGATTGTTAACATTCTAACAATTATAATTGTTTTATTTTATTTTTTGTAAATCTATACTAGAAGGTATCTAAAGATACCTAGCACAGTACTGCACAAAAATTTTGAGGCTATTGTGTTAATAGGTGGGATATCATTTCAAGCATTCCTCTTGTTCAGTATTTTGTAACCTTTGCACAAGACTGCAATCAAAAATAGAGTTCATTTATAAAATAAATATACACAGATAAGCCTTAAATCAAGCTTATTGTTACATGCTTATTTATTCAGGTATCCAAAGGATAGTTTAGTGCTCATTCAGGAATAATTTATTCAGTTGGACATAAACTTAATAAGCAGTGAGTTAAAAGTGTTGTACAGACTGTTAATAGTCATTTGAGGGAGAGGAATAAAGCAGTGAAGCAAACCAAAGTGATAATCTGTGACAAGTCGTGTCCCTTAAAATGACATAAAATACAAAGTTGTTTGGACAACGTACTTGAAATACCAAGTCTGTCATCGGTATTACTAATGTGTCATGTTTAGCCACTACAAAAAAGCAGAAGTACTCTCCATAAATAAATTCTAAATCTAGCTGAGCTGTTACTCCTAAGTACATGTATAAGTGGTTTATCACAGCATAACAGAATGGTTGAGGTGGGAAGGGACATCTGAAGGTCATCTGGTCCAACATCTCAGATCAAGCAGAGCCACCAGTTGCCCACATCCATTTCCAGATGGCTTTTGAATATCTCCAAGGTGAGAGACTCCATAAACTCCCAGGGCAACCTGTTCCAGTACTTAGTCACCATCACAGCAAAAAAGTGTTTCCTGACAGATGGACCCTTCCGAGTTTCAGTTCATGTCCATTATTTTTTGTCCTGTCACTGGACATCACTAAAAAGCTTATGACTGCATCCCCTTTCCACCCTTCCTTCAGGTGTCTGTGCACATTGGTAAGATCCCCCTGTGTCTTCTCCAGGTTGAACAGTGACAGCTCTCTCAGTCTTTCCTCATATGAGTGATGCTACAGGCCTTTAATCATCTTTATAGCCCTTTGATGGAAACAGAAATCCCTGTGCGACCTTACCAGTGCTGGGTAGAGGGAAAGGAGAATCTGCCTCAATCTGCTGGTAACATTTCTAATGCAGCTCAGGATAATATTTACCTTCTGTTTCACAAGGGCACATTTCTGGCTTGTATTCAGCTTGGTGTCCATCAGAACCCCCAGGTCCTTTTCTGTAATTTGCCAAGTGGTTTGCAACATTTATGAATGTACTGTGATGAAGATGACCATTCAATCCAAAAGGAGTGATTTAATAAACAAGGAAGAAGACAGTAGATATAGAAACTTAAAACAAGTCCAAGGAAGGAGGAAAGACCTCACTTCCTGAATGGCAGCCTAAACCAAATTACAAATAAAACCACCTGTCTGAAGGCAGAAATGCCATCACAAATTTTGTCATGCTTAATTTCCTATCCCCAGAGCCTGGAGGAAGTTTCTATTAAATATAACCTAGAATTACACGTGCCTGGTTTGTCTCTGAAAGAAAATAATTTTAGATTTGACACAAGGAAGAAATTCTTTACCGTGAGGGTGGTAAGGCAGTGGAACAGCTTGCCCAGAGGGGTTGTGGATATCCCCTCCCTGGAAGTGTTCAAGGTGCAGTTGGACAGGGCTTTGAGCAACCTAATCTTGTGAAAGATGTCCCTGCTCTATGCAAGGAGGCTGGACTAGATGATCTTTGAAGGCCCCTTCCAAAGCAAACTGTTCTGTGATTCTCTGATTCTCTGATTCTACAAAAACCTGTAAAGATATGAAAATTTGAAACGTGGTAAGGAGACAGATCTACAGTCTGTAAATTTGTTATATTTAGAGTGAACATCCCATCCTATGCGTGAAACTAGTGTTATATTGAAAGGTCATACAAATAACAATCCCAAACATAAAATCAGAAACAACAGTGTAGATATGTAATAAATTTATTTTATCTATTTTTATATATACTTACATGAAATTACAAGCAAAACTGTATAAGCTCAACAATATAGCTTGTACCATGGTGATGACATGGCCCAGATTTCTATGTGAAGATGAAGAAATCAGAGAAATTCAATGGTAAAAGTTGTGAAATATGAGTAAGAGAATGGACTGTACTGAGGAAAAGCGGTTGTCTTCTTTGAATCAAAGAAAGTGTTCTGAACTGAAAATGGCTAAAGTAATCTTATGTCTATGAAACCCTACAAACCAGTTACAAACTTCAGCTATACTAAGGAACACACAGGTTAAATAACAGGGGAGAGAGCCTCTATACTGTTAGGACACTTGCGTAACGGAAAAAGCTGCCATATGAAGATGTGAAATCATCTTTGCAGAGGGTAATAATGGCTAAACGGCATCCACATACCCCAAATATTGCTGAGAGGTGCAGCATGAGATTTTCCCACATAAAAAATGAGACTGTGACCACTCAAAGAATTTTAATACAAAATTATTCTGTGTGCTCTACATGACTCTATTCCTATCCCCCAAAACACGCAGCCACATAAATGACTCACTTCATTTCCAGCTTGACTCACACTTAAAAGGGGGCTATCTTTTCCAGAAGCATTCAGTATTACTGCTCCAGAATTTGCAGTAGATATATTTTGGCTTATATCAAACAAGCTGGCAAACTGAGATGGAAAATGTGGCCCTTTTTTCATGAAACCAAATTGACCATGCTTTTACACTAGAAACTAAGAAGTGTGAAAAACAGAGACAATTTGAATATGTCATCATGTTTAGTAGATATGTAGTTCTGCTCTATGCATTTAAAAATATTTTTTAATTAACAACTAAACTAAAAACCTTTCCTCATATTTTATTATCAAAACTAATCAATAATACAAAATAAAAACAGAATTGTTTTTCATCATTAATGCTTTCTTATTCAGTGTTCCGGAAGAACACTGAAAAAAATTGACTAGTCACCTTCCCTTGCATATTATAGACAGCTTTTTGTTAGCTTTTATTTCACAACTTCTGCATTATTAAACATAGTGAATATTTGCAAAAAAAATTTCCTTTAAGTCTTTAATTTCCCTTCCTCTACTACCATGAAGTCTCAGAAATTCTGTGTAAGTCGGGTTTTCTAAAAAACACTGCTTACAAGTAAACTTTATTGTCCCTTTCTCTCCAGAAACAGAAGGATAGAGAGCATCTTGACAACCGTATTCTTTGGGTTTTTTTCTGTTTGTTCTGGTTTTAATTTTACCTGTCCTTTTCAAATTTCACAATTTCTTGATGGGTGTAGCTCCTTAGTGGTAGGTGGGCTTTTTAGAGCACCCATGTTTGATACTCCCTTCCCTCAGGTAAGATGGATGGTTAAACAGACAATGTAATCTGTGCGATCTGATTCATAGTGCCTTGGTTTTGGTGACTTTCCTCTGCTTCCAGGTAACACAATGACCTACTCAGATTCTTCCACTGATAACAGGAACAGTGGAAGTGGCTAGTACAGGAACAGTAAAGTGCATACAAACAATTAGTACTTAGGAACAGTAAAGTACTGCAAACAGCTAGTACATAGGAACAGTAAAGTAGTTAGTTTTCACAGTGTACACAATCATTGAAAAATGGATAATATTAAGATTTATCATTATTACCTTGAATGGAATCCCACTTCAAGAATTTATGATCAAATTTATCTTAGCATGGAACATATTTCTGTGGTTTTTGTTTTCTTCTTCTCAAAAACATCATGGCTTGCAACACTTACACTACAGAATGAACAAGGCTTCTGTGGATTGTAAAAAGGCATGTGTTTGCATGTCGTTTTTTTCCCTGAATGACATTTAACTATCTATTTGTTTTTCTTTTTTCTGTGGCTTCCATTCTAACTTTATTCAACTCTACCCACAGAGGAAAACTGATGTCTTCCGAGAACAAAATGGCCTCCCTAATCTTTCTCTGTTTTCCTGTCTTGTACTGAAATATGTCTTTTTTACCCTCCTCTCAAGTACATCACACTTCCTTATTGATCAAACTATATTTCTGAAACCATGCAAAAATAAAAGAGAAATTAAAGAAGACATAAAGTGCAAAGTAAGCCTGTAAGCCAACCCAATAGAATGTCAGGGAAACATAAAACACATTCTTCATGGTGACTCTTTTTAACCTTTGTTATGTCCTTCGTCACTTCACAGTCTTGTTCTTTCAACAGAGTATTCAGTATGAGAAAGTTTTGGGGACAAGTAAGGAGGATTTGAATTATAGCTCATAATGACAAAAATTTAAAAATTACTGAATCTTTACTCTACACTAGATCAAAAATTTAATGACAGAACATACCCCACATTAGTATTTTAAGAAGAACAATGTAATTAGCCAAATTGTAAAATCACAGAATCATAGAATGGTTTAGGTTGTAAAGGACGTTAAAGAACATCTAGTTCCAATCCACCTGCCATGGGAATGTACACCTTCCACTAGACCAGGTTGCTCAAAGCCCCATCCAACATGGCCCTGAACGCTTCCAGGGAGGGGATACACATAACTTCTCTGGGAAACCTGTTCCAGTGCCTCACCACCCTCATAGTAAAGAATTTCTTTCCTATATCTAATCTAAATCTGCTCTCTTTCAGCTTGAACTGATTACTGCTTGTCTTGTCACCACATGCCCTTGTAAAAAATACCTCTCCAGCCTTCTTGTACGGCAACTTCAGGTACTGCAAGGCTGCAAGAAGGTCTACCTACAGCCTTCTCTTCTGCAAGCTGAATAACCCCAGATGTCTCAGCTTTTCCTTATAAGAGAGGTGTTCCAGCTCTCTGATCACTTTTGTGGCCTTCCTCTGGACCCAATCCAACAGGTCCATGTCATTCCTATGCTGAGGGCTCTAAAGCTGGATGCAGTACTCTAGGTGGGGTCTCACCAGAGCAGAATAACCTCTCTTGACCTACTGGCCACACTTCTTGTGGTGGCATCCCTCCCCTCCAGTGTGTCAACTACACCACAGAGCTTGGTGTCATCGGCAAATCCGCTGAGGGTGCACTCAGTCCCACTGTTCATGTCACTGACAAAGATGTTGAACTGTGCTGGTACCAGTGCCCCCGAGTGTTGCCACTAGTCACTGGTCTCCATTTGGAAATCAAACCGTTTACTGCAGCTCTTTAAGTGGGACCATCCAGCCAATTCCTTATCTGTCAAGTGGTCCATCTATGAAATCCATGTCTCTCCAATTTAGAGACAAGGATGTCATGCAGTAAAGTTGTAAAATTCTTTGCACAAGTCCACATAGATGAAGTCAGTTGTTGCTCCCTTATCAACGAATATTGTAACACCATCGTAGAAGGCCACCAAATTTCTCAAGTACGATTTGCTCTTAGTGAAGCCATGTTGGCTGTCATCAATCACCTCCTTATTTTCCATGTGCCTTTGCATATTTTCCAGAAGGATCTGCTCCAGGATCTTGCTGGGAACAGAGGTGATATTGACTGGCCTGTAGTTCCCCAGGTCTTCCTTTTTATCCTTTTAAAAAATGTAGGTTATATTTCCCCTTTCCCAATCAGTGGGAACTTCACTGGACTGCCACGACTTCTCACATATGATGGATAGTAGCAGCTTAGCAACCTCATCCACCACTTTCTTCAGGATGCACAGATGCATCTCATCAGGTCCCACGGACTTGTGCACCTTCATGTTCCTTGGATGGTCTCAAACCTGATCTTCACCTACAGTGGGTAGTGCTTCTTGCAGTGGGTAGGGCTTCATTTAGTCCTGACCCGTAAGTTCTCAGTTTGCTCCTCATCCATCCCCAGGTGAAGCTCCATGCACCCCACCTGGTCATTGACATAGAGGGCGACACCTCTTCCTCAATTCCCCTGCCTGTTCTTCCTAAAGAGCCTGTACCCTTCCATTCCAACCCTCCAGTCTTAGAAGCCATCCCACATGTCTCTGTGATGCCAATGAGATCATAGCCCTGCAGGTGTGCACACATCTTTGACTCCTCTTGTTTATTTCCCACGCTATCCGTCTTAGCATAGAGGCATTTAAGTTGGGCTGCCAATGAAGCTGACTTGTTTGCTGGAGTTTCGTTGTGTTTCCCTTCAGGTGTTCTCCTGCTGACCTGTGATCCTTCTCCAGGCTCTGAGCACCTTTTGCTGGCACTGGCATCAAACTGGTAGGAGTGGGATGGATCGAGGTTTCCCTCCCCTGGTAACTTCAGTTTAAAGCCCTCTTCACCAGCATGGCAAGCCTATGACCGAAGATGTTCTTCCCTTTCTCTGTCAGAAGCAACCCATTAGTCTCCAGTAGACCAGGTTTCTCAAAGCAAGTCCCATGGTTTAATTAACCAAACCCCTGGCTGTGGCATCAGTCCTGTAACCATGTGTTGATTCGGCAGATTCGACTGTCCCTTTCAAACCCCTTGCCTTTGACTGGGAGGACTGATTAAAAAACTAACTGCATCATAATACATAAATAATTATAGAAATAACAAGGGCTGTGGAATTAATTCTGGTACCCTTAAAATTTACAGTGATTTAGACATTTAGCAGAGTTTACTCACCAGGAAGTGTTCACTGGTCCATAGGACTTTCTATGAAGTTTAGTTGTTTAGTCTTATAAACTGAATTCCAGGTGAAAAGGTAGAACTATACAGATAGAAGCTTAAAAAAAGTCCTCCATTTTATATCACTGTACTTAATTTTCAAGATCTAACCAAGGAGATCAGTACCGGGGTATTTCTTGTTAACAAACGGTTAGGCTACTTCTGCAGCCATTCGGCAACAGTACTGAAAGTGTCTGATACAGATGTTTGACTGAACTGACTGTAAAGATAAACGATTTGTCCAAATTTAGTTTTCATTCAAAAAATAAATTGCATACAATTTATTATCACTTGTCTGCACCAATATCTGTAGAATTCTACAGTTCAACGTTCAAAGTCTTTTCTGTCTTGAAGATGCAATCCCTCTGAACAAATTCCTATATTATGAATCTTTTGGAGTGTGTGTGGCATGAGCCATATTATTAAAGTTATTTTGGTACTTAAAGATCCATGTAAGTGCTACAGCTGTGTAACATTTCCTTCTTTTTTTTTTTTTTTAATGAAGGATAAGGATATTACAAGCAATCTCTAATATGAATTGAATTAAATAAATCTTTTGTGTCCCACATCTACAACAAAACCAACCGAAAAGCAATTTTCATGTTAATGGTAAAGTTTTTCAGAAGAAAACTTTGTTTAGGAATTTTTAAAAGTATTACTTTCAAATGTAAAAAATAATAATTCAATCTTTAGACTTCTTATATCAAAATGGCTCAAAACCTCTAAATGTGACACAGGTTACTTTATTTCACTTTGAAGAACAACATTCTGACTGACCTAAATCACTTTTGGTTTTGACTGAAAAAAAGATCTTGTCTCTAGTTGTATACATGCAATATCACATATGTATCAATTATACAACTGTAGTCCATCAACTGTTCCAGTTTAGCCACCGTGTGTCTTAAAAGCTAACAACTTTTATTTTATTAAATAACATTAAAATGATTTCTGAAGCATCCCAAAGTGCTAGTATAAATGAGGTCATTGTATTTTACACATCTAACCTGCCTAGATGCACATCTGAATGACACGTAAGAGGACTATCTTTGTTTTCAAGCACATAACTCTACTTTAAATGTGATGCATGAAACAGAACAGAATTATGCACCAATGTCTTCAGAAACAGCTAATGAGCAGAAGAATAATATTATGAGTTGATATGCTCTAATAATGTTGTGCTGAGATGATTGTCTCATTTCTTATAGCACATGAGGAACACTAATACATTAACAGAAAATAAGCTTTAAGATCTTCTTGTCTGATCTAAGCTCTACCCTCATTAAAAGCCCAATAGGAGTTTTGATCTATTGACATAGTATGAATACAAGCTATAAAGATCACAGTGATCTCTGTCATTTATTTTACCAGTAACAAAAGGAGTTGGACAGAATGAACACAGATACAAAGGACAGACGGATTACTCAGGCTTAATAAATTAACATGCACATTATGAGTGGCAATGGCAAGGTATTCCACCCTGAAAAAATAGACATTTTTATTTTCATTTTTCTCAGCCTGAAATCAACACTGAAGCTGCCAATTTAAAGGTTAAGTTGGTGGTTTTCACCTTTAAAAATTCTTCTTTTTAGTAGTTCAAACCCCCACAAGATACATGTGCATCCAACTCAAACTTAGCTCGAAAGGTCAAAACATTTTTAACTTATTTAAACAAGAAAAAGCTGTGATTTTAGTTCACAAAACAAAGCTACACAAATTTGTAGAGGCAAGAGCTTTATGAATAAAAATCCACTCTTAGATAAAAGGTTCTTTCTTTCCCAATTTCAGAAAGTAGTGCTCCCCAAATAAAAGGCCAGCCTGCTCTTCTTAGACAGTGCTCTTTACTCTGACCAAGATCTGTTCAAGTGCATACTAAATTAAGTAAAAACTTATAAGTTATTAGCAGTGTCCAAATTTTTTTTGGTGAAATCTGAGAAAATGTGGAATTTGTGTGACTTCACTATAAGCCTGTTCGGGTTTAATAAAAGAGCTATAGTTCAGTGGAGCAAATCAAAGTTCTGCCTGTATTTGTTGATTTATAGGTTTAAAATTACAATTGAATCAAGGATGTTGAAGTGCAAATAACTTTGACAAAATCTCCTTTATATCTCAGAATAATGTTTTTAAACACTGTCTCCATCAACACTGAAAATAAAGCATTAAAAATCTTTGTAGCCTGAGATGTGATAAATCAGATTATCAGACTGTAAAGGCCTTTATGGCCTTGGAGATGTGATGGCCTTTTCCTTTCAGATCCCTGACAGTAGTACGTCCCAGTAGAACTTGGCTGCAGAGTTTCAGTTTCATCTTCATAAAAGAAAAGATGGGATTTTTACTTACTAGTGATCTATTTTGTTTAGATAATAAATCTTTTTGTCTTTTGCATAGCTAGCTCCTCAAAACTATCACCATTAGGATGAAAAGCCTGTATAAAGGACACTGCCTATCTTAAGCAGATTTTTTTTTTCTCTCTGGGACAACACCACTGTTCAAAATTCTATATAGTCTCTGTTAATTTTCTCTGGAACTTTGTCTCCATATCATAATTTCATAAGCTTATTTTCAACAATTAACTAATTGATGGTGTTAAACAGTCTTTTAATGAGGGGAACTATGAAGGTGGACTTTTGACATAATGCTCTGTTGAGAATATTTTCATCACTTCTTTAAGACTTTTTATGTTTTTCAGATGGAGAGGGCAACTGTTTACTTCAGGGAAAAAAGTTTTCTTTGTCCTGTCCTTTTTTTTTTATTTTAAGATAAATTAAAGAATTCAAAATATGAACTTAAACCTAATACTGACCATCCTCCCCAAAACTGCCATGAGAATATTAAAAATTCTAATGAAAAAAGAAGAATTTTTTTAAAATGAGGAGATAAATAGATAGGTAGATAGATAGATACGTACATACATAGACAGACAGGTAGGTAGATAGGTAGATAGGTAAGTAGGTAGGTAGGTAGGTAGGTAGGTAGGTAGATAGATAGATAGATAGATAGATAGATAGATAGATAAACAGATAGATAGATAGATAAACAGATAGACAGATAGATAGGTAGATGACTCACTCACCTGGACATACTTTCAATTGATGCAACTTGATTATGTCCCTGTGAAAATATGATCCATTAAAAAAAAAAAAAGTGTCTACAAAAGATGATGATCTTTTTATTCCTCTTTAAGTAATAGGAGTCTGAAAATAAGGTGCTAAAGATAACTGCTTTGTGAAATGGGTGGGATTTTTAAAGTCTGTGTTCTAGATGTCATACTTTTAGGAATGAGTAATAATTACAGCTATTCAGCTGAATTGCTGAAAGTGAGCAAATAACTATTTTTCTAACAATGATATTGAGGGACTGATTTTTTTTATGTTGTTCTAACATTACGGTTCTAAATTGGCTTGGGGCTGCAAATTTTCCACAGCTCTGAGAATTAGCCAGATACAGGATAACAGCCTTTGCAGAGCAAAAATTAATTTCAAGGTTCTGAATATCTAAGGCTGATTTTAATAACTGCTATTAGTGACGTTTGTAACAAAGAAAGGAGAGAAAAATCACTGGGTCATTATAAGCTATGATATATGAAACTAACCTAGATTTTTGTTTGAGAGTGGTTTTACTGAGGACAGATTTTTTTTGAACAAATATATTTTAATGATATTCACCTGCTGGCTTTACAGCTTGGCTAATCAAAGTCTATGGTTTTGGTTCTAATTCAAAGAGTAGTAAAAAGGTCTAAGACATTATCATTAATATCTTTGTAGCCTTGTTACTGAAACTGGCTAGATGCTAGTGTTGGTTTCTTGTTCCTTATTTATGATTTTTGAATAGAAGACTGGACATGAGTGTTCACCAGCTGAAGGGACCAACTGGTTAGAGATGGCAACATGAGCTTAAATTAAATTGAGGACTTCAACTAAGTGCACGATAAGTTGACAGATGTTGCAAAATATTCTATGCCATTTCTCAGTAAATAAAGCGTGTTTTTGTATGTAACAATTAAAAATTAGTTCCATCTTATTTTCTGTAAAATCAGTGTCAACAGGAGCAAAAATCATAGTGCAGCATATGGTATGGCCATTAACCTATAAAGCAAGATGCTTCCTTCTACTCTTATGTTGCTTAGCTACTCAAAATGAAGTAAGTAGGAATATCACTAGCACGAAAACCTATTGCCACCACATTGCAAATTAAGCACTGGAAATATTTTAATGTGGAATAATAATCCAAAACTAAACAAAAGAAGAAATAATTTTTAACAATATTGAAAATAAGGAAGTAAGATAGGAGAATGAAGGTCTCTAAGTTAATAATATTAAAGAAAGAAAACCAAAACGGTTTATTATTAGAAGCTGTTACACAGTACTGGTGAACGAGCGACATACAGAATCACAGAATCACAGAATCACAGAATGGTAGGGGTTGGAAGGGACCTGTGTGGGTCATTTAGTACAACCCTCCTGCCAAAGAAGGGTCACCTACTGTAGGTTGTAGAGGATCTCGTCCAGGCGGGTCTTGAATATCTCCAGAGAAGAAGACTTCACAACCTCCCTGGGCAGCCTGTTCCAGTGCTGCGTCACCATCAGAGGGAAGAAGTTCTTCCTCATGTTCAGACGGAACTTCCTGTGCCTCAGTTTGTGCCCATTTCCCCTTGTCCTGCTATTGGGCACTACTGAAAAGAGCTTGGCCCCATCCTCCTGACACCCACCCTTCAGATATTTATAAGCATTTATTAGGTCCCCTCTCAGCCTTCTCTTCTTCAGGCTGAACAAGCCCAGTTCCCGCAACCTGTCCTCGTAGGGGAGATGTTCCAGTCCCCTCACCATCCTTGTAGCCCTCTGCTGGACTCTCTCCAGTAGCTCGTCATCTTTCTTGAAGTGGGAAGCCCAGAACTGGACACAGTACTCCAGATGGGGCCTCACCAGGGCAGTGTAGAGGGGAAGGAGAACCTCCCTCGACCTGCTGGCCACACTCCTATTAATGTATCCCAGGATCCCACTGGCCTTCTTGGCAGCCAGGGCACACTGCTGGCTCGTGGTTAACCTGTTGTCCACCAGGACACACAGGTCCCTCTCCACAGAGCTGCACTGCAGGAGGTCCACCCCAAGCCTCTACTGATGCATGGGGTTGTTCCTCCCCAGGTGCAAGACCCTGCATTTGCCTTTGTTGAACCTCATCAGGTTCCTCTCTGCCCAGCTTTTCAGTCTGTCCAGGTCACGCTGAATGGCAGCACAGCCTTCTGGTGTATCTACCACTCCTCCCAGTTTGGTGTCATCAGCAAACTTGCTGAGGGTACATTCTAACTCTTCATCCAGGTCGTTGATGAAGAAGTTAA
>Ga0065711_1041758_pt1 | contig 15888 bp, 6 predicted proteins | sample Hoacrofraction12_FD_59098 | JGI IMG/M metagenome (GOLD analysis project Ga0065711, IMG submission 59098) | Hoatzin crop microbial communities from Cojedes, Venezuela - Epithelial fraction 12 v2 (version 2) | ecosystem: Host-associated > Birds > Digestive system > Esophagus > Crop | place...
GGGGGGGGCGAAAGAGTGGGGGAAGGTATCCCCTTCGGTTTTCCCCACAGATTGGGTTTGATTATTAACAAATTCTAAGACATAGGATCCGAGGTAAGGAACCGACCGCAGTGCTGCATGCAAATACAAGCCTAATTTCATGCACATTGATGTTATCATGTCATAAGTCAATATCGTACAGTAGAGCAAAATTACCATCCTGATCTTTTTCCCAGCGATGATGAACAGCACGGCATTGAATACATACTGCAAATAAGGATTCAAAAACCACAGTCATCTGATCAAAGACAGAAACATTTTTACCGGCGGCTATTTAACACAGAAAAATGCGTATAACAAAATTTAACAAAATCTAAGAAAGCTGTTTTAACACCCGCTGTTCAGCCCTGCCGTTATCCCTGCCCCACGCTTGGGCACCAAATTAAATGTTTTGGTTTCGGCTGCCGCCGGCAACAAAAAGCTCCACGTGGCCGCCCCTCCCCCCGCCAGCATGCGGAGGAGAATGAAAAGAAACAGGCAGAAACTGGTGGGTCAGGATAAGGGCAGTTTAACAGAACAGCAAACAAAGGGAAACAGGAACAACAGCGGTACAAATAAGGAGAAAACACAACAACGAACCGTACGACCCAGACAGCCGCTTTCCCGAACAGGACCGGCGCCGCACCCTCCCAAACCGCGAGTGAGTTCCTGCCACGCCGCCCATCCCCCACCGGAACCCAGTGTGACGTCACATGGTATGGAATCCCGGGCTCTGTTTGGCCAGGTGGGGTCTGCCCCCACCCCCCGGCTGTGCCCCTTCCTGGAGTCAGGTGAAAATTAACCCTGTCCTGGCCAAACCCAGGACAGAGAGAAAATATGAAGCTGTGTAATTTTAAAAGATGGATTAATTAATTAAATACTGGAAACAAAGATGAAAGAAAGGCAGAGATCGTTGTTCTAGGAAGTAGTTAATTATGTGTGTAAAGTTGATAAGTATGTAAGTATTAACTTCATATTTATAATTAATGGAATTAAGCTCTGAGAGGCTTTAAACCAAAAGTCAAATTTGGGGAGGGAGTTGATATGAAAGAAGAACCAGGGAAGAAACTCAGAGAACAAGGAATTACAGGGAATTAAGGGACTCGGGAATCAGGAAAGTAACTCACAGAAGGCAGCATTACAGTTTGAATAGCAAGGAGAGAGGAGAACTTGAGATTTTGTATTTTACAGTTTTGGATTCTAAGATTTTGGTTTAGAGGAAGCACTGTGGTTTAGAGGAATAATGTTGAAATAAGGTTCATCACAGAGAAAAATATATTTATTCTGAAACAAAAATCCCCATAAAATTAAGTCACTGTTTTTCTGAAAAAAATTGTCAAATAATAGATACATACATGTGTACACATATATATATATACACAAATGCAAACCACAGCACTCTCTATTTGCACTCTTGAGTGAAATCATAACTAAAAAGTTTTTGTTTAGCTTTGATACAGTCTTTCCTAAAATCCACCTCCTATCTTTACATATTCATTTTCTGTCTCCTATTAATGACAATCCATTCCAATTCAAATGAGTTTTAGTCTATCTACAATATTTTTATAACCACAGAAATCATCACTTGAGTTTTCTAGCCATATGCATTCTCATGTCTACCCTACATTTTCTTCTTATTCCCAGTGCCCTGTATTTTAAGGTCTACCTTAAAATGTTTTCTGTAAATACTTAGATATTCATAAACCCATGTACCTTTCAATTGCCTGTTCTAAACTGTTGACTAGCTATTCATTACCACCAACAGATAGAGCCATCTTACTAAGAGCTGTAGCATATTGGAAGGCAAAAGACAAAATTTGGTGCAGCAAGCACATAGGAAACACAAGAGATATAACTCTGCTACTGTAGCTTACTTTCCAATTCCATTCAGTTTGCATTTATATTAACATAGCACTACAAGTGCAACAACCTGGACAAACTCATAGTTTTGTCATATCAGCAGTTTTTCACTGGAAAATAGACTCAAAATACAATATTCTGAAAGGAGAAATAGCCCATTAAAAGTGAAAACCTTCTTACTTCTTTTTGGAATTTACAATAGGATGAGACTAATTTTACCAAAAAATTGCTGTTCTTCTTCAATGACTATAAAGGGGATTGAGGGTTACATATTCAGATTAAATACTTGTGCCATGGACATCTATATTTTGGTAAGGTAAATACATCTACCACTGACAGAAAAGAGGGAAAATAATTACAAGAGGATCATTTGGCCATATTTCTGTGGCGAGCTATTTCCCCCGTAGTATTCCATAGAGATATTTAGCTTAAAATTCAGGACTTGTCACTGGAAATTTTCTTGTGCTAAGAAAAACCTTCTTTTTTTCACCTGTTTGAATCAACAGGTTCGAAAGAAATAGAGGTATTGTAATAGTAAGTGTAACAGTTGGAATAAATATTTCAACCGCTCAATAGCTGGAAACAATTTCTGAAGTTCTAAATGAAAGAAGAACAGATCACTGGCTGTCCGCTTCTAAAATACTTTACCTTTCTCCTTCATGATCTACTTGAAATAGTTACAACATTTTATATTAACATCTGAACTGCTATTTTGGTATCAAAATATTCCAATACGTCTCCTGCAAGTACTAAAATACAGCTTACTTCTCTGCCAGCAACAAAATGAAATAACTTTCATTAGCTTTCACAGTACAGTTTTAACTCACTAAAAACCAGTCTTGTTTTGACCTGGAAGGTAGTTGGGTCTTTCAGGTAAATGAATGAAGGAAAATGTCTTTGTTTCCAATTATTTCAAATTACATGGAAATACTAAGACTCAGTGATCCTCTCCTGTAAATCTTCTTCAAGTGATATTAACCAGTCAACTATGTAGAAGACCAAAGTAAAGAAAAGTTTACCAGAGTCATACAATTCAAACTGAAGAGAGATAGAGATGATATTTTCTCTGCTGCTAAAATATTCCAGGAAGAAGCCAGAATTTGAAAGCAAAACAATTTGACCAAAAAGAATGGTTCTATTCGTACTGTGTAATTCTGATATTCTTCCAACACAGTCAGAGGCCTCAGTTTCAGGGACCCACTGGTCTATATCTTTTTTTCCTCTTTTCTTAGCTTAGTCCTGAAGACTGAAGGTCTTTGGAAAGGGTGATTTTCCTTAAAAAATTTCTAATGTTCTTCATCGCTGTCTTTCATCGTAACCTCCTTGGGAGGGCTACTGGGGGCCCATCAAAGGCAGAATCAAAGACAACTCCTGGAGTTCGTTTTAACTGGAAAGCAGTTCTTGAACCTGGAGCCAGACACCTCTGTAACAATGCCTTGGGTAGTGATGAGGAGAAATCTGGCATCTTTCTCTAAAGTCCCCTTGTTAATATCTTCAGGCTGCGTGGACAACAGCCAAAAGGAACTTTCACCTATAGTCATTATCTTCAATGTGTGCATTTGTGTTCCTTCTGCTGGAGAAATCCTGGATGTTTGTAGGCAGCAATTTTTGAGTAGCAACTATAAAGAGCCACATGTATAAATAAACATTTTTGTTCTCTCTGTACATAGATAAAGGCAAGCCTCCAATTGAAAAGCAACTAAAGGAACAGCCTTTCCTTTGTTACGTTACAGTAATTTGTTTGATACACGAGAAGACAGATGGGAATGGGAGTTACCCTTGTAAAATGTTTATGTCTGTGGTCTGTGCATATATGTTTTTGTTATATTTGTAATGTATTTTTTTAGGCAAGTATGCAGGACCTCCTTGAGAAAAAACTTTAATTCACATGTTGACTTTTCTCAGTGCATGCAATAAACTGCAACGAGCATGCTGTTGTATATGGATAGAAGTCCACAAAACTCATTAATCCTTTTGCATAAAAATGCACCTTTGAAGAATTGTAAGTAAATTCCCTTAAAGGAAGCAAATAAGAAGAAAAAAGTCACAACGGAGACAAGAATTTTTCTTTATAAAATTAAAGTAGTCAATGCTCAAAGAAAGGAGATTAAATGTATTTATTGATCTGTATATCATTGTTCCCAGAAATACTTAAAGAAATTACAAAATTTCTGAATTGCATTCATTTCACCTTGCATTTGTATGACATACAATTCTTGAAGGAGGCATAATTGACACGTTTTCATGAGAAGATACAGTAGAAGTCTTTACAGAACAACTTTGAAGGTTTTGTAGTTTTAGAAGTGTTATAACCATCAAGCAAGAGAATGCCACGTGAAATGAGTGACCAAAACACCTGTGATAAAATTGGAAAACCAAGTTTTAAATGTAAGTGTTATAAATGGAAAGTAATTTAGGTGCTTAAAGTTGTACATATGAGTACTAAGCACTTGCAGAGCTGTGTATATAGAAAATAGTCTGTTTGGATTCATAGCCTGAGATATATTTTAACTAAAAATAAGAAAGGGTGATGTAAAAGAAAAAGAAAATAAGCTTGTACTTTTCTAATGTTTTCTCATCTTCAGTCTTTCTTAGAACTAGTGTCAAGCCAGGGACTAAGAAAATACCTGTACAGAAAATCACAACCAACAGTCAGTATTCCGAGACCACCTTTCCTACAGAGAATGAAAAAGAAATTGCAAGAGGAAGGAATACACTTCTCGAGCAGAATGCCATTGACAGGGCCCAGCTCCTGAGTCATGACTTCACGCTTCTTAATCTTGGCAGTAGAATAAAGTCCTTAGCAGAAGAACATTTTAAAGTCCAGATACATGACACTTCAGGGTTCTTATCGTAACTTCTCTTTTTATGTCTACACGATTTACAGTGTTTGCAGATTGAATTAAATTAATGCCGTGGTGATCTTCCATCTAGCCCATTTCCTTTCAGTGACCTTATGTTTACTATAAGAAAACACCAACAAGGTGTCTGATTTCTCCTTGGAAAAATGGTAACTATTTTAAAAAAAAAGATTTTATCCAGCAGAATCACAATTCTTCCACTATCTCCATGCTTTAGCAAAAACGTTCATTTGTTCTGGAGGAGTGTTTCAGTAGGACACAGAGCCAGCTTGGCTTTACTGCAAAGGATGCATTTAAAATAAAAGAAAAAATAAAGCAATAGTAAGAACCACAGGTTTTATGTTTTAAATGGATACAATTCTAGTTGGAAAGGAGTTGATTACATATTTCATATCATGACCTCACATTCAACCAGCCCTTCCTCACACGCACCCTAAAAACATCCCGCTGTGGTTCCTGGCATCTGTGAAAGGTTGGTTGAAAGTTGCAAACTAAACATATTTCCCAAGAGCTTGGACAGAACAAAATGTAAATAGGATCTCACAGTCCTTTTACCCTTCCTGGAGCTGCAGTCCACAGGCTAAAATGAACCAATCTCAATACTACAGTACAAAATTTTTTAACAGATAAGTTTTTGTGGGACTTCTCTAGAGTACTTTATTGTTGATACGAGATTGGAATCCTTTAGAAAAATATTTGTCAGTCTTTTTCTTAAACAAAGACAAGCCACAGTCTCATGTTTAACATAAATGTAAATGTTTGGAAAATGAGACACACTGAATGTCACCTATGCATTCAAGTACAGCAGCTGCGCTCAGAAATTAATACTATAACCTGTTAAGGAAGAAATTTGGCAGAGGTGTTATAACTGTGCACAGCCACGACTTTATGGCAGCGACACTGTAGGTATCTCATGTACTGCATAGATGTCTCTGGAATTCAGGAGGTACTTACATTGCTCAGCACTTTAGTAGGTACAAGTTATGTCAGTGGCAGTATACCATATTATATCAGCTGTGACCCTTCCCCATATTTTAATTCCTAATAAATTATGAGAATATATTGGTATTTTTTAAAGGAAAATGAGTCTCTATGTAGCAACTATAAAATACAGTGCCTATAAAATAATATTACTTCTTTAAAGCTTTCTTTTTTTTAGGAAGGTCCGTCTATCTCTTTTTCCTTAATGTCTCTTTATTGGACATGGCTAAAAGTGTTCTTGGAGTTTCTGTGGCTTCAGCATCATGAAACTGAAGTACGTGCTTAATGACCCTAGTTAGTGGAGCATACCGCATTGAACTGAAGAGGCACCTGCTCTGAAGCAGCTGAAATTCTCATGGCCTTCATTCTAATGGTCTATGACAGAGAAACCAGGTAATCACAGAATGGCTGAAGTGTTTTCCCCAAAATGCAGAGCAATTATTTGTGGTTTGTTTTAAAAGATGCATGCTTTCTTTGGACATCCAAGATTTTAGCTACACTGACAGAGGCAGGCTCAAGTTTTGTCTCAGGAACAGACTCACCCATTAGTCAGTAAGTAAACTCTGGGCTTATTCCAAGAAGTACCTTACCCCAAGTTCAGCCACTGTCTGAGGGGAGTAGTATTTCGTTGTAGGACACTTGAACAGCTTGGCTAGACCGGGAAGATGTGTAAATCAAAGTGTTTTGCAGTCCAGTTGCTTGTGGACAGCTAGAGTTTAGGGATTCCCATGCCTGAGCTACAGCAAGTCTATCACAGTGACAAGGACAGAGAGCTCAGGAAGCTCCCAGTACAGACATAGAATAACATATCTTGATGGTCACATAGCTGAAGACTGCAAAAAACTAAAAACATTGCCTGGTCTGCCACAGTCATCATTTCCACAAATGATAAAATTGTGCTTTTGTAGTTTTTCCTGAAAGGTGAAAAGAGAACAGTAAGCACAATTTTTTTGGTAGAAGTTAGAAACACTTCACTTCCCTTTTCCTGTTTTCCATTTCATTTTCTTTCTATGCTTTTAAATCAACACCGTCATTCTTACAAGAAGAAAAATACATTGTATAAATAAGACAGTAAGGCCCTCATAATTCACTTGTAGCCTTTTCTTTGAGATTTATTGGGTTTTCTATCACAAGTTCAGATAAGAGCCACATTCCACTTCTTGCTCTTTGCATGATACACTACAAGATCTGTTGATAAGAGCAGGGATCCTCTTTGACAGAGGACCTAAAAAGTATTAAGAAATGTTAATATATGACTTTTATGAACTGCCTGAACATTTTCTTCCATCAAAACATCTTCTAGTTTGTTGCTTTCAGTGGTCACTCCAGTGTTATTTATGTTTATTTTAGAAGTTTTCATAATCTTGGAACAACTGATTTTTCTGAAATTCATCTACCCTCATATTCCACTTCTTAAAAAAAGTCCTCACCTACCTGGCCTTTTGGAAACATCTTGTGTGGGATCTGGAGAGTAACGGATTTTCGTAGTCTCTGGTTTCAGTTCGTTTGTTTATAATGATTTTGATTCCATGGACTTTGGCAGGCTTGAAAGAAAAATAGAAGGTCATAGGAAATCCAGTGCATTTTTAGCATTAGATAGGGATGAGTTTGACTTAGATTACCAGATCCAAATACTTAAAAAAAAAAAATCAGATCTTATTTTTAACTCCATCATAAGAAGAATTACTCCACAGTTTCAACTCTGGGAATGCTCAGATGAAGAAGTATAGGGTAGGAACTACCCTTTACCTTGTTTGTTTATCTTCCTCAGCATGAGTGGCACTGTGCTTTTTTGGTAAGTTAGACTCAGCCTGAAGTTCTCAAACAGGCAAGATTCCCATTATTCTTCTGCAGACTTTGCCTCAAGACTGCATATTGATGACAGCATCCCAGTTATTTGCTATGGCACTGAGCACAAAAATGGGATCTTTCCCTACTAATATCTTTATTGCTCATGTATGAAAGATAATAACAGGCTTTTATTAAGCTCATTCAGATACCTGCAATTTGTAAGCTGCTGTACAGTGCAGAATGAATGAGGATTGGTTCAGTCAGGCTCTAGAACTTTGAATCCACCTTGAACTCAATCACCTTGGACATCAGAGACTCGATTTAAAGATGATCACAGCTGAGGTTGCATGTTATTTCTTTAATATATTTTCTCATACACATGTGAGTAGTTTCCTGCACAATGACTTTTAGTGTGCAAGGAGAGTTATATTTAAATGTGGTACTCTGTGGATTTCATCTTAATTGCAGTACAGGATTCACATATATTTTCCATACAGAGACAGGTTTTTTGCATATACACATAGACACAGACTCACGATGAATGATATCTGCTCTCTTTCCTACACTTTTTGCCTTAATCAGAAACAAACAGCCTATGTTCAGCTTCACACAGTGTAGTGTTTTGCTACTGATCTTATTAGCACTTATCTTCCTGAATAATGGGACAAAACCAGGGAAAGTATTTATATCTATATCTTCCCATTAATTGGAACCCCCCACCAGTTAAGGCCAATACTCTTTAAATCACCTCTGCTGTGCTTCATGATGCGTTTGTGACCTGTGAAGTTCTTATATGAAAGAGGATATGAAGGGTGGGTGGACAAATTAATGTAGGAAAAAGGTAATTATAATTTATGCTATGTAGGATCTAAATCAAAAGAAGGAATCTTTATTCTAATAAAAACTCTGAGCAACAATGAAAACCTTATAGTTCATCATGTACCAAAACTGCTCTGTAATTTTATTGTATTTTGCTGCTTTGAGCAAACTGTATTTTAGTGATTCATGTTACCTATACAACTGATTTAGGGTATTAAATATGATGAATATGAATAAGAGTTGAATATCAGTCTACTAATTTTGATTCCTTGATTGCATCTTTATTGAAAAAATTCAAATGCAAATTAAGCCTGACTACTATTCAGACACTAGCTTTCTCCATAGCAGTTCTATGCTATGTAATCCCACTGGTTTTACACTCCCTCAGTAGTTTATAAATAGATTACATGACACAGGAAAGACATAAGATCCTCAAAGTAAATTATATTTGATTAATTCAATGTGAAGACTATGCTTTCATCCATAAATATATTCAGAAATGCATGCAGAAAGGAAATACTTCCTTGATGTACTTTTTAAAAAAATTTTATTAGTTGCATTTTCAGATATGCATGTTAATGAAACAGTTTCATTATTCTCAGTGGTATTATACACTAAGTTCGACACTTCATGTAGTAGTCAGAAACAGACAAACCCTCTTTAGAAAATCTGACTTTCTGCTTCTGGTGCTGGAATGGGAACTTCATGTGCTGAACCCCATTGGAATGTGCTCCTATATCTGGTAATTTATAGACTTTGAAATAATTGATGTTACTCAACTAATATAAAATTAATATTTCCTCCATTATTATGCATAATATAAATTTTGATGGCATGTTTATATGACATTTATCTGATAATTTATTTAAATAAAATAACCTAAACCTATTTCCTTCACTGTAATGTTGTAGTTTGTCTGCAGAGACACAAACAAAATAAAATCTGTCCAACTGCAAATAAAAAGACTTTCTTCCCCCAGCTAGCTGCCAGCAGAGACCTGGGAAGAGCCTTGTGTTTCTTTAGGGTAGGAAGCCTTCAGGTAAGCCTCTGCTACAACATTCTATTCTTCTGTGACCATTACTTCTTGTCAGCTTCAAACAAGGAGTACTCCTAGGACTGGATATGTACTGATACCTCACCCTTGCCACTTGGAAGAATTCCACCGGCTGCACGAGAGTTAGATCAAGAGACATTCAGTTTTCATAAAGACTGAACAAGACTACAATATCTCCATCCTGATGACGGCATGAGTCTTACACAGATTACATCTGCGCTCCTGTTACCAACACTAGTAAAGTATAGAAAACAACTGGAAGAAAGTGGGTGAAAATGAAATAATGCAGCAAAGCATCCTTGTAAAATGTCTTTCCAACGGAATACTTAGGTTTTTTTCACGTCAGCATCTGATCTGCTCAAAAATTCCTGAGCATAAGTATTAACACCAAACATATTTTGGTGTAATTTAAGTGAGATACATAATGGTTATGCTTTCTGCTCACACTCAAACTGAGAAGCAAATCCATGGCTGAGAGACAATGTTCTTTCCAAGGTATGCCAGAAGAAACTTTCAGGGTTTTCAGCACAGATGAGATTAGGATATCAATACGCAGTGCCCTACAACTGCACAGGTTGCTGTAGAAGGATTTTAGTATGCTCTCCCACATTCTGTGTTTTTGGTTAAAACAGAGACACACAGGTTTTTCTCAGTATAATCCAGTGACAAAACTCAAAATGGAAGCTGCAATGGTCAGTACTAAGAAAACAGACTTCACGAGGCAGAACAATGTGAAACCAAAAACATTTTAAATGAGAAACAAATGTTTCCAGTAAAACGCAAGTTGTGGGTTTTTCTTTAAAATACGCATTCTTAATTATTTTTTTTAGGATGAGAATTTATATCAACATTTTATCCAATAACTCCTAACCTTAATAAAAGCTGTATGTTGCAAAGAATTCCCACCAGAAAGCAGTGAGTCTATCGTATCTGGAACAAATACTCATAGGTCAGGTTTGGCTCAGAACAGAGAGCATTTGACTCCCAGAGGCAATATTTTTACTTTGAACATGATTAAACTGTTCAAATTTTGTTAATAAATCTGAACTAAAAATATGTGTCTTAAGTAAGAAATATCTGTATCTGTTAAAAGTTTAAAATGTCTCATGATTTCTAGCAGAGTTTTGGGAAGCTGAGACATTTATATTTTCCTGTGTACTGGACACATAAAGTCATGCAATTCTTTCCTGTGATCAGCTAGGCAAAACTCCAGCTGGTCAAATAGACTTAGTTCCTCTCAACACCCTATCCTTCCGAACCATCAAAAAGAGGAAATACACCTCATTTTTGAAATAATATCTCACTAAGAAATGTCATGTCATTACCTTAAAGGGATATATTCTATGAATTTGGAAAGGATGAATAAAGAATTCTACACTGTTACAACTTCCCTTAATGTAAGTAAAAGTTTTGATTTAAGTGTAGAAGAAAAAAGGGGCAGAAAATAGTGATATATATCTGTGTCCAGTGAGCATTAACTTGGAAAGCCTGGGCAGACTTTTCTGAATGTTATCTTACTCCCACTGGACTGAAAACCTGCAGTCTTCACAGTCCCAGGCTGTTGCTTTCCACTGTCCTCAGAAGGAAGATAAACCTCAAGTCAACACCCAGCTGTGACCTTTCCAAGGTGTGCGATCTAGATCTCCAACTGTGCTTGAAATGCAAAGGTGGCAATGCAGTTGCTTAAGCAGAGGCATCTCATGCCGTTTCAGCTGTCAAGTACAACACAGCACCTGCTCAAGTCCTGAGCTCTGCACCAACAAGCAGCTGGACACTAAGTGGGGTACACTGGAATATCTCAGATGTCACTAACAGACAAAACCATTTGAAAGGTTATTCTTCCCTGCTCACACTGCCCTTCTGCCTTGCTGCAGTGTAAATATACGGTGATTGCCTTCTTCCAGGAGGCCAACTCTTCTCTCATCAGCATACATGATGTCAACATTAAACTGAACTGTGTCACTAGTCAGAACTGTCCAGAAAAATCACAAGCCTGTTCACATCAGTGTTTGGGTGGTTTTATGTGTGTTTACATATTTCTACATAAATCAGCTGAAGAAGTTTTTTCACATATACATCACACCAGTTTAAAACAAGATATTGGCTTTCTTCTCATTTGTATTAACACATCAAAATGAAAATATTCCTAGATTTTTCTTGCACCATTATTCCTGGGATGAAATAAGTGCTATCTTACTGATATTTAATATATGAAAATACATTCCATTAAAATATGTTAAAATTAAAAATATACACATTTACACAGTAGCACATTGTATTACTCTGTCCTCCCCCACACCTCCACTTAAAGACTAAGCAGAAGGAAAAGAGTCTGTAGTACAACAAATGCAGCCTCTGGAAATTAACAAGTAGGAATGAGTTTCTCTCAGCCAAAAATCATTTATGCAAGGTTTTCTTCTGTGAGAGGCAGTACCACCCATCCTATGGCTCTTCTTTCCAATGTTTTCTCTGTAATTTTATATCTCATAATACTCAGGAAATCAAACTTTGTTACCGATAAGGACTGTTGACATTTCTATGTTAAAAAAGCAAGCCCTGCTATCAGCACTGAATTTTGGTCATGCTTTTGTTTGTTTAAGTGCCTTGGGATGCCATTAGTTTTTGACAGAACATGTTACTTCACTCTGGTGATAAATTTACGAAGATTCAATCCCTACAAACTTGTAAGGCACACAGTTAAACACACAGGCCGTTATTTCTCAGAGCATTAAAAATATTCTTCAAGACGGTGAATTAGAGATTGAAGACAAAAGCTTTCCTTTTTCTCAGGGCACAAGTCAGACACACAAACTCACTGATAATTATTTTAGTGGCTCTTGACAAATTCAAGAGCATAAGGTCAGCTACATTCTGTCCGTGTCTGTGTAACTCACCGGTGAGCATGTATTACAGGTCTCCATCTGTGCTTAGTCTCCACAGGATGGGATTGTACTAATCCGTCCCAGAAAGCTTGATTACAAGCTTCAGCAGGTTTTGCTCTGAGTGCTGGAACTCCTGTTGCAGTCACCCGTATGACAACCGGGGTAGCAGCTGTCACAATCGGCAGGTAGTACGAGCAGATCTCCACAGACTAGCTAGTACTTCTCATGAAATACCACAGGCACTGGTTTCTGAGGTCACCTGTGTCCCCCTGCATGATTCTGCACAGGAGAACTTGGAGAAAATCCACCTGTGTATTTTGCACCCACACATTTTGGTGGCCACTTGGAGGTCCACCATTCTCTCTCAAAGGGCCACCCTTTGACACTCATAGTGACAGTGCATGTCTGCTTCCAGGCTTGTGCTTTTAATTTTCAGTCCAAGACTTTAAATACCTTTAAAGCATTCCCACAGGTCAGGCACTGAAACTGTTACTCGGCTATTTCCTCTTGCTAGACAATCCCCAGTGAACAATCTTTCTGCTATCCAGCCATACCCTTTTCCATGATTTCTTCTTTGGCTGCAGGTTTGGCCAAATTATTATATGTTTAAGTTAGTTTAAAATGTTCAAATCAATTAATTTTCTATGCATTTGAGGCCTTATCACCACCACGTCTCCAGGCAAGTTGTCAACAACTATGCTTAGGTTGCACCCAGCCAAGATTGGGCAATATTAATCTTTTTGTCAAGACTTCCAATTTTTCCATGCACGTTCCCCCATTTCTTCCAATCTCTTTACTCTTGCTTTTATCATTTCTTCCTTGAACTCAAGGCAACTAAGATGTCAGAGAGTTGATGCTATTCCTCTGCACCTGGAATAAGTTATACCAAAATGTTGGTCTTGGAATTTTATGTGGTGACCACCTCCTGCTTCCAAATACAGGAACAAAATGTGGAATCTTGTTATTGAGTAGTAACTCAGAATTTGTCTTGCAAGTACTATGCAGGGAATGGCCAAAACTAGCCCCTCCTCACGAGATTTCTTGTTCAGATATGCAGGTCCATTAGTCTGACTGCATTGTGAGTGATTTTCCTATGATAGTTTACATTTCAAAGCCTTTGAATTCCTTTCATATGCAAGGAATAAATGACAATTCCATATCGTATTGCATTTTCCTTCTGAAAAAATATCTTTTTTCTTTTTGTAAAATGAATCAAAATAGTCATTCGCATTTTTTTGTGTCTAGTTGTGCTAGAGTGTGCATACTATTCTGAAGTGCTAAGCTAAAGGTTACCATGGAAGAAAAAATATTTTTTTTTATTCTTGACAGTGCCTGGATAATTGCAATGGTAGTAGCACATGGATCCACTATAAATTAGAAATGAAAAATTGTAGGCATTTTTTGTTTTGTTATTCTGTTGAAAATAAGAAAAATCGGCATTAAATTACTGATTTGATGCCATAGTTACTTCCAGTTATTCAGATTGTTTTAATGAACAGACATGTTGATTTTGCTTTAACCTGTTCCTACTCTGCTACCACGGTAACTACACATTTAAGAGGGGGGTGGGAGTTGGGGTTTTAGTGTGTTTTTTGTCTAGCTTCAGTTCTTATATTTAGATAATTTTCATGGCTCACAGAGCATGTCAGCATTACAGCCATTACAGCAAGAATTGCTTACCAGTTATGTAAATGGTTGAAAATATATTTGCTGTAGGGTGTAAAACCATATTTAAAAGTAATGATCAGAGGTTACAAGCTAAGGTCAGTGTAATTTATTTTGATTTTCAGAAAACCTTCTGTAAAATCCTTTGGAATAAAAAGCTATTCAGTATAATTTCATTGTCATAAAACTGATAAATGAAGACAAGAATCAAGTTCACAGACTAAGAGTGTATTATTAATTACCAGCATGGAAATTGGTCAATAGTGGGAAATCTCATGCTCCTGTACTAAGTACAATGATATTGAACAATCATCAGGGGAAGGTGGTAAATAGTATCATAGAAAATGTCTCAAAACTATTGAAGCCTTAAGAGAAACTGCATGGTTTCTGAGCATTTTGGCTATGGCCCAGTAAAGCTCTTAGCACTTGCTTAATTTTGAGTCCCTGAGCAGTCTCATTGCAAAAATTGTGGATATGCAGCATTCTGTTGTGTGCTTGTTAGATAGTGTTAAAACTCAAGATCTTTCTCTGTAAAAGCTTGCTAGCAATTTTTTTTGTTAAAATGTGATTAACTGCACTACTTAATACTTTTCTTTTTTTAAATGCTTCCTCAAAAGTTCATAGCATTAAAAGTTATAGGAAAGAATTCATTCTTCTAAATCCCCTATTTTGGGAAGGAAAGAATACTGATAACATTATCAGCAAAAGCCACAGTTTCAAACTGTCTTCCACATTAAATGATTGTAGGAAAAGTGTATGTACTGCAAACAATATCATCATTCATCTGGAGGGTTCTGCAGCACTGTTGGTCTGTCACAGACCTAGTTCTGGTCTCATTTGCAGAAGCGTAATTCCACTGACATCAGTGCAAACAGCAGCACTGGCATTACCGAGGAGATCATTTGTAGCTGAAAACAGTAAAAAGACAAAGAGCACAAAGAAGAGGTGAAGAGAAAAAGAGAAGTCCGTTGCTACCTCATGAACAGTATTGCTTCCAAAGGATAACCTATTTCATTCGCTATCGATGATTACATACTAAGATAAGGACTCAGTGAAAAGGTCTCATCTTCTCAAGTACTCATAAGTCCACAAGGTAATACGTATGTACTCTGAAAGACATCATAGGATTTGGTGTACTGTATATCCTGCCACAACTGGTTTTCACCCGATGCATTGATGAGTTTGATTTGGAATTTTTTGTTTTTATTATTTTCTACTTCTAGTCCATTTCTCTACGGTGCAAACACCTGAAGGGAAGCAAGAGCAAACACAAATAGCTTAATCTCCTACACAGCCTAATAAAAAAGGCTTTTGCTATATCAGTTCTGTACGAGACATCAATAGAAGGGCCGGAGTAGTTCTGAGGAGCTTCTGCCCTTAGCACTAGTAACCGTGCTGCATAGGTACAACAAAGCATGCCGTCTGCCCTTTGTAACGTCTGCTGAAGTTGCTGACATTTGCCCCCTAATTGCCATGGAGTTCTCTGTCTAAATCGAACAAGACTCCATATTTACATAGCCAAATTTGGACTGTAGTAAATACAGGGACAGTGTCACACTCTTGGTTTCCTAACAAGCAAAAGTGGGTGTGTGTGTTTGCAAGTATGAATATTTGAACAGAATGTTTTCTGCTGCTGAATGAGGTGGGTGTCCTGGTGACGGAGGATGCAGAGAAGGCAGAGCTACTGAATGCCTTCTTTGCTTCAGTCTTCAGTTATAAGACTGGCCCTCAGGAATCCCAGGCCCTGGAGGTAAGAGAGGAAGCCTACAGAGAGGATGACTTTCCCTTGGTCGAGGAAGACTATGTGAGGGATCACTTAAGTGATCTGGACATCCACAAATCCATGGGCCTGAATGGAATGCACCCACGAGTGCTGAGGGAGCTGGCGGATGTCGTTGCTGAGCCACTCTCCATCATCTTTGAGAGGTCCTGGAGGACAGGAGAGGTGCCCGAGGAC
>Ga0065711_1041769_pt1 | contig 15888 bp, 6 predicted proteins | sample Hoacrofraction12_FD_59098 | JGI IMG/M metagenome (GOLD analysis project Ga0065711, IMG submission 59098) | Hoatzin crop microbial communities from Cojedes, Venezuela - Epithelial fraction 12 v2 (version 2) | ecosystem: Host-associated > Birds > Digestive system > Esophagus > Crop | place...
CTGCCTTCTCCGCATCCTCCGTCACCAGGACACCCGCCTCATTCAGCAGCGGCCCCACATTGTCCCTAGCCTTCCTTTTGCTGCTGATGCAGTTGAAGAAGCCCTTCTTGTTGTTTTTGACATGGTAGTGTAAGCATCATTACAGGCCTGAAACTGAGATTTCAGCTGACAATTTTATACTGGCCCTATATTCTAAAGTTATCATGAGGTTACACCTCCTCATGTGTTTTCATTTTGTTAGTACAGCAGAAAGCTAAGATGTCAGTAAAACATTACATATAGCATAAAAAGATTATGCTGCAAATTTGCAATATGTCATTAATTTCTTGCCTCCTGTGCCCTGGCACATTTTGAAAGGAATTAGCAGTACAATATTTACTAGTTCTGTTGGCGAGTTTCAGTTGTAATTGCCCAGATGCTGTCTGCTGAATTGCTCACAGGTCAGAGCCCAGAGTCAGGAAGGTATTTCAATAAAACAAAATTCCTTGTACGATCAGGGTCTGGGGGCAGCTGGCACCTCATGCTTTGCTCTCCATGCTCCACAAATTTCTATTGTTCGTTCTCCTGGAAGGGACACTTTCTGTGTGACCAAAAAGAAAAATAGTGAAAAAAACTATGACCATATCGTGATCATTTTACAGGAAAATAAACAAACAAACCAAAGGCCATGCCATAACTCCTGATATCTCAAGGTTTGCTCAGTCCTGCCTGCTTGGACTGACCCCACAGCTCAAGGCCACTGTATGGGGAGCTCCTGCTGGCCCCAGACAAACAGCACTGCTGGACGAGACCATCTGCATGGTCGATGGCTGACTAACGGTGCAGAAGAGTAGTGCAGTGAAGAAATCTTGCTGCTGTAGTGAGAAAGAGCAGCCCTATTTTTGCATCCTCTTTTTCTTTCGAAGCTCAGTCACTCATGCTGCAGTACATCAAGCCCAAGCGAACACAGTTTACTGTTCACAGAGTGACAGGCTCACAGAGGGACTGAGGATGGCTGGCACCTCTGGAGGTGGCCTCGTCCAGCCACCTGCGCAAAGCAAGGCCAGCTACAGCAGTTTGCTTGGGGCTGTGTCCAAGCATGGAACTCCGCTGCTTCTCTGAACAGCCTGTTGTCAGTTTGTACATTGTACCTGCAAAATCCGAGTCCCCTTGTTTTGCAGAAACTCCAGAAGTAATATTTCAGTAGCTTCTGCAGCAACAATGCTGCCTTTTACCTCCTGTGCAACTGCAGATGGTTCTAGAGGACACTGATCTCTGCAGGACTAACCCTAGGCTCAGCCTCTAGCCTTTAGTCAGAAATAGGGTATGATGGAAAAATGACCACAGCCTCGCTACTGAATTTGCAAGAGCAAGAGCTCAGGCAGCTGGTCCAAGTCCTGCTGGCAGCCCTGGCAGGGTCAGCCTCCCTTGTCTCCCATCTCCCCTCTGGCATCTGTCTTTTCTCAGTGCCATAGCAGAAACTGGCACATATCAAGGGAAGCAAACTGGTTTTTGAGAAGCTTTAGGCTTTGTGTCTGTTGCATTAAAATGCAGAGAGAGAAAAACAATCGCTGAATGACCAAATGCCCATTCAATGCAAAATCTGTATTTATGGACCAATGCATAGTTAGCCTAACTATTTTCACCCCAAGGAGAAATATCACTTTAAGACCAGTCATTTTACCCACATTTCACAGCACAAGTTATATTTCTAGAGACAGAAAAAAGAAAGGGCATAACAAAACAACTCTCAAACACCTGCGTTGTTGGATTGCTATCAATTTTTTGCCTTCTAGGGCTTGGTCCTGAAAGCTTCCTGCACTTCTGATCCTTCCTGGCAACATCAGCTTAGAAGATGTGGATCTCTCCTTACCTAGCAACGCATTTCAGAAGTAAGCTAAAGCAAGTACAGATTGAACAATATTTTAGCTGTGAATTCCTCTGACAGAAATTATAAAAATATGCAGCATAAAAGGCAGCCAGTTCCAGTTGCTGAGTTATCAGATCACTGAGGTCTAGAGATGTTGAAAGTCATGGGAGAAAAGCTCTAGCAGAAGAACTCTTGCAGATAATTTTTGGCCCACCACCCAGCATTTGCTAGAATTTTTATTCCCACCCAACAAATGAAGAAATGTGTGACCCCCTCCCCACTCCTAGCCTTATCTTTCTCTCCTCCTCTTCAAACTTCTTTTGGAGAAGGCTGGGTGGAAATACCTTCACTCCTCCAAATGCTATGAGAACAGCCAGTCCCCTAACACTTCCAGAGCATCTTTACTTCAAATGCCGCCACAGCAGCAAACAGGTCTGATGAGGATTAACACCTCCCTGTAATTGGTGGATTTTGATCATTTACAGGAGTGACGTTACTCCCATTGCTCTCATTGATTTTGTTTCATAAATCCCAAGTGTGAAATTATTCCCCTGTAGTTTAACTGCTTTTTAGGTGGTGGGAAGGATGGAGAAGGGGAAGAAAATGGGGGGCAGGTTGCACACTTACACTACATTTATCCATATGTTTTACTTCAAATTTCTCTGGTTTATGCTGTCTAATTTTCATCTTCAGCTTTGTTTGCTTCACTTCTCATTGCTTCCTTCAGCTTCCTTCAGTTTGTGATGTGTTACCCTGCTTTCTACTGTCTAAATTTGCTATGTATTTAGAGGTGCTTAGATTCAGTTGTAAAGGAGGTCACACAGAGTTCAGAAATGTTTGGAAAGGGAAAAAAAAAGTCTGAGAAAGATCCCCTATTTTTCTTTTCTTCATGAAGAGTGCTGATGGCTTTGTGATGTGCATGGTAAGTGTTACTGGGGACTTTACGGGGGACTAGCTTGGGTATGGCTTGTCCACATACACTCAGGACAGTGCAGGGTTGCAATGCTGTGTGCTCGCACAAGATCGTATCTGCAAATGAGCAGCAGGAGATCTGCTGGGGGAGGCTGGGGGGAGGAAGGGAAGAAAGAGACTGTATCAGTCCAATTCAAAATAATTAATCAAATCTTCTTGTTACTAATCTGACCAATTCATATCATCCTTCCCCTCCAAATAAACTGCTGGATGTCACATTCTCTTTTTTATAGACTTCCTGTAGCCATTAGCCCTACGTCAACTTATGTGATATATCACACATCCTTTAAAACTCTACATTCATTTGAATGAGTTCCTGAGTTATTAGTTCCTCCATCCACCCGCTGATCCCTCCCCTTCCCTCCCCCTGCCCCAGGTAATCACCAGTTTAGCGGGACACTCAAAGCACCTACTTACAAAATTATTCAGCCAGGAGGATGTTAGAGGGTTTATGTATATACGGAAGAAGACCAAAAACAGTTGGCAGGGTAAAACACTTACACATAACTTCTGGCTTTCTCTCAGGCAGAGCTTTTGCAAGGGATTTATAGGTCAGATCGGCTCAGCAGTTTCAGCCTATTGCCCACCCTACCTTAACAAAGCTTGCGTGTGTTTGTACAGCTGTGCTCGTAGCTGTGGGAGTCCCAGGGATCCCACAAGCCTTCAGTTCCTCTACCTCCCCTTCATCATTTACCAGCACACAAATGTGCACAGAATGAAACTGTAGAAAACTGTCTGACTAGCAGGTTAAAGGCCCGGGATTCAAACCCTGTTTATTTTCTTTGCTTGATATCCTGCTGCTACAGTGAGTAAATGGTATTTTTCTCCTTGCCTTTCTACCTGTTTGTGTACCACCCTCTGGCCACAAAAGAAAGAAACCATCCCTTTCAGGCTGCTTTAGAGGACTTCAAGGGACATACAGTGTTTACATATTGCTCTGAGTCTTCAGCATTTTGTTCTGTTTTGGGGGGTGTTGTTATAAAATGGAGGTGGGCACACAGACATAAAAACATCTGCATCTCCTGAAACTTCACGCTGAGGAAGGGACTTCTTTTAATCGGTATTAAGCCAATTCACGATTAAATCCAGTAAATGTTTGATGCTAAGCAGTTTAGAGGCAGTTAATATACCTTTTTGAACCAGTGCCATGAATTACAAAGTCTGACTTCTGGGGAGGTATTACATTTGAAATTAAAGAAAAAAAGAAGTCAAGATGTTTCTGAAAATTAGCTAGCAAATTCTAGCCAATCTTACATTCATTAAGGTTTTTCTTAAACAGCGAAAGAAAACAAGAAGGGAAAAAAAGGTTTTTAAATTATATCTATTAACCTAATAAAGTCCAGAAACTCAGAATTTCAATAAAACATTAGCTTAGCTAGTGATTTCAAAAGGAACGGTTTTTGTATTTCAAGTATTATTGTCATTCCTAAAGTCTGATGCCAATTTGATAAAAGCTCTAAATCAGAAAAGTATAAACTGTACTAACAAAAGAAATTAAAAACTGTCACATTTTCAAAGGATCCTATTACTCAGTTCTTGCAGACATTTCTAATTAGAGAACTGTATTCATTAACACTTGATATGTTAGCAGTCTGCCAAGATTTTTCCTTTCCTCTCTCAGGCATTTGGGCCTCTGTTCTGCAATGAGCTAAGTGAAGACTTACGTCCACATCCAGGCTGATTTGGAGAGTAGAAATTCAAACAGAGGGACTGGAAGTAGGAGGTGGAGAGACTGACACAGACAGCTTGCAGGGGCAAAGGAAAGTAACAATTAAGTTCTTTACTGTTCTGATCCCCACTCCTTTGTTTCATTTTATAATTATATAGACATGAAAAGGAAAAAGGAGGACCTCAGGTGTAGTTTCCATTGACACCTGTTTACAAAAGAGAACTCATTAATCGTTATAAAGAGGATTCAGGCGCTGGTCAAAGACTAAAGATCATGACCCTGTTTGAAAAATCACATTGATATTTCTGTTTAAAAAAAAAAAAGTCAGGCTGCATGTTCTGTTGCAGCACTCTGAATTGCATGGGAAAATCTGTCACATCTGAAAATGTGAAATAAAAGATCTTAATTGCTCTATATTTTCTGGGGTGCTCCAACCTTCTCCTGTTTTGGTTTTTCTCTGATTAACCCGTGCTTTACACATCAGGTAAGATGCTCACCAGTTGAAACGCAGTGAAAAGAGAAAGAGCAAGCATACGGATATGCAAGCACCAGCCACTTGCAAAATGACCAAGTTAAAGCTTTGCAATGCAATTTTCCTCACTTTAGGACACGGGTGGACTGGAAGGAAGAGCTTCATGCCACACAGAATCAAAGGTCTTACTTAACAGGTGACTACACACTTTGTTTCTTTCCACTGACATATGCACAGGAGCCCTTCAAGAGATATGATTTTTAACATTCCTGTCTCTTGACTCAGTAGAGAGGCATGTCTGTGTCCTGGAAATAGCTGCAGAGACATTGCAGAGATAAGACAATAGGACTTCCATTGTCAAAGCTCAGGATGAAGTGAAGGGGGAATAATATTCAAATAACAGTACAGACCACCAAATTTTGTACATTTTCGCTAAGGAAATAAGATAAAATGTATTCATCACTGAAAGTATGAATAGCTGAAGAAGAAGCTAATCTTCTTTTCCAGTTAGTGAAGAAAGTTAGAATATAAGCAGACAGTACAGGAAGGGGGTGAGTGAGTTGGAAACTCAAGCCCTTCCCCTGGGATACATTTGGAAAAGATCTGTGGGAGAGGAGTTTTTGTTTGACTTTCCATTTGTTTGGTTTGTTATACTGCAAAACATAAAAAAAACATGGGTATAATACAAATCTCTTTAGTGTTACAGAAGATCCACCTCCCGTATTAATCAAAACATGTGAAGATAGGTGTTTAAATGCAAGAATTTGTACAGTATGGCAAGAAGGAGAGATTATTGCAAAAATCTGGAATGGAACTAGTCAGTGAAAAGGGATAAAACACAAAAGTCTCTGGGAGTAGATGAACATGATTGAAGCCACCTCTTGCCATGCACGCAAAATTCATGATATGCTGTTCGTCCAAGTAAGAAAAGGTATCTCCGAGACTATTAACCTAAAAGCTACAGAAATTTCTGAAGAACTCTAGGAGCTTAGTCCATAACTTACTCAGGGTAGTGGACTTGTTTGTGCTTTTATTAATTTTCCAGGTACAAATGAATTTTAAACCTGCCTCACTTACCTAAATAACCAAGATAAAACCATTATAAATAAAGGAATTAGAAACAAATAAATTTGCTGTCTGCAGCTTCCTTACCTCCTTTGTCCTCACTGAGCCTAAAATTACAGGAAGATCGAAGTATGTGATATTTTTTTCAGCACCTCACATGCCAAATGCTCCTTTGTACTGATTGTGATAGGGACCACATCTTGTCAAGAAGCTTCGGTCTGCTGGTGGCACATGATAAATACACCTACACACAACAAGTTAATAGCTCTCAGAGCACAATTAAAAGTCTTAATTACAATCTGTGTGTATTCCTCACACTTCTACATGCAGTCCTGACCACACAGGTCATCTCCAATTATAGGCTTCTAGTATGATTAGAGATATACAACTTCCAAAGAGAAAATCTGATGTGACTGAATGATAATCTTTTTGTCATGCTACTATCTTGGGGAGAAAATTTCCGAACAGTGGATAATACATTAAGGTAGCTTTTGCCTTTAGATGATCCAAGTATAGGACTTTATCATTTAGCAAATCTGTACAATGCAACCAGATGGTATCAGCCCACAATTTTTAAGTAGAGGGGCACATTACAAAGAACACAACATGACTGTTATCAAACCTAGCAAAGACACCAAGGACCAACAAGCTTTAAAGCTTATGCCTTGCGTTTGTAGAGCGTTCTGGAGAAATTAGTAAATGACACCATTCTCATGCTGGCAGCTTTTAGATAAAAATTGTGTTGAAATTTTCTCTTCCCTTTTCAAGAAGGACAATGCTTCACTTAGGGCTCGTTCACCCTGTGTCCTGGGGTTCTCACTGACATTGCAGCATTTAAACCTATTCCTGCTAATCCATTATCATTTAAACCTTGACCTGGAAATACAGCAGAAAAGTATAGCATACTGGGGAGCTTGACTGGGTTGTTGGTAGGAAGGATTTGGGAATATTGGAAAAGCTAATCAAAAAAGAAGCAAAAGAAGCACAGGAAGAAGAAGCTGGTATTGAAAAACACAGAGGCAAATTCTTACAGGAGACTGTGCAATGTAATAGAGATTTCCTCTGGGATACAGAGGTCTCTCCTTATAGGTTCTGAAAACACATTTTCCAGAAACAGCTATTGGTGTTCAGAGGAACAGACGACAGAAAGAAAGAGGTGAGGAGGAGGAGAATTCAGTGGAAAACTGTAGAGAGGAAAAGGGTTGGAAGGAAATCAAATGCACCACCAAGAGTTCTGGTTGTGATTTTAGTGGCTCGAGGGCTCACCAAACCTTACTTTTCTCTGCACTGCTACCTCCGCTGGAGCGGGCAGCTCCGTAGCTCCCAGCAAGGAGGTTTGTTGAAGGGGAAGCTTGTCTGCTGCCTGTCGGAGATAAACTGGATATCGTTCCCCATGTCTGGGTCTTATGAGAGTCTTTCATCTCCCCTCTGTGCCTGTGAATACACTTTTAAAACCCCACAAACAGAAAAATATGAAAGGTGTGTGTCAGTCTGGGCACAATAATAAAATAAAGCTGAAAATAAGGCATAGATGCTTGTGCACAACAATGCAATGTTCAAAACCCCTTGATGCAAGATTGGTTTGTGGGGTTTTTGACTATTTTCCATAGCACAGAAAACTACATCTTGCACTGGGCAGTGTTGTGCAGTAACTTTCATTTCTACTGTTGAAGTCGGAAGAGGCAGTTTTTGTCCCTGCCAGACTCCTGTAAACTTCAGTCAGGTTTGGTCTTCATTTTCAGCTTTCATTTTGAAAACTGCAAAGTTAGAATTTGTAAGTATATAATAAGCAATGACATAAAATAATGAGAAATCTATAGAATTGAACCAGGTAAAGCAAAGCTATTCTCTGTGAAGTCTTTTCTAAGCTATTTTCACTTGTGAACATGAAACAGAATACAAGACACTAAATTGTAACTGCACATTTTCTATTGTATATACTTATAATTAAGGGAGGTATATATATGTATATGTATTTGTACAAGGTAATGTAGAATAATATATTCAGATATTATTAAAAAGAAACATGAGTTAGCTTTCCTTTCATTTTCATTAGGATTGCAATTTATGAAATGGTTCAAGGAGCATTTGTTATTCAGCTGTTTTTGTAGGTGCACAGTTGGCTCCCTTCCTCCTCCTCCTTGTCATCCTTAAAAGCAGCACCACTGTTAGCCTAAGTAGTCTGTTTCCAGTCTAGCCTTCTTTAATCATCATGAAAAGCCTAAATGCCACTAGAAGGTCCAATGTAATGACATTTTTTAAACAGAGAAACACTCAGCAAGTGTTTGTTGTGATTGGCCTAATTACAGCAGTAGCAGAGATGTGCCAATATGCCCATTATGGTTTTCTTGCTCACTGAAACATCTCATTGGAGAAACTGAACTTTCAGCTCTAATAAGGGTGGCAAACCTGATGGGTTTTTTACAGCATATAATAACCAAGCCCTCTGTTTGCTTACTTGGGTCTAGTCTAGACTGGTTCTAAGGACTGAAATGACTCCTGTGTTGTTTTTTATTTTGGGGGTGGGCAAGAGCTTAGACAGTTATGAATGGTATGATGCAAGGAACCTCTTCCCACCAGACTCTGTTATTGCAATTCATATCAAAAGTCATCAGACGTTCTGCTTGGTGGTCACGCAATAGGATGTTAGAAATGATTTCTGTGTCTGTTTTTTCTATAGGGAGAGACTAAATCCTGAAATAGTTGTTAAAAAATACCTGTTCAGTTATTGTGACAACTGGCTTTGGTCTGAGTGGTATTTAAAGTGAGAGCTGACCCAGTGTATCCTCAGGTAAATTCCACAATGAGTAAGGGTGCACTGGAGGTGAAAAGTGAGGTAGCCTTGCTTACCAGGAGGAATTAGGAGGAGCACAGCAAATAAAAACTTGAGCTGATAACTAATGGTCTTGTTGGCTCTCCACATAAAGATTCTTCCTTTCTCCTATAAGATTGCATTTTAGGGTAGTAACTCTATTTACCTCATATTTCATGCAGACTACTGCAGAACAAAAAGCAGGATTCACCAAAACTGAGGAATGGTCTTGCATCCTCCAAGAGGGCTGAGACGCCAGTGTACTGAGAAAGCTTGCATGATAAGCAGAATATGATGTCATTTTCCAGGTTCAGCAAGATAGCTGTCTTCATGAAAGCTAACTAAAGGCAAGAATTTTTAAACTAGAAGCTCAAAGTTAAGACCAAGCATCTGGACAGACAGTGTGAATGCCTATCCATCAACATCAGGAAACACCTTTAAACTGGTGATGTAGTGGTCTTAGCTGTACTTTTTTTGACACTTCTGTACTAAGGAAATAAGCTTGCCATGATCATAGCCGCAATGAATATTTTTAATTTCATTTTCTTACAGAAGTTCATAGCAAATTTCAGCTGCTTAGTTGGATGTTTTTACATGCCATAGAGGTACAAATTCAGACTGGATATTTTAAGATCTGTGAGCATATCCATTCTCTAATTCTTAAATCTAAAGGTAATGTCATACTTCTGTCTACAGACAGCATGAGAAATGCAATGCTATCTGGGTTCTTATCTTTCCTAAGCGGGAATAAACTGTGAGACTGAATCTCTTTATGGATTCAAACTAAGCTCCTTTCTTTTTCTTCTACCTAATTCATATTCAATTATGTGTAGCCAATTTGTAACAAAAGTGTCTTTATTGTCCTCACTTGTTAGTACATTTAAGTAATGAAATAGGAAACAGTAGCTTAGCGGTGAGAGTCTGCTCCACGTTTCCTATTTTCCAGGAGTAAAAGGGAGATTTTGCATAAAATCAGACATTATATCCTGGCTATGCCTTCTGGACATAGGATTCTTTCTCATCATCCCCGAAAAACCTTGGAAATTATGTAAAATGCAGGGCTGATCTTTTGGGCACTAGAAACTTCCAGGAAACTCTCATGTGCCTTTTGAAAAGGCACAATTTATTGCTGTCACATTATTTTTTAAATAACTGCTGCTGTGACAGATATTTCTATTTCATATAAACAGAATTTTCTAATTGAAGTTCCCAACATTTTCGTTTGCTATACTGTATGATTTAAAACACCTGAAACCCATTGGTATATATTCTGTATCTTTCATAATATTTTTTTTTCTTAATTCTAGAAGTGCATATATGAAGTTATGGCAATTATTGTTTGAGTTTCTAAGTTACCATTAATTGGTTTTCACCTGAAATCACAGAACTTAATTGATCCAGTATATAAGAAGTTTGGCCCATATTATATGATTTTCAACCACTTCATAATTTGTGTAGGAAATAACTGTGAGAATATAAGCAGTCACCACATTCTTTTCTCACCAGGAATATATGTGTATTAATTTATATGCACAATAAGCAGTGGGAAAAGATTAGTTCCAAAGGGAGAAGCCTATAACACTCAAGTATGTAACTGCATATTCACTATATGTGAACAATTACATGCCCAGCTGAGCTGTATAATCACCACAACTGTAGGTGCAAATTATGTAATTGTACATGCTGGTAATTGCCATAGCTATCTGCCTGTGAAGTCACCTCATTTGCGTGTGTGACAGTGGCCTCTGCATTTTCAGATGAGGGAATTCATTGTGGGGCAAAATGTTTAAGAAAATAGAGCCCTAAAGAGTAAGTCTTATTTCCATACAAATGTCTCTAACACTGAAACATATTGGGAGAAGTATGTGGAAAAGAAACAAAATTATGACTCCCAAGAATATTATTGGAATATTTTCACATGGTGTCACAGCATTTTTAAACAACGATCACCAAATGGCACTGCTGCAGGAATCAGTATGAAAGAATTCCTGCTAGAAAGTCTGTTAAAAAAACATGGATACTAAAGAGAAGTCATGTGAATGTCAGCTCCATTTTGCAACTATTAATCTAGTGCTTCAATCTAACAAACATTTCCAGCCATTGTATTTTTTCAATTGCGTCATCTGCCTTTGGCCTTCTCCAAGAGTAAACCAACTACTCCACAGAAAGAGTTGAGAATGGGCCTGTTTAATTGACTGACTCTGTACTTTCACTATGTCTGGCACAAGTTCTTTTTTCCTCTTACACTCCCACAAAGCAATCTTAAACTCTTACACTAAAAGGGAACGTCACTTGCTTCCTTTGTAATTAGCAACCTGCTACTGACTGCTGGAATTTTAGAGAACAAATCCTCCATAAAACACCCAGTTTCACAGTCTGGATGGGCACTTGTCCAAAATTATGATCTAATTCACAGCCTGTTGCCTGAAAATGATGCTCGGTGCTAACCCAGCCTTAGAAGAAGGTTGTTAAGAGCACATCTACACCATCTACTGCAGCACAATAGAGAGCTTCTCAAGGTAGTGCCACTCAAGTGGGTAAACCTATAGACACACTGCAGGACAGACCCAAAGCAGTAGCGCAGCACTGCTGCTCCCAAGTTAATCAAGGGATTAATCCTGCTGAGATGTTGTTCTAACACACAGCTTCTCACCAGGGTGGATTTCCCTAGCCAGAGTACAGCACTTGTGTGGTGGGGCTTTTTCTGGCTCCAAGGGCTTCACAGACATCCCAGCCCTTATTAGTTGACTTTAAGCAACGACAGTGAATGAGGGATGCGTGTTAATGCTACATTTGATAGCTACTAGTACCTAGCACATTAACAAACACTAATGATGGATTGCAGTACCTTAATATAATTAACGTACAGGTAGGTTAATTGGGGCACTTAGTGGATTTCTTCATGATCCCAGGCTAAGGTGCCATGCTGCACATAAATGTAGCCATTTTATCTAATGCTCTTCCTTGGATTTGGCAAGTGAGCTTTTGATCACTTGTACTTTGATCCTTAACTACTGTAATCCTATCTATTTAATAAGCACATTGATAAACCCTACTTTAATAGCTTGGTGAGCTAGTTCTTCTTGTGATGATGCAGCATTAACCTTGCACACTTCCATATGCATCCTAAAACTACTGCCAGTCACGTCTGCTTGTCAGCTTCCAAGGTGGGTCTCCTCTCTATATGAAGCCTGGCCAGGAAGACAGTACAATCCTATCTACAGTATCTTGTTTTCTGTTTAACATCTGTGGTGGGAAGGATGTCAGTTATGTCTGCATCCACCAGCTATGTGAATGGCTCTTGTTCGTCCATCGCTTTCCAAGCTAAGCTATTTTCTGTCCTCAGGCCCTACCTTGTATATCTTCTTTTTGGGAATGGAAAGGCTGCAGAAAACAGTAAAAAGAATTTGGCACTTTTATTCTAAAAGCACTTCCAGCCATTTCCATTTGTCAGCTTCCAAGCCAATCTCATGTATAGAATCAGATCTATAGGTCGTGTCACCTATTCCGAGAGCTGAAACCAATGGGAAGGGCTTGGAGAAGAAAATGTATGGAAATTCTTTCACAAAAGACAAATCCTGCCAGAGGCAGGCTACAAAAGCCCATCTGGTCTGGTGAGCAGATATGTGGGCATGATCTCCTCTTTGTTATTTATGTGGGGCTTAGCTTCGTAACGTAGAGTGAGAACAATACCCCTGTTCAACACCAGCTGTATAATTTTAGATAGCACTCAATAGCCAATTGAGCAAGACCAATTCCAATCTGTCAGCGTAGTGTGGTCTGCCCTGTCGCAGGAAGTGTTGGTTTTGGAACAATGTTGAGCAGCCGTTGTCATTTTACTGTCTACTGACAGATATTCATAGTGAAGGCCTCATAGAGCAATTTATCAAAAGCCGTGTGAATTCACACGTCTTTCAGCCCTCGTATCTCCAGACCAGTGAAGGGCTGCCTGCCTATTATTTGTGTCAAAATGTCAGTGGAAGGTAGAAACCGAGCAGGATCAACTCCTGGGAGTAACTGATATCAGTGACGCAGGGTTTGGTTAAACTCCACCAGGACTAGTTCTGAAATAGGCTGAAATGCTCTGGCTCAGGCCTCTGACTGGTCACAGAAGAGATGTAAACACAGATGCAGCAAGGCCACTGAGAGCCCTACCGTGCAAACGCAGCACCCCAGATAGCGTGATTAGTACCACGCGAGACGAAGCGCCGGGACAAAAACCTCTGAAAAAAGCAACCATATTTTCTTCCATTCAACCATGTAACACAAAGTAAAAAAATACAGACATGCTAACTGACATGAGAAGGAAGTTTATTTTCAGTCTTTTTGTCCTTTTTTTTTTAATTAAAAGAAAGAGAAAATAAGATCTATGGCTGTTCGAAAATCTTTTGTCAATTCCGTTTCATCTGCTGAAAATACTAGGCTGAGATAAGCGTTCCTTCTTATCCACAGACTGTTCTTGCAACCCAAATTGTGTTACAAGCCACCTTAAATGACAATGTAATTCTGCTAGAATACAACAGTACTCCCAGATGTACCTTATTAGTAGTGACAGGGTGTATACAAAGAGCGTAGGGTGGCAGTGCAATTTCAGTATTCAGAAAGAAAGAAATTAACATCAGAATGAAATTCAAGTATACTGTACCATACAAAAGGCAAAAAAGAAAGAAGTACATGGGGTATCAGCATTGCTGTGGAACAAATAATCTTATTTTTAAGGAAATAAATAAAATTAGGATTATTTGTTAATTGGAAAATTGTTTGAATAACACTTGTGTGTATATATGTATAAACATAAATTGCAATTAAATCTTAATTAAGAAAATACCACTCAGCTACACAGCGATTCTAAAAGGATTAAGTTTTTAATCATGAATGACATTTAAGTAAAAATACGCAATAGCTTTGAAAAAGATTAATCTCTAGACAGGTTTGTCCATACCGTTTTTCTCACAATCTGGCATCACTGGGGAAAAATAGACTTTACAGTCTTGCAGAAACTTTGAAAGCACATTTTCCAGTAGCAGGCTTTATTTCCAGCAATTTATCTTTTGCTGCTTCCTTTCTTTGAATGCTACTTTTGATGCTGTTTTATGTGAAGGATAACAGCAAACTGGCTGGAAGAACCTCAAAGGGGGTAAGGGGAGAGGGAAAAAGAAAAAAGGCTGCCCTTGTTGAAAAAGAAAAATAGGCTTTCCCATCCTCTCATGCAAAAAGCTGATTTTTCCAATAAGAAAAAAAATTATGGGGTTGTTAAATTTCTGTCAGCACCCAACATAGCCTCCATTATTTGATAGCCTAACCACAGCATCAAACCCCCAAAAATTCAGTGAGGAAAAATTCTTTCTTTTCTTCAAAGAAACCCATTCTATACTCCACTGTCAATGCAGAGAGGAGGTTTTTTCTTCTTCTTCTCTAAAATGTATGATTTTTATTGCAAATCAGAAAGACTGTGGAGGTCCAGGCTGTGGTTCGCACCAAAAGGTTGGCACACAAGGAGCCTTCATGACACACTGCTAGGTCAGGAGCTGTAAAAATTAATGCAGAGAGTACACCCCCATTAATAAACAGTTTTGCAGAATCTGATCAGCCCAGGAATGACTGGAATATACTTTATTCTTAATATAGTATTTGTTTGTAGTTTAGAACTCCTTGGGCATACTGGATTGGTTAGGTACATATTCTTTCTTCAGACGTGAGATGAAGCGTTCAGGTGGGTGCACGAGAAAAACATGGATAGGAACCATCAGAATTAGGTGAAGGGTGAACAAACGTTGTTCTCACTGAAGGACAAATAGGACTTTGAAATAGCTTTGTACATCAACTCATCTTAGTAGAAATCAGTTGCACTGTGAAAAGTAATTAGATCCTACCTTCATTTCACCAATCCAAATACCTGTCCTGAATGTTGTAGGAGACGAATGTGAACTGTTCTGCAAAGGAAACAGGAGAATCCTCCTGCCAGGACCTCCTTAGCACAGCTAGCGAATTCCAGTTGTGGGTATGTACAGCCATATAACCTATTGGATATTTTGAGACAATACGTCATCTATCCATGGCATTTATATAGAAGAGTCTGGGTCATACTGCTCACACAGAGGAAATTTTCTACTCTTACTCTCAAGCTGCAGGTGCTTTTATAAAGTCTACAGGTGGCATCTACTAAACTCAGAGAAGAAACACCAGTAAAACGTGAATATGGAGGTATGTACCTAGTTAGAAGTGTGAACCTGAAAATGCAACTGTGAATTGACTGTGGCTGTGCTGACCATGTTATGGATCTGAAGACAGCAAGAACATAATCAGCAGGTGCATTAGAAGAAAATACCTGGGACTTTCAGCAAACCTGTGAGATCTCAGTTAAACCTGCATGCTCAGAATATATTGAAAATAGTCAGATTAGTACTTTGCAATTATCTATTTATTAACTTTGTTTCACCTCTTTATAGAAGTGCTTTTCTTTAAGAGGCCTTCTCTTTCAGCACTTCTTGACTATTATTGAATAGGATTTTTTTCAGATGATACTGAACCCAAGACAGAGCAATCACTTCTCCCAACTTCACAAAATTTACCAGCCCCGTCTGGTGAATGCTGCTGTTCCATTCAAGGTGTTACCTCTCTCATCCATTTATCTACCTTGCCCTTCTACCAGAGGTCACACTGTGGTGGCATGGCACAGCTCCTGGGTGGCCACAGCTGGGTCTCTGTTGCTCCAGTTCAGTCTAGCGTTTTAGGATTACCCTGCCGTCACTGACAGTTAAGATTAAGGAGCTAGGAAGGAGCAGCCAAGGCACAGTCGTGTCTGTGTGATTTTAGACGTGTTGATTGCTAATGGGTTGGACAGTGGGAAAATCACAGAAACACAGAATGTTCAGGGTTGGAAGGGACCTCTGTGTGTCATCTAGTCCAACCCTCCTGCAGAAGCAGGGTCACCTACAGCAGGCTGCACAGGACCTTGTCCAGGTGGGTCTTGAATATCTCCAGAGAAGGAGACTCCACAACCTCCCTGGGCAGCCTGTTCCAGTGCTCTGTCACCCTCAGAGTGAAGA
>Ga0065711_1041771_pt1 | contig 15888 bp, 13 predicted proteins | sample Hoacrofraction12_FD_59098 | JGI IMG/M metagenome (GOLD analysis project Ga0065711, IMG submission 59098) | Hoatzin crop microbial communities from Cojedes, Venezuela - Epithelial fraction 12 v2 (version 2) | ecosystem: Host-associated > Birds > Digestive system > Esophagus > Crop | place...
CTTCTTAACAGTTTAGCCCAAACTGAGACAGCTTAAACACAGTTCTTTGCTCAGTAGTCATTCCTGACCAGCATCCTTTCCTAACCAAGGAGGTCCTCTCAGGAGCTCTTTAATTAAAGAGCAAATAAGCATAACTCAGCCACTGTGGCCAGGTTTTGAACTGGTAACTGATGCAAGTCAGGCAAAAGGGCAGATGTCTTTCTGGTAATATGGTAGAGAAAAATCAAGGGAGATGGTTCAGCTATGCCTGGCTGAAGCTCCCCAGCCCTGCCACAGCAGAGTTTCTGCAGTGAAGCCTACCCTACAGCCCAGTGCAGAATCAGCCAGCAGACTGTCTTCAGCATGACACTCAAAGGTCATGTGTTCCCGACTGCACAACCACATCGTGTCCATACCGCTATGCCTCTTTGGGCTTCTGGCCACATTCACTGAAAAGGAGACTGATCTATTGGCCAGTTCTGAGGTGCTTGAAGTTGTCAGCACTGAAATAAATCCACCATACAATACCAAGTTCTCCTACCATACTCTGTGTTTAGTGTCGCATCAAGTGCAGATGAGTTATTTTACAGAAAACCCTACAGGCTACCTCCAAGATTTTGATCCCATGATACATAAGAAACTTGAGAGAAAATCCATGCCACACAAAGCTCATTGTGTAAACAGAACAGATACAGCAGAGCAGGAGCGGAAAGATGTACCAGAGCCAGAGGTCAGGGAAGAGCCATGGTGACTGGATGGGGTACAAAGTCAAGATCTAATTGCTCCACACGGATAATGTGATCCATGTACACAGTAGACAGTACTCCAGGTGGAAATGAAAGCCATTGATGGTTTCTTCTAATAAACAGGTCTGACAAATAAAAACATCCTGAATCAATCTGTGAAAGGTGCCATAGCTGTGGCATAACACACCACATGTCATGGGAATCACTACTCATGTAACTGGATTTTCACCGTAAAAGTCTGAGGAAAATGAAAAGTCAGATGCCACTGGTATGCCAGATTCACTAAGAGAACAGGGAGATCTTTGAGTCTGGAGAAGCAGGATGGATATCTATGGAGAGGGAAGTTAAAGAAGGTGAAAAAGAGGTAATGTCTTAAACTGAAAGTGGTTTGAAGAGATTCAGCTGAAGGTCTAACACTGATTACAGGTTTTACTGTTTTGAGCCATCCTCTCACCCTCACAGTCACACATGGAGCCTCCCCCAGACATCACTGCTGGTGTTAGCTCAGCCATGTCCACATTAACCACACATGATCTGCAGCAACTGCTCAGTGGAAGTTACATTAGAGATAGATCTGGACCCTAAGTCATGGTGTGTGAGCTTTTCGATACTCAGATAAGGCACTTGCCCTTGCTAAAAGCTGCAGCCACTCCCTTCTTGTGTAAAGAGGACTCTGGGTCAAACTGACTTACATCCTACAAGCAGGACAGGTAGGAGAGTCCTGAAGTTTCAAGGCTGATGAGGAATACTCGTAACCGTTACAAAGTATGTCAAAATGTAGACAGGTTTTTGAATGGCCTCTGAATGTACAGGTCTAAATTTATTCCACTTACAATAAGAATCCCATTCTGAGAGTGGCCCTGTGGGTCAGGGCAATCCACAGTATCAATACAGACTGGAGGATGAATGAATTGAGAGCACCCTTGTGGAGAAGGACTTGGGAAAATTGGACATGAGCGAGCAATGCGCACTTGCGGTCCCTGAAGATAATCGTAGCCTGGGTTCCATGCAAAGAAGTGTGGCCAGCAGGCCAAGGGAGGTGATTCTCCCCATCTACTCGGCTTTCATGAGATGCCACCTAGAGTTCTGCATCCAGATGTGGGGTCCCCAGTACAAGACAGACATGGACCTGTTAGAGTAGGTCCAGAGGAGGGCCACCATGGTCAGAGGGCTGAAACACCTCTGCTATGGAGAGAGGCTGAGAGATTTGGAATTGTTCGGCCTGCAGAAGAGAAGGTTCCAGGGAGACCTCATTGCAGCTTTTCAATATATAAAGCAGGATTATAAGAAAGATGGAGGGAGACTTTCTACCAGGGCCTGTACTTAGAGGACAAGGGGTAACAGTTTTAATCAGAAAGAGGGTAGATTTAGATTGGACATAAGGAAGAAATTTGTTACGATGAGGATGGTGGGACACTGGAACATGTTTCCCAGAGAAGTCATGGATTCGCAGTCACTGGAAGTGTTTGAGGTCATGTTGGATGGGGCTTTGAGCAACCTGATCTAGTGAAAGATATGCCTGCCCATGGCAGGGGGGGTGGACTAGGTGCTCTTTAAAGGTTCCTTCCAACGCAAACTATTCTGCAATTCTATGATTCTGTGATTTTCTGATTCTATAATAAGAGCAAGGACAGCACAGTGCCTGCAGTAAGCAGGGAAAATCAAACCAGAGTGCCCAAAGACATGTTCTGCCTGAGAGCCTCCAGAAAAGATGGCTGTGATATGCACCTAGCTCACAGCTCTTTAGGTTGATGCCTTGCATTTTCAGGGCACTTGTCTGTTGGCAACCTGCTGTCTGTAGCTGCTTGTAGCCTCTTGGAGAGTTAGCCCAGTACAGGCACAGTTTATAAAGTGCTGTCACAGGATACCCTACTTACAGCACTTAACTATTCTACCAACACAACCTACTTTTTGCTAATGGGTAAATATGGTATCCTCAACCTATCTTACACTTCTATAATTCATCCTACTTTTAGGATTCATATTACTAATATGAGCAACCCCAGAGCATTCCTCACAAAGAAAAAACTCCCTCAGCTCTTCATTCTCCTCTGTAACCATTGTATTATTAGTGAGCATAGTGTGCAAGATCTTGGTTGCAGCTGCTATAAAAGCACTGAACCTTTCCCAGAGGCTTGTTTTTATTCCCACCTCACTCCTTGCACATATTATTTTTCATAATCTCACCACTCTCTTTCCCAGAGGATTCAGTGCAGTAGCCATGGTGTCAGAGGTCACCGGTGAAGTTTACTCTGAGATTTGAGTGCTTTGTGTCTGTGACCCTTTGCGCCTGCTCTGCTTCAGGAAAGAACAAATGCACCAAGTAGTCTAATAGCAACCTGCCAACATTCGCTGTAGAAAACAGAGCTGATTTTGAATTGTAAAACTTTTAGAGACTTTTCAGGGACTGACTCCAACTGCTTTAAAATGCACTGACTATCTCTAAAACCAGAGAGCAGTCACCAAGTGTTTGAATAGTTTTATTTCTCCTTATCCCAGGATGAGAGTTTAATAACAAACTCTATCCCAGAACAAATGTTTATGGACAAGTAATAAGGTCCTTTGAAACTAGGGGATTATAATAGAAATGCTGACACAGCCTTACCCATGGACAGGAAAGAACTGTGCTGGTATAATTATTGAATACAACCTATAATCTTTATGGTGCTCTAAGTCAAAAGGAAAATGAGAGGCTTTGCATAATGATGAAAATCTGTGAGGGCTTTGATGTTGCTCTAATCCTACACTACCTAATAGTTCATTTAATGTCCAAGCAATGTGAATGAAATTTTGTGTGGCATTTAAGAGTCTTGTAATAAGAAAGGTTAGAGCAGAAACCAACTGGAAAAAAAAAATCTCTGTTTGACTTGACTTACTTCGATTAAATGCTATTATCAGAATACCTAAGCAATGTTTCATGATTTAGGTCATGTTTTAAAGTGAAGGTCTGAGAAATTGTCAGATAGCTTATTGAAAAAGAAAAACAAACAGAAATCAGGTAATATAATCCTTGTATTGTTTGCAGGTTATTAATAGGCAATGTTACAGGAAAGGCCAAATCCTGTAATAGCATTTTTACCCACAGAGAGCAGCTTCAAAGCTGAGGATCAGCTGAAATAAAACCAAGAGCAGTGGGCTTCTGTGTGTTGTTGAATGGTCCCACCAACGGTATCAGTAGCCACCCCAAAAAGAACTCTGCAAGTGGTTCCTCAGTGGTTTCTAGAGCTACGCATGCATAGATTTGTGTACTGAAATGGTACCAAAACCCCTAGGCACCCTTATCATATAACACAATAGTCCAAAAGCAGTAATATTAACAGGAACCAGAGAGTCAGAAATGCCGAGGCTTTTTTACAGTTCCTGGGGACCTACTGACCTGTGGGAATAGAGAGACCCTTGAGAACAGCTGACGCACAGTGTGAAGAGGAACAGCTGAGCTAAAGAGAGGAGCTCTGCGACACAGCCCAGATGCTTGACACACAAGAGAGCCATCTTGCTCCATGCCCATCTCTCTGCCCCCATGTCTTTTGCATATTGCAGGATTATTGAAGAGGGTTTTGCTCTGATCCTTAAGGTTTCTCTCCACTGAATGAAAATCTTGGAGGGCCGGAAGACCAGGCTTTTTCTGGACATTCCTCAACACAAGTTCACAGGGTGATTCATGGTCTCCAATTTAATTTGTAGAATCGTAGAATGGTTTGGGTTGGAAGGGACCTTTAATATTGGATATAAGGCCCCCTTAAAGTACTGAATGGCTGCAATAAGGTCTACAGAAAGCCTTCTCGTTTCCAGGCTGAACAAACCCAACTCTCTCAGCTCTTCCTCATAGGAGACGTGTTCCAGCCCTCTGATCATTTTCGTGTCCCTCCTCTGGATCCACTCCAACAGATCCATGTCTTTCCTGTGCTGAGGGCTCCAGAGCTGGACACAGTACTCCATGTGGGATTATTAACAAACAGGTGAGCAGACAAACACTAGCAGCTCATAGCCCCACTCCTAGCCTCAAGCTGTGCCCTCCCCTCTGGCATCCCCACCTCCTTCCTTGTGGTCACAGAGCTGCTGTGGAAGCTGCACAGTGAAGCAAGTAACAGAATCCATCCAGCCAAAATAAACAGCTATACACTTCTTTTTGCTTGGGTGGTTTTCAGCTACATCTGCTCCCCAATGTTATTCACTCCCCGCTTACGTACTTATACAGCAGGTAGGTGGGTGGCAGCAACATGGCTGAAGCAGAGCAGAGTTATGCAGCACACCACTCATCCTGGCTATTTAAGACAGGCTCCATTCTGCCCATGTCTGAGCTATCTAACTTGCTACCTCCCCAGTCTGTGTGAATGCAAAAGCATTTCATTAGTAACTGCTCTAAATGGTTTAAAAAAAAAAAATCCAAGCTACCAAACAGTAACCTATGTCTAAAATTTAGACGGTGTTTTTTACTAGTGTGTCTCTGAGCATATAAAGATGAAAGTTATTAGCTCATTCTTTCACTGACAGTGAAAAAGAGGCAGGGAGCTGTTGTGTTTTAGGGCACGTAACTGGCCAGTGCTGGAGCTTGGTTATGATCCCAGCTCTGTGCACCAGCCCAGCCCCCTATCTGCCAGGAAACACTGCCCGTTTGCAAAACACAATCAAAATGCACCATATTGGCCAAAATATTGCAAACTTTTAGTGTGTATGGCTTTGGTTCATTCATAAATTACATGCTCCAGTACTATGACTTATTTCTTTCATAGTTTTCCAGAAATCAATACTCTCTATTATAATCACACCAATAGCGAACCTGTACTGGACAAGTTCTTCAGCTCTCTTTAAAGCCATGTTTCATTCCCATGCTTAAATAGGAGAGAAATACCCTTTTTACATCATTGTTTTGCAATGTAACCCCTCCAGAATTTTGGGTGAAAAAAAAAAGTCCAGCTTGTATACAACCTGAAGTTTAACAAACTTTGACGAAAATTGATCCAGGCTCAGTCTTTTGAACCCTATCTATGGAACTGCTGGCACAGAAGCTCTTAGTTTTGGGCATCTTTTGTACAAAGTATTTATTCCCCCAACATATGTTCACATTAAAATGGGCTGTTCAAGAAAGTGACCATCGCAGGTCAGAGATTATTATATTCAACTAAATAATCCTCCTTTACACGTAAGTTATGAACACCACAAATTACTTTTATGATTACTATGACCTTGATCTCTTCTTCTATAATTTCTTTCAGCTCAAGAGCAATCTTTTTTCAATAAAATGGAAATAAAGTTCCTTGTCCTCACAGTACAAATGACCTGAAAGATACTGTGTTTTATCTGAACAGAGTGGCCTTCAGGTACAACACATTGCCTCCTGGTGTAGTATTGGTGTAACATTTCTCTGTTTTGATACCCCAGAAAGAATGAGACAACACATAGCTAAGCTGGAAGAACTAGCACTAAGGTGCTACTACTTTTTCTTTTAGAACATCAAATGTGAAAACTCATCTTGGACCAGTTTCTTATTTAATTTGAACTTTTTCTTCCAAAGACTCTGGAGACCCAGCATGCTGAACCAAAGTCCAGGTTAAGACATGTGAGATCAAAACACAGCAGCTGCACAGCTGTAAAGGAGCTGTTTCCAAAACCTCTGTCATTTTAGCCTAAATGTTACCCCATATGCCCATAGCACTGCTACTGGACTGTCCAGAGCTGCACCACCCCCAACCAATAGGCACTTCACTCATGCCTCACTCAGACATGAAAATAGGCAAGACAGCAAGAAAACAAGAACTCTGACAGGGCCAGTGTGGTTGGCATATTTCTTACATGTGCCAAGAAGCGCATCTCTCCTGGAGAACATAGCAGAGACAGAATACCGTCTTGTCCAGAAGGGATACAGAATAAACAGAGAAAGAAAATCCTTCCTATTTCGTTAGCTGAGGTACTCTGCCCAGCAGTTGGGGCATGTTCCCAGCAAGGAATTTTCCTCAGCCCCAGCAAATTCCTGACTGCATCTCTGTAAAAAAATCTCAACTGTTTTACAGTATTTGAACTCAGTTGTGAAAAAACAAATGCACTGGCATGAAGCTGAGCGTGTGTGTATATATGCAATGTGTGAAAGAAAACCAGCTTTCCTGAACCTATAAGTTGCAGACAAAACCTCCGCATCAGTGTAATATATGTGCTAGCAAGCTGATGGAAGAGGACCTCCAGGATCTCCCACAAGTCTAACAACTTCATTTTGAAGTGTGGCACGGCAGCCTTACATCGCCTACAGGCAAGAAGCCACCCTACCCATCTTACCTTCCAAGAACAACCCTGCTGATGGTGATATGACAAAAGCCCCAGACACAGGCTCAAACTGTTCAGGGGGTTCAGGCTGAGATCACAAAGTATTAGTACTAACAATTTACAATAGTGGTGTTTCAGGTTTCAGAGGCCATTTTCCTCACTTCCATTTTATGCCATCTTCATAAAAGCTGTCTGCTCACCTATAACAGCTGATTTTCATTAATAAGTAAACAGCAACTTTTGATCAAATAATCAATGTACTACTCCCCGTGATAGTTTAGTAACAAGGATGGTGACACAGCATAATGTTCTGACACAATCTGCCTCCTTAGAAGACTCTAATCCCCATTAATTGCCATGTTAAACATGACTCAGAACTCACTCCAGGAGACAATTACTAAAACACACCACAAATGAATAGCTAGAAGCTTCCTAGGATTACAACCCAAATTACACCACCCGCCACTGCCAGTCTCTGAAAGAAGACCTGCTACACCTCCATGCAGTTTCCGATGTACGTTGAAGAGGAACTGGCAAAATTGGACATCAACTTTATTAGGGCAAGAGCAAGACAGAGAAGAGTAATTGTAGCTCATTCATGCATTTCGGTTGTCGAGCCTGTTACACCTTTTCTGTGGAAGGCAATGAATGTTGTTCTTTCTGTGAGTCTCCGCACAGTTTTCTCCTTCCTGGACTCCAAGATATTTCCCCAGTTCAGTTTTGGCAGGCAACTACTCTTCTCTCCTCAACAAATTACAGTCCCTCTCTTCTGATCTTCATCAGGGGTCACCAACACACTCCCATTTTCCAGCAGGTCTTTGAACTACATCCTTCTGAATTTGGGAGGAAAATCAGGCACAGGCAGCTTAGCTGAACTCTTTATCAAGGCCAACCTCACTCTGCCTCAGTCTTTTGGTGGTTATCAGGGTACTCTCTGCTTTATGCTTCTGAATTTTTGCAGTGTGGGGACAGCATGACGATTTACAAATCTGTTTGATACCAAGATAGCATCACTAAGGCCATGTTTCCATGGCAATATTACATTAATCTACTTTCCTCACTTGTAGAAAAAAACAGAATGGTTAAGCATAGCAGTATTCACCATGTCTTATCTTAGCATGCATAGTTATCCTGGTAAATCCTTGGCCTCTCTGCAGCCCTACCTCTGTTCACGTTAACTTATTTGTACAGTTACTGGTCTGGCAGATATCTTAGAATGGGAAAGCCGTCTCTTGCCATTTTTCTCCTCTTGATTATAGCATATCTACGAGAAACTATAAAAATTATACGAGAAGTAAAACTAACACATTGCTCTGATTATCTTCTTGGCATTCATTATTTTTCCAGTGCCACTTCTGAACAGCTTCTCTGGCAGCAAAGACACAGTTCTGAATGATGTGAATTTGACAGCCCTTAATAAGAAACAGATGGCACATGTATTACAGTGATGCAGGTGGCTGGATTTGACTCTACCGTTTGATAGGGATGCAGATGCTGCTCTGACTCAACTAATGGAGGAAGACGATAAGCAGAGGATTTAAATTTAATGCTTACTTTGTCAAACTATGTATCTGGACCAATCTGACTTGGGAAGTGCCGTTTCAGGATGCTGTCATCTAGAACTGATTTACAGGAAAGAGTAGTGATGCAGAGCTGAAAGACCTGCAGAAATAGAAGAACTTCTTGGTCACTAAGGCCAAATGGAAACTTACACCAGGCTCAGCCTGGAGATGTGGCAGCCGAATACTAGTCGTGAAACTCCTCCTGAAATGAAAAAGGGACAAGGACAACTCTCTGCCTGTGAGCCAAGCTGTACAAATTGACTGCAGCTGCACTATAGAGAGCTTGGGGCCTTGTCATGTTCCTGATGGGCTTAAGAAATAAAAATTGTTGTGAGGTGGGGATGGGAGGGAGGGACTGAGCTCCTGGTTTCTCTGTTAATGTGAGGGCTGGTTTGCAGCCAATTGAAGGGAAGATTTCTTTGCATGCCCTGTGTAAAGCATTAGAGTAGTGTGTGAGTACCTGGAGATACAGTCTTTGGAGACAATGCTGGAAAGATTTAGGTAGAAAGAGCCAAATCTACGGGCACCTTGTCCAACCATTGGAAAATCCTGAAGACAGATAAGACCGGCATAGAACAGGATAGTGTGCCCTCAGTTTGGGCAAGGTAAAAAAAAGACATAGTGGGTGCATGACCAGTCCCGAAGAAAATATTTGTCCTTGCACAGCTGTGGAAATATACACCAATATCTGTAATTTCAGCATTAATAACCAGAGTTCCTTGGTTATTGTTCCAAATTGTAAACCTCTGTAAGGATATTGACTGAAGAAGTATTTTTCATGGTATCCCAGTTGCTGTAAAGGTTCTGTGCACTAGCGTTATCTGGGGCCAAGGTATTTTTAAATTAATTTTTTTAATTTATTTGAAGATCTGTCTCTACATCTGCTTATTCTCAAAACATAACACCAAGAGATATATTTCATTGTCAGACCCACTAATACCCATTTTTCTGAACACATGTGGGCAGGGATCCAGTGCATGGGCTGGAAGCGCTAGACCAGGCAAAGACATGAAAGAGAAAGCAAAGGCTATAAGAATAAGCAAGGTGAAGTTGGTATACCAAGCAAATAGATATAAACCTTCCAGCCAGTGATGGAAATACTGTGTTCATCATTGAGGTTTAAACAGTGAGTATTTGGACAAATGTTCTTACCTCTGTCTTTTACAGCAGTGTATAATTAATTCCTGAAGGAAATAGCTGAAAACCTCAATTATAGTTGTACTATAACACTGCACAAAGCACTTGGAGAAAAAAGTTCCCTCTGTAATATTTTCACACTGGCTATTAGTGACCTCTCCTCCATGCTGTTTTCGTTCAGACTATGTAGAAGATTTTTGTGCGTGGCCAGAGTGTGATGTCCTACAGCCCTGGAGAGATGCATGTACTCATTTCCCCCCTTCAGACTCATACACACAGGTGAAGATGGCAATAGTTGTAGCAGACTCGTGGATACTCTTCTGCCTTCTCTTGGGCCACCTGTTTGTGAGACAAGACACATCTTAGGGTGGCAAAGGCTATGCACAGAGATACCAGGAGGAGTCACTCTAGGTGTGGAGCTGCAGAGTATGGGATGGTGTCCAGACCTTTTGTGAATCCATCAACAGCATCTTTCAACACATAAACTCGTTTGGGAAGTATTCTTGTCTTAAAGATGATTGGTGCACCTTCAGGATGAACACTATATCTTGACTTTTAGCCCTGTGTCACAGCTCTATGTACATTCAGATTACAAATACAAACACTTGTGGGGTCAAACTGTAACACATATCAAAGAAATAATCTGTGTTAAAAAAACTCAGAAAAGTTCTCATATCTACACTTTCAAATACCAAACTCTCTCTTTCCAAAACAGCCCGTATGAACCGAAAGCACTTTAAAGAGAGGAACCCATTGACGTTTCTGTGATAAAACATGACTGCGTGGGAAAAAAACTAAACTCATGTGCTCTTCTCCACTCTCCTCTGCTTCTGCAAAGACATAATTGAGCCCTAAAGCTATTGTCCTTTTGACATCTTTAACTCATTAACAAGAAATTAACTCTCACTTTATTTGTGTCAGTACTATGCATGACCTCTCCTTGAAATAGGCAGCTCTTGAAAAACAAGGCATTATATTCTCATTTAGATCTTGACTGGGAAATGGATTTTTCTAAACACCAATTAGTACGTTACAATTTATATTTGTTTGACTGGACAATGCTAATAACAGATCAAGACACATCTAGTATGACAGTATGGTACACTGTAATGAAACACATGGGGTTTACCAGCATTTAAAACAGGCATACTCCAGGAAGGAAACATATTATCACCCATACTCAGTTTTATAAAGTGAAGCCCTGTACAGACTGAATATACCGATTCTTTTGATTGGATGACTTGTTTGTTCTCATCATGAAGAAAATCCTATTGGTTGAAAGAATCACAATGTCGGAGTAGCATCGACAGACATTTGTACTATGAGCCAAACCTGAAAAAAACTGAGATTCCTAAGTATGCATACAAAGTGTCTCCCCGTAATTAACCCCACTGAAGTGAGATTTTTCTTTCAATTCCCCTAAAAGTTTCGACAATAGGAAGAATCATAAGGATATATTTAAAGTATTTGCACAATTTCCATACACAATTTTGGCTGTCAGTTTTAACCTTCACATCTGACCTTTTTCGTTGTTTTCTTTTGCTGACATTGACTGTGGACTTACCTTGCACAAAGAACCTACCTTTAGACAACTCCAGCCTGTTAAAATTCCCTCTACTCCTGCTCTTTAACCTTGAACGCCTCAAGCACCCTAAGAGCCTTCATTTGCTTCAAAAAACACATGCAGAAATGCCTACATAATGGTGCCGCTGGGCTGCACGAAATGTGCAGGTGAGTCTGTAAATTATCTCTAGCCAAATGTAGAATATGAAACTGATATCTGACAACAGTGACCGAGGGTAAAATTCTCATGAGCTTATGGAGAAGAGAGTTATATATCATCTTTACAAGATTCAGACAGCTGCATTTTCCTGGTATAATTTGTGTATCAAAAAGATGAAAACCATAATCTTAGTAGCTGTTTTGAAAGTGGTTTTAACTGTTAGATAGGCTCATTATCCTGAAGCCATTTATAACACTACTTTCTCAGCAATATGTTTATGAACATCTTTATGTAACTTACCACATTTATGAACGAATATAGGCTCATAACGCTGTTCTGATGCAAGGGAATACTTCCATCTGTGTTTTATAAATGGGGAGCTGAACCACAGAGATATGAAACAACACGCAGGTAAGGGAACATTAGCACTTTCTGGATGTCTTTGGAAGAGTTGTAATTTACCAGCTTTACTCACCTTACTCATGCGAAGTTATGGTTAGAATGCATCTAGGGGATTTCAATCACTACTGTGCTATAGGAATACTCGATTTGATCATACCCTTGTCATAAATACGCATCAATAGGAGAGAAACTGCAAAACTCATGGAAGAAGTAAGCAAGTTAAGAAAACCTGTAATTTATATTGATAGAACTGAAATAATGAGTTTACTACGAAGTTCTAACGATCCTGAGATATAATCTGTGTTTCTGAGAAACCACACCAGTTTCAGAGTCAGGCAAAGGGCAACATGATGATAAGACCCAACAAAGACAAACTCTTTGTGTTAACTGCCTTGCTGTTTTGACACCCTCCACTCTGGCACACACACACTCTCTCCCACCCTGAAAGCTATTAGGTTTTAAAAAGCTGCTAAGTTCTATTGCACCTACACAAAAGCACTGCCTTTCTATTTTGCCTTGCAGAAAAATCAAAAAATAATAAAAAGAAAGAGAGAGCGGGAAAGAATTTTTTTTATTTTAACAAGAAAGCATCAAAAGCCAAGTTTATCTCTGATGTTTACTGGTACTTTTTGTTTACTTAAAAAAAAAGGTTTGAAACAGTGGTTAGTATTTCAAAATAGTCTTCAATAAGCTGATACTACATGAGGATTTCTAAGAAAATGTTCAGCCAAAACAAATTCCCTACTAATAAACGTTAGCAATAATCAAACTTTAAAGAAATGACAGGATAGTAGAGAAAATAAATAGGCTTTGATTCAAATAGTGTAGTAAGGACTTTGAACTTCTGAGTAATGGCTGGTAACTAAGCAAGCTCATTTCGCACTTAGTATTCCTGTGGTAACCCTAGATCCCACAAGGCTCACTACAGCAACTGCATATATATCCTAATTATTAATTAAATATAGTTTTTAAAATAGATGTTGTAAGAATCAGAAAGGAAATGTTAGGTTTTCAGATTATTCATCCACCATGTGTGGCAGAATATTCATCTTGAGAGGCAAAATGGTGAAACAGTAATTCACACAAGACGAACGTGATAGAGTGTACTGAATCACTTCCAGTGGGATTATTCAAGGCATGCAAAAGTTTAAGCCATGCTTAAGGCCCTAGATTTCAGCGACAAATCCTGCTCATTTTGCCTTGGAATGAGTGGAACTAATCATCTAAATGACCTAGATGTGTCGTAATCACTGGGGAGCTTTCAATGACAAGATTTTCAAATATCAACTACTAATTGTTATTTACAATCATTAACCTAATTCAAAGTTGATAGAAATGACCACCCCTTCAATGTGCAAGCCTTATTCTCCTTAAATTGTCCTAGGATGCTGAGAATGGTAATTGTGTCAAAGCCGTTTGTAGGTGTGTATGTGGAAGGTATGTTGGGAAGAGATAGCATCAGTTTTGGGGAGTAAGTCATTAGAGGAGCAATGAATTGCTCTGGGAGAATAGTCCAATAGAGCAAAGCTACTCCTTGCTCATTATGCCTCTTAAATAGGCACTGTTTCTTGATTGAACTCCAAGGGCAAAACCAAACAAGCGACAAGACAACACCGTTACTCTGGCTGCACCTCTGATCAAATTTCCAGAGTCCAACAAATAAACCTCACAAGTATTTCCTGCATGTAAAGCCGATTTGCCTTCTTCCTGATATGTCAATCTACTGATAATCTACACTCCTGATACCACAAAGTTGCATGACAATCCTGGTCTTTGTTTAGTAGAAATTCGGTGACTGGTCTGTTTGTGACTGCAGGGGAGTCTTTGGAAAAGTGAATTCAGAAAGCAAAAGCAATATGAAGAAATAGAATGTAAACCAAGTGAAGCCAAAAGACCTAACTCAGCTGTTTGCAGAAAGTTTTGTGGTGAGGTCAACCAGTTATTTCAAAAAGGTGCAGACTGGACATCACTGCAAATTATGTATGAAAAACATGTTCTCTGAGGCACACAATTATCCAGGAGGGTAATAGGTTTCATTGCAACTCTTTCCACACAAACTTGCACTGGTTTAGTAACATTTGATTAGTTAAACCAAGGCAAATTCTGGCACGTAATGTCTTTCTGGTTTCGATTTAATCATAACAGACTAGGTTTGAAACTCTTTTTCTTACCTCCCAGGACAGCAATATTGATACCCTAATGTTGTCAAGCTAAAATAAACCAATCTTAAAAATATTGCAAGTAACGTAAAAAATATACTTTAAACCAAAAAGCCACATAAAAAGCAAAAATTATTAAAATAGAAACAAGTTTAAAATATTACCTTTCAGATCAATTCCTTATTTGTTCTGATGATTATAGTATGTTGACCATATAGCTCTGTATTTGTGTCATTAACAGCACCTGAGTCACAGAAATGGTATTACTTTTTAAGACAAGAGAAAATTAAAAAAAGAAAGAAGAAAAAGAGGCCTTCACGTCGGAAATTCAATTTACCTTTAGCTCTGTTGCCCCTAGAGATCACTTTAGAGCAGGTCCTGTGATAAATCCACCACCTAATGCCATTGCAGATTGCTGGGTTAATGAACAGAGGTCAAGTAGGGAAATGGGAGGCGAGAGTGGAAAGGTGTTCGTCGTCTGTAAATGACTTGCTGCAGGGAGTACACTGTTAAAGCTCAGAGAGTGAAGCACACCAATTTTTTGTTGGATGATAAGGAGAGGATTGGCTTTACTTTCATTCCTATACTTCAACACAACTTCCCTGTCAAACTAATTCTTTTTTGTGTACCTAGCAGTGTAAAATTATAGCAGAGGAATTTCACATGCAAAGAAAGCAGTGAAATACAGGCAGACCAGAGAGAAAAAAAATACGAAGCTTTTTAGGTAAGATTTTTTTTTAATAATAATAAAAGTACAGTCTTTAAAATGTTTGCTGTGGCTCACGAGAAATAAAAATAAATCTATCGATTTTGTTTAGCAAATTCTTGTATTTTGTGCTTTTCACAGGTCTTTTTCTAGTAGCTACTGAAAACTGGGGGTGATTGCTTCTCCATAATGCTTGCATTGTACCTAGACAATAGCTTACGTCCTCTTATATGTTCCAAAATTATACTTATATTTTGCTAACTTCATGCTATAATTTAGTAAGTTTTTTGTGAACTCATTACTGATGTATCTTTATCTTTACACTGCAGATTTCTTTTAAGTATGTCACTACCTTTACAAGTGCTCCACTTTGAAACTGGTAAAACGTAACATTTTTTTCTTACTTGCTTTTTTTTTAGTGGGTTGTGGTGCTATCAAGCAAAGAAAATGTTAGTCTGTTCTCTCCCCCTGCTGTAAATAACTGGCATTAAAATAAATACTGTCATCTAGTTTCAGCATTAGACATCTTCATGCATGAATGGGGTTACTCTTGTGAGTGACATTACCCTCATATTTGTAGGTTTAGGGTTTTCTGCAGTGCTTTGTTGCATGATGAAGGATGCAGGACATACACATGGAGTTTCAGAGTGAGCAGGATCTGGTTATAGAGTCTATCTGTTGCCTGTTCGGAACCCACACTATGGGCCCTGATCCCTTGTTAGTCTTCATGTATAAAACAAAATTAACATTTCAAGCATTGCAGTGTTTTTTATTTTACTATTCCACCACCTCCTGAACCCATGTAATAACACCCGACTGAACTGTAAAGCAGAAAGAGAAATAGCCTAACATAAGATATAAAACACACATCAGCTTCTCTATCACTTTCTAAAATTACAGCTTTGAAACTTATTACTTTCATAAGAAGTAGTTTTATGCTGTCAATTTTTCTAAGTAGTGTCATATGTTAATTCTGTGTTTCAGTTGTTCCCAAGAATGTCACTATCCTTTTTTAATTTATATGTTTAAAGGGTACAAAGGGGAAAACTGTAACAATTTACCAAACCAGAAAATCAGAGCATGTCTTTAAACATTTTTAAGGGTCCCCCACAACATCCTTCTCTCTAAATTGGAGAGCCATGGATTTGATGGGTGGACCGTTCGGTGGATAAGGAATTGGTTGGATGGTCGCAGCCAAAGGGTAGGGGTCAACGGC
>Ga0065711_1041772_pt1 | contig 15888 bp, 6 predicted proteins | sample Hoacrofraction12_FD_59098 | JGI IMG/M metagenome (GOLD analysis project Ga0065711, IMG submission 59098) | Hoatzin crop microbial communities from Cojedes, Venezuela - Epithelial fraction 12 v2 (version 2) | ecosystem: Host-associated > Birds > Digestive system > Esophagus > Crop | place...
CTGCCTGGACAAGGTCCTGTGCAGCCTGCTGTAGGTGACCCTGCTTTGGCAGGGGGGTTGGACGAGATGACCCACAGAGGTCCCTTCCAACCCCTACTATGCTGTGATTCTGTGACCTACCTCCCTCTCCAGCTGCTTGTCAAATCAGGAGAATTTCTGCGGAGCTCACTGAAGGTCAAAATGAGACCAGATTTGGCCAGACCTTCCTCTGGAGATGATCTTTTCTGATTATAGCAGCTAGAATAACAAACTATATTGGAATAGGCTTTCTACAGAGCTGTTCTGATTTATGCTAGTTGTGGATCTTGCTCCATGAAGATATTCTGAGTATATATTGATTAGTATAATCCCAGTCTACAAGCTCCTGAGCACGAACTCCTTTTTTTCCATATCATTTGTTAACATTCAACTGAAGAAAGACAGGTTCTTCAAAAAGAACAAAACTCTTAAAAATAGCTCACTGCGTAAATCTTGCAAAAGCCACTTTGTCCTTTACCGTGATAGTAGAGGATAGACTAGTGACTAGTGATTTCAGCTTCATAACAAAACTTCTCCCCACCCCACTTTTTTGTCTTCACTGATGCCCTACAGACACTAAGTGAAATGCTTAGAAACGAGAGCATGGTCTGTTGAAAGTGAATGTGAGTGAGAAAAATCCTCTGCAAGAAAAGAGGTCAAGACATTATCAATAGAAAAGTCTGTTAAGGTGACGACTTTCTTGAGTTTGATTTCTATGAATATGTCTTATCTGATTAGCTTTACATCTTCGATCTATTATAGAAGTGTATTGTGTTGGAAACTGTTCTCCGAACTCAGAAAATGTCTTATTACTTCTCAGGCCCTTTATGAGAGCTAGGGAGTCAGGAATGTTTTGTGTCTGGGGTGAACCATAGCCTCTAGTCTCTTCCTGATGCTTAAGAGATTGTTCTCCTATTTGGACACACTTCAATGGACACTTTTTAATCATCTGGTTTTTTCTGTCCATAGGTCTTCTATAAATATTCTTTTTTTCCTTTTCAAGCCTTAAAATAGTTGTGAAGATAACAAGTCCATTTGTCTCTTGCTTTTTGAAATGTAAATATTGATTTTTGTTCAATTTCCCTAGTCAGCCCAGTTTGCATCTGAAGCCAACTGGACCGATGAGTAGGACCAGAGACAGACAGAATGATCATTGAAGAGAAAGATGAGCTAGAAAGCAGATGAGACTCCCAGAAGACTTAGTTTCAGTTCTTCCATCCTTGTGTGTAGTAGGAGCAAGTTATTCTAAGCAAGTGTAAAAGACTGGTGCTGACTTCATCCTGTGCAGTCAGAGGCATAGAGAATGTATTATTAACAGACAAGGACTTTTGATGCTGTCTATACTTTTTATTGACACCCCTCCTGAAGTATGTTCCTTCATTTGCATGTATGTGTTTGGGGGGAATTTTGGGGGCAGAAGCAATGAAAAAGAAGATTAGGTTATAAAACGAAGATCAGGAGATGCTGAATTTCTTTACATCTGTGTGTCTAGGAAGATGATATTCTTGTATAGGTACAGTGGTTTCAAGAGGATTAAGATATTTGGATATTTTCATACTAGATTTGCCATGATGATCTGCAGTTGTCAGTTACTGCGTGGAACTTTCAGTTATGTACAGCTCAGCTTGTGCGCTGGGATACCTGGTTGCTAGACAGGAAGCAACGCTTCGGTGAGTTTTTCTGTTTTGGGGACTCTTCTGTCTGGCAGTGACAGTAGTGTAATACACTTATACTGGGGTAAAAGTGTTTTTCTGGTACAGACCATTTCACATGTGGAAATATTATAGGCTACACTGGCAAAATCTGTTAAATCCATGTATCCGGTGTTAGCAGTATTTATTGGTGGGTTTATAGTATCCAAAGCTTTTTTTTTAGCATAAACTTTACTTAGGATGTTTGAGTCTCCATCTCCAGCATTTTGGTCCCACTGAGGATTTTCCAAGGAACTTTTCTTTTTTCCTGAGAGGCAGGTATGATTATCTGCACATCAGGTAGAAACATCCTTCTTTAGTAGAATTGTTGCTACTTTTAAGATGAGAGGAGGTAAGCTCTCACAGCATATCAGAATTGTCTTAGATATGACATTTTAACAAAGCTACTACAGGCTCTGTGTATGTGTCTTTGTAACAGACTGATGAGCATGTTAAGTAGATGCAAATTGTGTCTAAATATTAAAACTAAAATGAAAACAAGTCACTTCCACTGTTCCATACCAAGTATCCAGCTTAAGCATGACATAGCAAAGATCTGCAGAAGGTTTGAGGTGGGGTGATGTGTCAGAAGGGGTGTGAAGGGGTCCAGGTAACACTACTTTCAACAGCACCTTTAAAGATGAAAAGTATTTATTTAGAACGTTATTTGGATATACAATGCAGGTTTGACAGCTCCATTATTGAATTTTTACAAACTGTTGTTCTGTATTGAAGTCTTATAATGTCTGTATTTTGTGATGTCGTCTTTGCACATTTATTCTTTTATTTGGAGCCTGTTGTTCAGAAGGTAGATGGGAGGAAAAGCGAAGATCAGAGAGGGCAACTGTAGAGTGAACTTGATAGGTCCATATTTGTTGGCACTGCTTGGTGATGTTTATTTGGCAGAGATGTGAACTACTTGCCCATACAGGCAGAAACACATGAACGCACAAATGAGATCAAACATCTCAAACTTGCTTCCTTCAAGAGAGGCTTTTGCATTATCCCTGGGAAGGATGGCTTTTTATAAATGAAGGTTATAAACATGTTATGTTGTAAGATGATGTTTGTTCTCTCCCTACCTAAATAAAGACACATGGTATGTAAGGAACCACTTCAGTTCTGCATCACTGAGGAAGAAAAGCACTTACCTCAAGTAAATTATGTAAAAGCTTTGATTTTATTTGAGGGGAAACATTTGTAGTGCTTTCATTTGCCAGCCGTTGCAGTAGGCTGAGCTGTACCTTGTTAGCAGCATCTGCCTCCAGTCAGTTTTGACTGCACAGCGGGTGCAGTGGAAGCAAGGGAGGTTGACTGAGGGAACAGGCTGGGTCTTAAAATCAGGGACTAAAATGTGTGGTTTGCTTATCATAGCAAAATGAAGACTGACTTGGGATGTAGTTACAAATATATCAGTGAGGTAAACATGTGTGATTCTGCCCCTTTTCCAACCCTTTCTTTTGCTGGCAAGAATCTGATGTTGAGCAAAGGAAAACTTCCATTTTGTTTCTAAACCTGATTTTTATGTCTCTTATTCTGTTGGGTCAGAAACCCTGATTGCTAGGCATGGCTCTCCAGAGGCCAGAGCTGTTGCTCCAGCCATTATCTCACAACATGGATATTTGCTCCATCTATCCATTAGTTGTCTTTCCTCATAACTCTGTCTTGGTTTCTTTCAGTGAAGTCCACCTGTCAGGACCACTTTCTAATCTGCTCTGCAGCTGGCTGGAGTAGTGGGTAAACACCCAGTATGATTTCAGACTTTCACTTGAAACACTGGCTTGTTTGTATACAAACCTTGCTCATAACATCCTCTACCCACACCTGGCGAAACAAAACCACTAACAGCAGAACCTGGGATAGCCCTAAATGAAAGCTTTTCTTAACCAAAGGGCAGGCTGGCCCTGCACCTTCTGAACACCTGTGAAAAGCCATTGGGATCAGGTGTCAGATCAGGTGATACCCTGCATGGGATTACTATATGGCCAAACAGGACCCAAGGCCAGGACATTTCTCTCTAACAAGGTGCAGGCTACTTATGGTATTACAGCAGCTTCGTGTCCAGGTGTTCAACAGATCATGTATTCAGTGGCTGCTGTGCACAGTATGGCAGGTTTTAGGGGTTCCTGTAGAAAGGGTATGTTTAATGCTCTGCACCCTCATGTCCACAGAAAGGCAACAACAGCTTTAGTTTATTCAGCCAGATTACTCAAATTGAACTAATCTTGAACTCCAGTTCCTGTGCAAACTCTATCAATTTATCTGGAATTAACTCATGACTCTTGCAGAATTCATGATTTTTCCTTGGGGGGAAAAAAGTAAAGAAAGGCAGTGGATCATGGAGTCCTGCTTTTTAATTTTAATTCTATTGTTTATGCTAGATTGAGCAATAACAAAGATGTAAGAGTTAAGGCTGCAGGTGCATGATCAAGTTATTGCTAGTTAGTGAGTAACTATGTGTCAGATGAGGTGTGGTGGTTTTATGGGTTGTAACCTTGGTCAAACACAGACAAATCTGACTGAATTTAGCTAATGAGAACAAAGGTTTAAATTGAGCTCAATTTTCTCTCATTTGCCATGGACTAGTGGGGTGCATGTAGACGGATACTGAGGTCTACTTAAGATATGCTAATTTTTTTAGCTGGATGCATGCCTAACTGTTGTGTGGGCTTTCATACAATGCAGGGATTATTTCATAGGTAGCATTTAGCCTCTGTATGTAGTTGGAGAGGAAAAGGCCTGTAACCCAACTTCTTCGCATGAGCTTGTGCCTCTCTTACATGCTATATGAGGCACCAAGGTTTAGAATTTACAGACCTGAGTTAAGCATTATCAAAGTTAATCTTCTGATCTTGACAGAAATTTGATCTTGCATGTTTTCCTGCTAATGGGTGAAAGTGGAGATAATTCTCAGTAAGAATGTGTGCAGGAAAGAGAAGCTTTTCTAAAGATAGTCACAGCCAGCTTCCTGCATGACTCTGAAGGACACATGCTGTTTGTGATTTTGTTTCTTGGAATGGGTCATTTTCTTGGTTGATTCAATTCAATGTTTTGGTTATCCCCGGAGACAAATTTCTTATTGATGGCTTGTTTTTAATGAAAGGAGTGAGCGTTCAAGACTCCAAAAAAATACTAGCCACATTATCCTGATGGGGACAGACACCTTAGGCTGAAGGTATTTATAAATGAAGAGACTAACAAGTATGAGAGCCATTCAAACTAATCAGCCTTGGTGACAGGAATGGTACACAGGATTCTGTAGGCCTTGACCATGCATCTGTCCCCCGTCAGCTCTGCTGCTGCGTCCATCAGATGAGTATAACCATCTGGTGGGCCGTAACACAGGCAACCGGCTGTTCTACACAGATACTGAGAAGCACTTTCGGATGCAAGCAGCTCTGAGATGTTATTTTCAGAAGCTTCGTAAGTCTGAAAGACAGGTCTATGATGACCTCTTATGCACAGACTGATTCTTGTGAAGGCCTGTTATCTGAGAAGCAACTTCTCTCTGAGGAGCATATCAGTTTAGTGGCCCACTTAGCTTCACATTTCTCAAATATTTAGCTCTGTCTGGGCTCATTTTCAGCTGATTTCTATTACTTATGCCTTCCGAATAAGTAGGCGGCTGAATATTACCCTCTTCTATGAATATTATTTGCTAGGAAACAGAAACAGTTATTGCCCCCTTATATTGCAGAGCAATTTCATGGTGTTAGAAACTAAGAAGTGAGAAGAAGAGAGGTTAAGTAAATAACCTCCTAGGAGAAAAAACTCACCTTAATGTCCCTCATTGAGGGAGCACTTTATACAGTTATTTTCCACTTGCACACATCCTTGTGATTGTCTAATTGCCTTTACTCTCTTCATTGTGATGTTGAGCTATACGTGCTTTTCCACCACAGCTGTGTCCCCAGCCCATGTAACCTGGTGGTACCATGTCTGCTTGTAATTGTATGTCCAAGTGTAAAAACTTTAGTTTCTTTAGACTCTTGTCTTGAGGAGGTTTTGGCTAGGGAACTTCCAGCACTTAAATCTTGACTTTGTCTGTAAACTAAGAGACTGAGTTGGAAATGGTGTATGATGTTGTTAGCTGGTGAGAAAGATCTGTACATTATGCATGCATTGTCCTATGGAAGACTTTGGGAGCACCTGTTCCTGTAAGAATGACCAGATGATCTCAATCCCCAGACTCACAGAATTCAGTTAATTTGGCTGCAGTTGCCACCAAGGAGGTCTCTGGTGTTGAGCCCTGTGGGACACTTCTCCTCTGCTTTGGATTCCACAAGAGCCTGCCAGTAGAAAGGGAGGAGGAGACAGGGGATGCATGTGGGGGATAACTGAGACGAGGTGAGGTGCTAGGCTTCACTTGATTCTCCTGGGCTGACAAATTTCTGCATTACATATCGTAGTGCTAGCTTATTAGTCTTTCTCAGTACTAATGGAAATAACTTAGTTCTGAAGATTATGATAATAGGTAGGAAGAAGATTCTACCGCTTGGCTGTAACACTGAAGGGCTTCCCTGTGGCAGGAGTCTTCACAAATCATGAGGAAGGTCCGTTTATACTTCACCCGCCTTCGTATGTTGGTCCAGCTATTTCACTATAGTGTATGAGGTAGCCTTTTTACACTGTATCTAGCTCCAAGATTTTGATTAGTGCTATTCCCTCTCTCCCATCCAACTGCTCCCTAAGCTGTCCAAGACCATATCCACTTAACAATCTACTCCTTTAAACCACAAGGACCTGATGTATGCTAGAGCTGTCCCGGCTCAGGTAAATAATTTCTAAAAGATCATATAAAAATGGCTGTACAACAGGGGAAAGCTTTTCATAAAGTTCCATTTGAAGCATGTCAAAGCCCCTCATCCAAGATCTGATTGTGTAGTCAGGTAATGTGTGCTGTATTTAAAAAGAACGAGAAGCATTACAGATGGCAAAAGAAGGCAGTAAAAAGCTAGGTGTCCTCCCAAAGGCCATGAAAGAGGCAATGGTGGACCAGAAGAGTTCTGTCTCTATGTTGCCATCCCATGTCAATAAAGAGATGTTCAAAGTGCTAAAAATAGGGGTTCAAGTCACAGCTGTAACCAGAAAACTTTGTATTTTGCTGATTCAGCCAAGCAAATGAGACTTCAGCAGTTCTGTTAAACTGTGCAGTACTGGGTCGAACCCATTGGGGAAGATGTTTCAATGTAACGTGTTTTCCTGTTGCTGTCTAACCAGGTCTTACCTGTGTGCTGTGGCTCACCCTGTGTCTCCAGTTTCTTGATACAAGCAAGCTGATCTTAGTGGTTATCAGTATCCCACAATAATCAAAGCACAGCTTTGTAAGCAAACAGATACCGACTGGAAACCAGGAAGTGTTTTTTCTGTGATTACCAGCTGTCCTCTGTGTCTCCAACTGCTACTGCCTCAGCTTTGCTCTTCTGAATTCTGCCACTATTCAGTGGCCAAGGTTTTTTTGTTTATTTTGCCTTCACATTTATCAATGTTAAGAGACTTTGCACTGGGAGGGGGGAAAAAAGAAAATCCTGTTTTCCCTGTGACTGTTACAGAGCCCGTTGAAGGGATAATGTATGTAAAGAGCAAGAGGTCCTGACAGGCTTTGCCTGCAAGAGTGGATGGTGGTCTGCTGTGGATGTGGGCTTTAGGGTATGTGAGTTAAGCCATTTGTATAGCTGATGGGATTGTGCCAGTGTGTCTGGAAGTAAGGACGGAACACATATGGCGCTGGTGTCACAAATCAGGCTCTGAGCTGCTGTATTTGCTGAAGGAAATGCAGCTTTTCAACACTATTATTTATGGAATTAACCAGCCAAGAAACCCAAACAAAGACTTTGTTCCTAGTAGAGTGACTGTGGCTCTAGCTTAGAAGTTGAAGTGCTGAATTTGATTAAAACATTTTAGTTTGATTGGACTGATGCCATCTCTGGGTCTGTCAGTTTCTGTAGGGAGATCACTGGAGATGCCAGTTCAACTGTTGTGTGTGTATTTGGTATTAAGTGCTTTTGCCTTAGCAGGAACAATTGCCCTTTGGAGTTTCATGGTTAAAAAAAAAGTTCAAAGGACGCTTAAGGGAAGGGGGCAGAGCTTATCAGAGGAGAATCAAAGTCCTTACGTTTTTAAGCACGTTTTTCTGGAAAGAGGGAAGGGACAGTTTGCAGACTACTGCCCAGAACCTGTGCAATGCTCAGTTCACTGGTATTTACTGCTCCAAATACAACAGCTACAGCAGAAGGGTATATCTTTTTCAACAAAGCATGTGCCCAGCACAAGGTGGGGAAAAAAACCTTTGCAGGAGCTGGTCCTCTCTGTCCTGAGGAGGCAGGCAACCTGCCCTGCCGCAGTGGCTGAAAGGGAGAGTGCTCTGGGCTGAGAAGTTCAGCCTGGCAGCAAATTTGCTGCTGGTAAAATTTGAGTCCCTTTTTCTGTGGCTTGGGGATTGTGGGGTTTTTTGTCTCTTGCCTTTGCAGTTTGGTTTTACTTGAAATGGAAACATCTGTGGCTGGTCTCCCTCTCCAGAGAACCAGGCCTGTTTATTCTCTTTCTGGGCTGGATTGAGAAATGGCTGTTCAAGCCAGGGCACAGAGTCCATGTAACTCCTTGGGTGAAGTCCTGACCCCACAGACACCATAATTTTCAGTGACTTCGGGGATACAAATGTTTTCTTGAGTAGGTTTGGTACCTCTTCTAATTCTTGCACTTAACTAGTAGAGAAAATAAAGCAAGAGATGTAGGAGAAAAGAGGTACTCTGTAAAGGAGTCACACAGAGCATCAGTGTTAGGTGCCTGCTTTGTATTGCTGTCTGGAGGAACTTCCAATTCAGTTGTTTCTAGCTGTTGAGCTTGCTTTGTGCAAAGAATTATCCTATGAGAGTGTGCAAAAACCCTGCCTGTGTCTTAATTTTACAGAAATGTAGCTTTTGGCTTGGCATTTTTTTATTTTGGTTATAAGAAAGGAAAGAAGTAAAAGAAATGGAAATGGGCTGAGTACTTGTTCTTCTTGGGGTTCATTGTTCTACTGCCTTATAGGAAAAGATCACCTCTAGGAGAAGATTGTACTGTTCTTTCATTGATGGCTCTCATCACTCCCCTCCACACCTCCACCCTTCCTCCTGTGTCATATCAAGACTAGCCTGGGTGGCTCAAGCCAAGCAAATATTGTTTCCAGAGGATTAGACTAGTTATGTCATTCTTGCTTGTCATTGGTTGATTCTTTCTGAAAGGTCAGCCCAAGAGTTTTGTGCAAGCCAGAGATAAGGGAGAGCATCATCCTGTGGGTTTGCACAGGCTTCTGTGTGGTGACTGGGACAAACAGCCCTATGTTGCTGTGAGCTCCAGGAAAAAAAAAACAACAAATGAAACAAGCCCCTTTCCAGATGGGTGGTGAATATCCATTCGAATGAAGGGTAACACAGGACAAGAACATCATATGATGACTTTAAGAGTTGTTTCTGCCTTGGAAAAAAAGTAGGAATGCCATAAATTTTGAACATCTACTTCTGCTAATTGGAATTGATTGAAATATTATGGTCCAATTAATTTACAAATATTTCTGTAAACATATTCATAATGGTGAAACTAGTGTCCTTTGTTCTTTCGTGAACAAAGTATGTCCTGGTCCTGTCTGGGATGCTGGTACCAATGAACATTCACAAATCTGAAAGATCAAATTAGTTAAGCAAAAGCTTAAACTTTAAGGATAGATTTGTGGTACGTATTCAGGAATATTAGGATTCTTATCAAGCTGACCTAGTGCACAAAGGACTGTCTACCAAATGGAAAAAAGCTGGTCACTTGTGGTTGAGGAGTTTGAGGGGAAACAAGGGTGAAAGACACTTTGGATATACATTTGCATGAGTCCATGTTCTGAGGAGGCTTGTGCCGCACTTAGCAGATGACTCTGAAATCTCTGGGTGATGCTTATCTGAAAGGGAGAGAAATACACTTTTCAACAATTCAGCTGTGTAATTAGTTCTTGTAGCATTACTCATTGGAGTCTGAAGACTTCCAGAATAACTCATTCTGGAACAAAAATCCTTTCACTTCAAAATCAGTGGTATCCTTCCAAAGTGGAGCAACAGCCCTTCTTTCTGCTGTAGTTTTCAGCTATGTCAGAGCAGTCACCTGTCTCAGTTTCCTGAGGGACACGAGATCTCTGCATCTGATTTGCAAACAGTGTCTGTGGCTTCAATGGGACTCCACAGGAACTCTTGAAGGGAAACTGAATGAGCATTCAAACTCCTTAAAGCATTACTAGCTTTCTTATTTAAATACTGAAAGTGACAAAATCTGCACGGTGTGACAGCGGTGGTGCAATTCTTCTTACTTTGTAATTAGGAGTAATGGGTGATTAGAGTGTAAATAAGGGGTCTTGTGCTGACAGTCACTGATCTTACTTAAAGCACCATGTTTTGCATGCAAAAGCTGTTAATGCAGGGAGGAGTCCTTCCTAATGTACCCAGCTGCACTTCAGTTGAAGATCACTTTACACTAGCTTCAAGTCAGAGTTCCATTTCAATATTCAAGGCTGTTAATGGGTTTGTAGACCAGCTAATGAGAAATTAGAAATAAAAATGTGAATAATGTCAGAAGAAACACTGTGTAAGTCTAGGTATTTGTCAAGCTTCATTTCAGGAGAGATACATGCAAGAGGAAGCTGAAGTGTATGTTTCACTGTCTCTCAGCCCACCCAGGCAGCTGTGTTACTTGACCCAATCATTACTTTACCGATGCTCAAATGAAAGCCATGTGTAAACACAGAAGGCTATTCAGATGGGATGGGGGCTAAACAGTGCACCCAGGCAAATGAGATCAATAGGGTCACTGCATGTGAAGATGATGCACAGCTGACAAAATTAGCATAGATTCTCTGACTTGGCCTAAGATAGTATAGAGAGTTTGAAGTGGGGCCTGTGGGTCTATAGTATTTGCTATGCAGCCTGATTAAAAGTAAATTGGTTCAAAAGCTGTGGCTTAGATTCTTTTCTGCTCTTCATAATTAAACATTTCATCTTTAGTTTTTTCTGTCTGCCTCTATACAGCATTGTCTTTTAGCCATTATGTTATGCCTTCATACCTTTTCTCAGCTGCAAGAACTTCCAATCATTGCATTTCTGTTTTCTTGTCTGATTCTAAATGTTCTCTCCTCCTAGTGAGCCATTCACATTCAAGTTTGAAGTCTATCAAAGTAAAATGTGAGTCATCTGTGAGGAGACTAGGAGAATATTGGAAACATGTTGGATTTGGAGAACAGAACCTGGGCCTGGGACTTCATAGCACAAGGCAAAACAGGTGCTTAGCCCCTCAGATGTGTTTCTTTGGAATGGGGATTTTGAGAAAGAGAAAAATAAACTAAAATTCTTTAGTGGTCAAAGCTATGAATAGAGATTTCTGAATACTCTTGAATCTTCCTCCTGTTTTTTCTAATCAATTGATATACTCAGAGCTGCTGCCCTAAAGGTTAATGAGGCAGTAAAGAGATTTATGAATGATATTTTCCTAGCTTTGATGGGACTTTATTAATGCCTAATTAACTGTATCAAGGCATTACCAATCCTCCTGAAATTGGAGCTATGGAGAAACCAGTTCTTATTAAATTATACTCACGACCTATGAAAACTGAGTCTCTGCTTTCCAAACTTGCTTTCCTGATTACCGTATCAGAGCTCAGGGACACCACCAACATTACTAGACCTTTTGCACGTAAAGATTTGGAGCTCTCCGTATAAGATGTCATCTTACGATGCAGAGTTGAGGGAATGTGTGAGCAGTGAAACTGGTTGTGTGGTTGAGACTAAGAACAAACAAATGGCTGCTTGGTAAGGTAGATATCTCCTTTTAGCTAGTGTAGGGGAAAGCCTGAGCCAAATATAAACAACTTTGAGAAGTCGGAAATACTTTCAATCCCACAAAAACAGTATTTATGGAAATAATGGATAGCCTCATGCTGTATGTAAACTGTGCCCTACCATCTCCAGAAGAACAACGTAAGCATCTCCACACAGTTTGTTTTTAAACAAAAACCACACAGAGACGTGAATGATGCTTTATGGCTTTGGCTTTTCTGATGGAATGTGTCTGTTCTCAAAGCAAGATGGTTTCCAAGTATTCTCAGGAGATGGACGCCTTTGGACTTTGAAGCTGATACTGTAATTGAGGCCACATTTGTACAAAAGTAAACATCTGGTATGAGAACTCTGAGTTTTCTCCTTTCCTGCTGCTGATGTATGAGACTGGTGCAGCAACAAACATTTTGCTTTTTAGTTCTGATTTATGCAGTGGAGAGACTTATCTTTAGGAGCATGTGCTCAGGGTTAGTATAGATCACTAACACTCACAGAAAAAGCGGTTGCCAGAGTGGTTGCTCATGTGGTTATAAGCATCGCTGCTGGCAAATTCCACAACCCTCTGAGGATGCTTAGGAGGTGACTCCAGGAGTTCAAGTTCAGGGCACTTCTCTTAAATGTTATTTAGAAGCTGGATTACAGTAGCTGCTCCAATCTGTCATGTAAAATGCTACAGAAGCAGAATAAGAACAGACTCTTCACAAAACCATTTGTGCCTTATATTGTGGTGGGAGAAAGGCGTAAGATGATTGAAAACCCTAAGGAAAGGGAGGTGGCAGAAGGGAGTTGGGATTGTGATTTCATTAATCTGAATCCTGTGTTCTATCAACAGCTGGGCTACACTCTCCTTTTGGCTCTACTTCAGTTTTATCACAACAGGAAGATTATCTGGACCTCAGTTTCAGAAAACCAGGTAGTCTCCACTTGCCCAGAAACCCTGGATATGCCCTGCTGGAGTTCTGTTTGAACACATCCGGGCTATGCTTTCCGCTGCTCTTGAAGTACTTAAAAAGAATTGCCTCTTGTGATTATCAAAGTGGTGCACCAAATGAATAAGCTATTTCTGCAAGCACCATTTGCTTGCTTTCACTTTCAAGTGGTTAAGTATTTTACAGGTTGCAGCTCAGCGCACTCTGTCACGTTAGAAAGTGAGAGGTAAACATTTAGAAAAGTGTCTTTGTTCTCCTTGTAAGAGACAGAGAAGGAGAAACCCTTCAAATATTCCTAGAAAAGAGTTTACCTGTAAGTGACACTCCAACCGACAGAGCACTGCAGCAGAGGAACCATAATGCAAAGTAACTGAGTCTTCTCAAAGACAAAGGAGACTGGAAGGAAGGGAGAAGCACTGAGCTCCAGTAGTTCAGGCTGCAATGCTTTCTGAGCATGGTGCTTTCCTGTGGACAGGAATGGGAATCATTTCACACCTTAGACTTCAGCTGGCATGATTTACTCTTCCTTGCAGTCCTGAAAGGTGTTGTCATAAAATGTTCCACTGCCCTTTACCTATGTCATCTGTCCGTGCTGGAGAGGGGAGCTATAAACACCAGATAAGGAGAAATAGATCATCGTCTTGTACTGCAGAGAGGAAACCAAAGCAGAGTATTGAGCAGCTGCCACTAATGTGGCCTTAGAATGGTAGATTACTTGGTGCTTCAGCTTAGACTGTGGTAAAGATGTATACTCTAGGTTTTCAAAGAATACTGAGTTAATTCCCACCTTATTATAGCTCAACAGTTACAGGCTACTTAATTCCCTCAGTTTCTGTGTGAGCTCCAGCTTCTGAGACTTAGGCATTTTGCATGATGCTGTCTTTGTTACTCTGGGAGTGCGATTTATGATGACTCAGCCCTGGAAGTAGAGTTTTTCAATGAGTAAAAACTACACAGTTATGATTATAATACAAATTTCCAGGAGTTCTGTGAATCTACATATGAGAACCAGCCAGTCTGGACTATATTCTCTCAGTGTCTGTGTGAGAACCTGCAAGGGGCTTCTCTTTCTGGACCACTTTTTATAGAGCTTAATATGAGTGAATTTGTGAGAAATTGTTGCCTCTTGATATGACCCTCAAAATGAGAGGGAATCGAAGGCTCAAGTACAGGCTGAAATATCTTATTTCATGAGGGAGACAGAAGAAATGTTACGTTAATTGATGTATAATTTCCTAAGGGAATAGAATTTTATTACAGGAAATGACTGCCAGAAAAAATCTTATGATAATTAATACCAGCACATCCAGTTTTAAGTGATATGAAAGATAGAAAAGGAGGAGAATTTATAATCCAGAGCTCAGGAGCTGAATTCAGGGGGCTGTGTGTTTTGTTCAACGTATTGAACAAGCTAATTCTGAGAAGCAGATATTTTAGAGTTTCAATTAGCACAGATGATTACTTTCTAGGCTACCAGACAGTAATTATTTTTGTGATGAGAAAGCTTGGAGGTCTTCTGATTTCTGCTGTACATATGGAATGAAATACAACAATAAACTACAATGAAAGGAAGTCAGACATTTTAGGAACTTAGTCTCTCTGGTTCAAGAATACATTGTTAAATTAACAGCATGCAAATATTGTAAATGTATCATCAGGCAAGAGAGTAGTGTTTCTAAGCAAACAAAGGCAGCATCTTGAAATTCCTTTCGTTAGGGGGTATGGTAGGAGAATAAGTGAGCAGTGTGTGTGTGATAAAGCCCTTGTTAGAATGTATTTTGAAAAGGAACTGGTACAAGTTAGAGCATTAATGAATCTGTGTTTCAGGTGCTTGTGCCTGAACTCACTCAACCTGTCTAATTTCAGACACTTAAATGAGGAATCTAAACTGGGAGTATAGTGGTTTCAGCATTAATGGGCTCATATTTACATTTTGAGAAGGGTAGGAAATGTCCTGGGCCTAAATGTTGGCCCTGTGCTTCCACTTACGCTGGAAGATGTGGCTCTTGTGCTTGGAAATAGAAGGTTTATAACACCAAATATGCACCTGCTAGCAGTCACCTCAGAGGCTGCTGAGATATGAGCAGCTAAGCTTTGTCCTGCTACATCTTTGAGAGAGAGCAGCTCTCAGACCACAGATGGCAGATGCTTTTAATGAGTAATATAATTTAAAATCCATGTTCTCTGTCTTCTAGGACAGCCTTAAGATTTTCCCATGTTTGCCCAATTAAAATGAGAAGAGTCTATTTGTCTGGCACACATGTTACATAGTACCTGCTTAAGAAGGATGGAAAATAGTTTTAGTAATTATTAGGGTATATTTTGTGCTACCACAGCTGTATAGAGATTCTGAGACCAGCCTCCCACTGTCCTAGATGTTCTGTGTATATATGTGTGTATACAGCATAGATTGTATATACTTATATATATTTCATGATATAGGTAACGGCAGACAGGTTAGATGCAGCCAGATAGGATAGAAGAACAGAGTGCCAGGTAACTGGCTGAATGGTATCTCTGGTTATATCTCATCATCCACTTGGAGTTTAGATGCACATTTGTCTGTATCTTTCCTTCCTTGCTGAGCAATAAAAAAAGAGAGGCCCTTTCAAAGGTCTCTGATGCACTGAGATGTGTTTTTTACTACGACCAAGGTTTGTAACTCTCAGACATCATTATTATGAGGAAAAGAACAAAGGACTGGGGATGCAGAGTGTAAACTGTTTAAACAATGATATTGGCCCTTCTCTCAGACATCATAGTTGGCTTTTGGAAATTGCTCACATTGGAGTGTAGGGAAAATATCTACAAATATATAGATAAATCAAAAACCCCTCTACAACTAAACAAGAAAGCAAAGAAATGAGGGGGCTAGGGACTGTCCTTCACTTTGGTTCCAGTAGACAGTCAAATAAAGTCTAGTGACCTCTTTATAGCCCTAATGGAAAATGGCTTCATCTAGAGAGCTTATGCGTCTGTGCAGCTCTCTTAATCTGACGATGTTTTTAGGAATGCAGAAAATGCCTTTTCACTTACAACCATAAGAAAGGATGAAGGATGAGGTTCTCCTTATATTTACTGTCTGGAACTGGAAGCCTCAAGCTGTAGCCTCTCATGTTCTATTGGGCAGTGTTGGGATAAGGTCTCTGATGCTTGATGGAGTAAGCAACATGCCTGTTCCTTACCACAGCTATCTCTGATGATCAGTATTAACTTTGTGCAGTGTTCCAAATGCTCTCCTGACTTTCTGAGTATAATCTACTGTGTTAGCTTAAGCCAGTTCTTCACCATTTGTTTAAGATTAAGCAAAGAAATAGAGCCAAGGTACTAGTTCAAGTTGGAGTCTGAGAATGTTAGATGGAACCCAAACTGGCCGTAGTAAAAGGCTGAATTATAATTGGGGGG
>Ga0065711_1041773_pt1 | contig 15888 bp, 13 predicted proteins | sample Hoacrofraction12_FD_59098 | JGI IMG/M metagenome (GOLD analysis project Ga0065711, IMG submission 59098) | Hoatzin crop microbial communities from Cojedes, Venezuela - Epithelial fraction 12 v2 (version 2) | ecosystem: Host-associated > Birds > Digestive system > Esophagus > Crop | place...
AAAAAAAAAAAAAAAAAAAAAAAACTGTATTGCTTGGAAAGAGGCTAGCACAATGGCTAGTTTCTGCCATGTGGAAGGACTGAGATGAGCTCTTTGTCTAGATAGATACTAAAGGTTTTCTTTGGAAGGATCTAGAAAACAGAACCCATCTTCAGTCAGCCTGGGAGGAGTTCTTCACCCCTTTGTCTGAAGTAGGCCTTGCTGATACGTTTCATCGCCAGAAAAAAAAGATAAACAGATAAATCTGTAATGGCTTTTTTTATGTTTTTTTTTTTCTTTTTTTAAATAAGATCAGATTTTTGCTTGTTTCATGGCAAAATTACAGTTTTTATCTGTCTGATGTGCAGGTACTCAGGGTGGCATCAGGCTGTATATGCAGGAGTTGATAACCATCACCCAGAAGGCTCTGCAGTCCCAGTCCTGGAAGATGAAAGCCCAGGGAGCAGCGGCAATGGCATCAATTGCCAAACAGACAGGCTCCCTTGTACCACCGCATCTGGGAATCGTGCTGTCTGCACTGCTGCAAGGCCTGCCAGGGAGAACCTGGACTGGGAAGGTAAAAAAGGACCTGGCACCTCATGGATAGCTGTGGGTGCCAGCACGCAGCCCTCGAGCCCAGAAATACAATGTTCTGTGCTGCAGAGAAACCCATGTAGCAACATTCATGTAGGAACTCTGTCTTAGGGAATCTTCCTTTTGCCCTGCATTTAGCAGATACAGAAATGACAGGGAAGATAAGTAGGTGGAGTTAACACTGCTTTAGGAGTTGGGTTCCTGCTGAGACTACTTCCACTGCACCATACTCTACCCTTGAGGGGCACTAGCTTGTGCTCAGAGGTGCTGCTGCCAGGCCTCTTTCCAGTGCCAGTTCAGGGCAGACGGAAAGGCGAGTCCTCTGCAGCCTCTACAGCAGGAGTGGCGGGGGCCAGACGTTGCTTCTCTAGGCTGGTGTCATAGGCACATTTCCCCACTGTCTCTCGCAGTGGAGTACAAAGGTTTCCCGTGTGTGCCAGGACTGTGCCGTTTGGCTGTGTAGCATTTCTCAGTGGTATCCGTTTTACTCATTGCAGGAGGAGCTGTTAAAGGCCATTGCCAGTGTCGTCTCTGCATGCAAGTAAGTGTCTGGAAAGAGGTGGTAATCTCTAGATTTGGGATCTCAAAAAAGGAGGTTGCGGCACAGTGTTGTTGCCTGTCTGGTGCTAAGGAGACTCCAGACAGTTGTGGGCACCATCCTGATCTCCCGTCAGCATGTGAGGAGTCTCTCTTCACTCCACTTGTCAATGTGTGGGTCTCTGGTGAGAGCCAGGAGGGCGAAGTGATGCTTCAGAGGGACCTGCAGAGGTACATGGTTGATGTAGGGCGAGCAAGGGGGTGTTGAGAGGCCAGAATTTCTAAGAACAAAGAAGACACTAAGGGGAAGGATGGACATCTTAAAGGGGAAGAGAGAGGAAGAGGTAGAAGCGTGAGAGGGGAAAGTGCATTGGAAGCGTATAAGGAAAGACAGGAAATGAAAACAGGGAGAAGAGACACGGTAAGAGCGAAGAAGAGCACCAGAGTGTAACTTCAGTTACAACTGTTGGTAGGCAACTCTGTGCCTGGACACAGGCATTACTTCCTGTCTGTGGGAAAAGTGGTGTTTAGGAAGGGACTAGTGTGGGTCTGATAGTTTCTGCGTGCCTTGTGTTTCAGTGCAGAGTTGCAGAAATCGGTGCCAGGCCAGCCCGCCGTCAATGATGTTGTCCAGGCTGTCCTGAAAGAATGTCGGAAAGAGAACCTGAAGTATAAGATAGTGGCACTGCGCTGTGCGGCTGAGGTGCTGCAGGCAACAAGGGAAGACCGGTTCCAGGAGCTGGCAGATATCATCTTTCCCATGATAAAGAAGGTGACGGTTCAGCTTCTTGAGTTTTCCCTCTTTCAAAGCAAAGCACCCAAGCGGTGACAGCCCGGCTGATGCTGGACGCATGCCAGGCTTCTGCCCAGAAGCCGGTGTGAGGAATACCCCACACTCAGCCAGATCCTTGGGGGGATGAATACCAGACCGTTGGTGAGCCCTGGTGGGGTTATACATGTGCTGCCCAAATTCTGGATTAGCCCGACTGTTCTCTAGGCAGAGTCCTTCCTGTAGTGTCCAGCACTGCCCCCAAACAGCATTAAAGTTTAACTCCTGGCTGCTCTGCAGGCAGCAAGAGACGCCTAGGAGGCTGTGTAGAGCGCTTCTGTTCAGCATCTGCAGTGCTTCGCAGCTCTGCGAGTGGGACTCGTGTAGCACAGGCAGATGTTTGGATGCAAGGCCGTGGAGCCTGCTGTGCCCTGCTGCAGGCTGCAGGTGGTGCCAGAGCTGCTGGTGGCCGGGGGGGCCTGTGCTCCGTCTGTATGGAGGCACGGACGGGGTGCCAGGACTGGCGTGCACAGACTGCAAGGGAAGACTGAACTACACCAAGGTGTGTGGCCAGCCTGCCCTCATCCTTCTGTCGGTCATACCTTCCCCCAATGGCATCCGCAGAACTCTCTTGAGAGCGTGGGCGCGGGTTTACCAAAGCACGATGAAGACGACGAGGACACGAGGGAGAAAGAGGTGCAGATGGAGTCCCTGATCTGTGCCTTCGAGACCCTGGGCAAAGCCTGGCCAAGGAGCCCAGAGACACAGCGTAAGTCAGCTGAGGGTGTGCAGACTTTCTCGGCTCAAACTGTTTCCTCTTAAAATTAGAAGGGGGAGGAGGGAGGGACCTGGAGATTGTGTGGGGAGTGGGGAGGCCTTTGAGGAGGTGCAGGATCTTGCTGCCTGCAGGTTTCACCATCTTCGGTGACAAAGCTGCCCCAACAGCTTTCCCACAGTGTAGCCCATCCTTGGGGAAGTTCCCTTACCGTTGTCTTAAACTCGCTTCACCGTACTGTTCTGCGTTTGCAGACACATGCAGAATGCCTGAGGTGGCTTGCCTAATCAAACGCAGCCTGGTTCTGCTGCTCACATTTATGTTTCTGTCAAAGCTGGTATAGGGCGGAGGAATTGGGTATATATGAAAAAAAAAAAAAGGTTGCTTTTATTAGCATGCCTGAATGTGTAGTGCAGCTGCTTGTCTTCCAGTGTTTGTTAATGAGAGTGTTGATGTGGTGAAGATTTTCAGGGTCACTTGTTACAGGATGTTGGCTTGGCCGTGTGCAGTGTCTGGCTTGTTGTTGCTTGGGTGGGAGCCCGAGGAACACCTGGGAGACAGAGCGGGAAGTGTTTTCCTGCTGCCTTTCCCTGTGGTAACACCATGACATCCTTACTTTTCTGTAGGTTGCTATCGCCAAGAGTTTTGCAAGTTAATGTGTGACCGTCTGAAACTCAGCACGTGGAAAGTGCAGCTTGGAGTGCTACAAGCCATGAATGCCTACTTCCAAGGGTAATTCTCCTTTCTGCAGCCCACTTCAGTGATGTTTCTTTTCTTTGTTGCTTCAAACTGTTTAATGAAATTGAGGATGGCACTGGGTTCTCGAAGGAAGCTGAGTAGGCTTCTGTCCCAGTGGTGCAGGGTGTCTGACGGTGTTTTTGCTTTTGACAGGCTAATGCTGTTTGATGAGGAGCACTCAGACCCTGTGGCTTTGACAGAAATACTGTTGGAAACCTGTTCATCTATCACCCATTCTTTAGGTAAATGGACTTCTCCTGGTTTGTGTCTGGTGATGAATTGCTTGTTAACGCATTCCTACTCTGGGGCTTGGCTGGTGGAGGAGGTGCAGAGTAAGCATAAGCTGTCAGAGATAACATTTTGTCCTTCTGTGCGCTGCGCTGTGATAATTCTGATTTTGAGTAGCTGTTGAAGATGGTACTACGCAGCTGCTGAACACAGAGAAGTAGATTCCTCTGATGCAAGAGAACTTTGAGGGGGGAGGGAACAGCAGGCAGCAGACTCCTGTGCAACCTCTCAGGAGTGCAAATCAGAAAGGTAGTCGTTTTCTCCATGCAGAAGATGGACCCCACCTAATCAAGCTATTACTGATTTAATGAAACCCAAGTTTTTCTCCTCCACGGTTCATACTTCTTGGATACATATGCATTGGAGAGGCCCAAAGTTTTCTCATCGTTCCAGTGCATGAAGCTCTGAGGCAGTTGTGCTCTCCCTGAGCAGAGTGCCCGTGGGGACATAGGTGCTGGCTGTGTAATGCTGACAGTCGTGGGGCTGTTTATTACTTTGGTAATGTTCCCACTTGTCCTGTGGCTGTCTCAATGTCCTAAGTCTGCTCGTACCTACGTGTGGCTCTTATTTCTGGTATGCCTAAAGGCAGCAACTACTTCACAGCTAGCTACCAATCCAGAGACCCCTTTGGGGAGAGCTGCTTTTAACTACCGATCCTGGAATGAGACTGCAATGAGACTTAAGCTCAGGAGACCAAATAACTTTTTGTGACAGGCTTGTGCTTGATGGCATAGAGTTTATGTACCCTCGCGTATTGCTACTTGTTAAAATTTGGATGATTTATAGCCATTGCAACTCACCAACAGAACAGCCTGTTAGGCACAGAAGTTGTCTGCAATTGCACAGCAGCTCTGCCAGCGTTGTTCCCTGTCAAGACATGCAAGGAACAGTAGCGCTGTGGTGACAGCAGAGGCGATGCCCAAGGCTCAGTCGACTCACCAGCCTCTTGCTGGTCGCTTTCTGCCATTCAGATGTGTCTAACTGTGGGGAGCGCTGCAGGCTGCCAGCACGAATAAGCCCAGCGAGTCTGGAGACCGCGGTGGTGGCTGCTCTTTGTACAGCCAGTGTGCCTTTGGTTCTCACTGTGGTTGTCGGGTTTTTTTGTTTGTTTTTTAAATCCCTTAGAAAACAAAAGCTACACATCCATAAGAACAGAAGCTTTGTCTGTGATACAACTGCTGCTCACCAAACTGCAAGGTGAGACTTGTTGTTTGCCACCTGGGAGAGCCAAAGAAGGTGCCTGGCTCTGTGGCCTGGAACCCTGCAGAGATGGCGTTACCTTCTGCTTGCAGCACTGGGTGGTTTCGGGGCAGCTGGGACTTGGAGTTCGGTGCTTGGTGACTTGGGAAACTTGGAGAGAGCTTGAAGCAGCTGTGGGTAAGGTCAAGGTCTAAAGCCCTGTGGGACGCTCCTTGGGTGAGGAGAACATCCAGCAAGGCGGGTCCCAGGGAGGGCACACAGGACTGCGCGTGTCGTCAGATTCTGCGCTAAGTGCAGGCTCTGTCGAGGGGAGAGCTCTTGTTTGTGCGGAAGAGTAACGATCGACCTTTCAGTGCCAAGTTTGTTCCTCATTGTTAATTTGGGATTTAAGCCTTGCAGATTTTGCTTCAGAGAATGAGTCTGCTTAGGTCTCAAGGTCATACGTATCTGCAGTTGTTCATAGCAAATGTTTCATTTGGATTTCTGTTACGCGCTTTTTGTCTGCTTTATTCTAGCAAAGATCTTACGCTACATGAGGCAGTTGCGAAGTGGGAGATACTTGATTCTTCAGGCCCTTGTTTTCACGAGTTGCAGGCTTAGGGAGTCAAGCCCAGTCTAAATGTGCGTGACTGTGCCGGAGGCAGCACGTGCCCTGCGTGTCTGGCTGAACTGGCCGTCTCAGTAGCCTTCTGCTGGAGGAGCAGGACAGACCGCGAGTAAAATGCCGAAGCAGTCACTCTTCCAGCCTGTCTGGGGATGGAGGTGGCCTGGTGAGTTTTTCGGGACTCTGGTATTCATGTCCACTGTCTGTCTGTCTTTACACAGAAGCTCGACAGTGGGAAAGCCTGACGCTGGAAAGCAGAGAGCACCTTGTTCGTTCATTGTCTACCATGGCATCAGACAGCAGACCCGAGCTACAGGAGAAGGCATTTATACTGAAGAAAACACTTGAAAATCTTGACTAGGTTGTAAAATACAAACTACAAAGTGCCATGTAAAACAAAAATGAAAAAGTGCAGTGGTCTGAAAACCAAGTGGGAAAACGAAGATTACTCTGTAGCATGCATCATTCCTGGCCAAAATAAAAAATGCCTTAAATTCTTTTCCCCGTTAATGTTACTTTTACTCTTTTAAGCTGATGGTTAGTTTTACGAAGTTTTATCAGTAAATACCTCTAATAATCTGCCCTAGAATGTTCATAAGTGTGCAACATCAAAAATGTTGAGGGCAAGATGCTTTTTTTTTTTATTTTAAATCGGCAAAAGAATGTTACTCAGATCCCCTTTGTCCTTCAAAGGAATTGCTGAAAATCCACCAGCACGGGAAGTGAAAATCACGTTTGATTTTCACTTATGTCGTGTGTGGAGATCTGTTACCTGGTGTCTAAGCAGTAAATCCTGGTGACTCTGCAGCAGAGCTAGTGTTCTGTTACCCGCAACAAAGGAAATGCTTCCCCTGATGAAGCCCCCGTTAAACTCCCGAGGCTTCCCAGGGGCAGGGTTTCACCTGACGCCCACCTCTGCTGCTCCTGCTTGCTCCCCCCTGGCAGCCTGTTGTCTGTGAGTACGAAAGGCAGAGTACTGTTAACTTCGCTCCTCCCTCCTCCTCTGACCTCAGCATGGACTGACCGAGACTATGCCTTCCCCAGCTAGCAGCCTCAGCCTCCCAGACTTTTAAATGAGAACTTTTTTCCTCAAAGGATGCACTAGAGAGCACTTTACTGAGCTGTGTGGGACAAAGTTGGGCCTAGTTGGTGCCCGGGTGGAACACTGCTCTTCTCAAAATTGTTTTGCATGGACACTCCTCAGCTGCAGGAAAAAAAAAAATTAAATAGGAAAACAATCTTTTCTAGATATGTTTTTGAAGAGTGTTCGAAGTTTGCAATGACACGTTTTTTTAATAGTGGTAATATTTTATTCCCTTCCTGTTCGTAACCTGTTCTTGCTTTGGAAACCCGTAATGATTTAGACTTGTCAATATTTGTAAGAAACTGAACCGTCTGTCATTTCTCAGCAGCCCAAGTCATGCTGGTTTCTAGCAAATACTTTTTAATTTGCACTTAAGAAGAAAGAGTATATCTGCATTAACTTGGAGTAAAATTGCTGTATGATGATGTGGCCATGCTGCCTGTCTCTTTTTTTTTTCCCTTTTTTTGCCCTCCTCAGATAAAAAGACAAACCTGACCACTATAGCAACAGACGTTTAACAGTGTGAAGTTAGCACTGCGCGGCAATCTGACCAGTACATGTACAGCTTTTTGGGGATAAATGCTTTGCTGACGGTGAAATCAAATCATTAGTGTGGGCAATACCATGTCCATGGCTTTCAGCACAGGAAGGCTTGTTTCTTTTCATACAGCCTGCAGCTCCTCTCAGATGTGAGCCGTTAGGGAGAGGGTCGCTCAGATGACGCCGTGTCTCTTCCGTGCCCATTTACTCAAAATCAGATATGCAGTACCTACCGTTCCCTCAGGTGCCATTTCCCGTTCAGTGTTTTCTGGTACTGTAACGATTTTGTTGTCTGACTTGCTCTCCACGGGAAGGGAGGAATGTAATTTGTGCACACCCGGTAAGAAAACGTCAGCAAGAAATGGGCAGAGCTGTCCCACCGTGGCTCTCGTGTAGCAGAAACCTCAGCAAGCACTATTGCATTGTACACTGGAACTGGTCAGTGGGTAACTCCTTGGTGCTGGGAGCTGGTGCTATAACGTTTTGATTTACACCTTGTTGCAGGGAGCTGCTCTTTGTTTACGTGTAGTTTGAACTATCGAGCACAGTGTACATTTTAAAAATTTTACTGGGCAAATCAGTTTGCAACCTCTTTAAAAATTTGCTTACCATGACATGTAGTGTCATGAGTGCTCATTTTTTTTTGGTATTAGGTGAATATTACCAGTGATGCTTTGTGTAGCAGTTCATTGTCTGACTTGGGTTTTTTTCATATTGGTGAGTGACAGTAACAGAAAAGCAAGGGCCTCCACGCCTCTGGTGATTTGAGCTTCCACTGTGGAGTGGAGTGTTCGGAGGCAATGCCTAATGCGGTCAAATGACTGTGAGCAGAGTAACTAGTCGTTGTCAATAGCAACCTGAATTTCTCTATTGGGGATTTACACTAGAGGGAAGAGCGTATTCTAGGAACTCTGTACAAACAGCTGGGTTAACAACTCTGGCCAAGAGTGTTAGGAAGGTTAGAGATGGTACAACACTTTCTGAATCACAAAGCAATATGTCTTTCACGTGATTACAGAACAGATTCAGAGCTCCTCTCTAAAGCACGTGCCTATACACAAAACCTACCTGTACAAAAGTTAATTCAGTCAGAGGTTTGATTTCTACCCCCCTCGCATTTGTAAACTTGATGGGATTAAAAATAATTAAATAGATGTGGCCTTCCTAGAGTTTTTCCTCTAAAAGTGATTGCACTATGTACTTACACACTGTACTTCGCCCAGCGCGGGCCTTTCTTGTGCTGCTGCAATGCTTTGTATACCCGGAGTGCGGTGCGCAGACGTGACTCTAGCACTCACCTTCTGACCTACAAGCTGTTGCTTACATGGATGTACATTGAGAAAAGTTTTCTAATGTTGCGAGATCTCCATCTAATTCACTGCAATCTGTACTGTCGAAGTACGTGAATGGTCTGACTGAAAGAAAACCCTCCTGCTTACCAAAAAGGTAAAATTAAATAAAAGCTGCATGACCTGTTCTTTGAAGTGACTGCTGATGTTTTCTTCTCCCACTATGAGTATTTCGCAGTGTCCTTGCGTGCCGGATTCAAGGCGCACCTTTGGTTCCGCGCTGCGCGGGCCGTGCCCCTGCAGTGCTTGGCGTCAGCACCGGTTGGGCACAATGGAGCGGGGCTGGTGTTTAAGCCAACAAAGAGGAGCACGTGGTGCGGGCTCACCGGGAAGGGAAGAGAAAGGGAGGGGAAAAAAGAAAGACACATCAGGATGTACAAATTTGATGATGACCATCCGTGTCTAAACACATTCAGGTTTTTCTCTTACCTCTGATGTTTAGAGGACAGAATTAAATAATCAGACTTGCAGAAACACAGCAGGAAGTTAAAAACTGCTAAAAAAAAGAGAAAGTGCTTAAGTCAGAGTAGGTACCATTCAGTGAAAAACGGTGAGGAAGGAAAGCACATACACAATCAGGTTGTGTAGCTTGACACATTTATTGATTAAAAAGATTTTTACAGTTTTTGAAATGTGCTGCACTGATAGCTTGTGAGTTGAAACTGATGATTGCCTTGCTCCTTAGAAACTATTACAGCAGCTTAAACATTGGTATGCCACAGGTATTTGACAACAGGAGACAAAGACAGTTTACATTTTGCAACAGTTTTTCTGAATGCTGTAAACACTAAAGTCAAATCAATTTTCCTCATTCAGAGGCTTCAGCTCCCTTTTATGTATGTTTCTGTGAAAATGCTCAGAGATGGGTGATGGGAATTATGTAAAGGACACCAAAAGGAATAAATGTGGCTAGTTCAGGTGAAAGTCTAAGAGGTAAGAGCAAAGTCCCCTAAGCATTTTCATTCTTAGTAAGGCGCAGGTGTGAACTAACAGCTAAAACATAACAGGAGTATTTCAAGATAAAAAATAATTTTTTTAGAAAAGTTAGTATTAGAGAGTTTCTTCCTGGCCTAGCTATACACTTAAGAAGCTGATACTGCACATGAAAGGCCAGTGACGAAGCTTCCCACTTCTGCAGGTTACTTTTTGTCACTCTTCTGTGCTTTCCAGGCTTTCTTCATGGGAGACGCAGGACTTCTGCCTTGAAACTGATCGTATCTTGTAACAGTGGACACGCCATCCACAAACTTGGTCTTGTAGAGGACATTTGCATTGTTAAACATGCCATCCTTCAGGGACACCACAATGAACTAAAACAAACCAGAAAGCTAAAGGTAAATGCTGCCATCCGAATAAAGACTTTAAGCAACACTAGAAAAGGCTTCTAAAATCAGGATTCCTTTTACTTTATCTGGCCAGTATCTTGGTGGTAATTCTTCGAAAAGCATTCTAAACACGCATGGGACGCCTGTGATACTCACCACAACAGAGTACCCCTTCTTGGTGCATCAATCCGTGGAAACAATGTTGCCACATATCCTGGAAGAATGCAGCATCTTCCACAGTCTAAAGACACTGCTCAAAATATTTTACAATACTGGTAACTAACGTTTCCCTTCTCTCTGTCATCACTTGGAACGATCACATCCTACCACCACACAGATAGGTACTGCCTTTCACTCGGAGCAGTAAGCTTCTTGAGTTCTACAGACTGTTTTTCATCCACAGGCCAGTGATACAGAGATTCTTTCCACTAGGGCCTGTGGCTTATGTCAACAGGGTCAAAAATAAAATATTTTTAAAGCTCAGGTTAAAGAACTCTAGCAAAACAAACAACTCGGGATGTGGGTCATGCCTGAAATTAATCATATCACAGACATTCTTCCCAATTGCTTCCTCTTTTGTAGCCACTGCACCAACGGCATACATTAAAGCGTGATGCTCAGAAGTTTCACAGTTGCCGTATCATCAGTGTAACTTCCAGTTGAAACAACTTAGAAGTAACACATCCATCTCTGGAATAAAATACCCGAACATCTGAGACCCCTCAAGTGTCAGACTGCCTCTGAAAATGACAAAGTGCGTAAACAGATGATCACAGCAGTTCCAAGACCATACCTGCGAGTGCTTGAAATGAGTATGCAGCATCTGCCCAATGTTCTGGGTATGGGAGAGATCAAGCGCTGCATCCACTTCATCCAAGATGTAAATTGGGGCAGGTTTGAAGAGGAGCATGGCCAAGATCAAGGACAAGGCCACCAATGATCTACCAGAGAGAACAAGAAAGTCATGTTTTACCCTCTGGTTTGAGGGGCTTTTGTGGCAGCAGTTGTGTGGTACAAACAAAACGCCCTCTCAGAAGCGGGCTCATGCTGTGAGTTCTGCAGAGACAGAATGACAGCTTCTGCCACGACTTCTCATTTCAAATCGTGAAGCCTTCTGCCAGTGGTGGCAAACGTTACTTACTCTTTTATCGGAAGATCAGGTTAGCTGAGTGATGATACTTAAAATCATGCTGTTGCTTTACCCATTTTCAATGCTGAGCTTTGCAGTGCTGTTTTTCAACGTACAGTTGTTGAAGCATTCTGTCCTTCAGAAAGTTCTGTATCTCTGCCACGCCTCTTCCTAAATTCTGTTTCTGCTTTTCAGTTTGTTAGATTTTTCCTTAGAAGTTGCAAAGGAGCACATACCCTACACGGTAGCTGTAACCACTGGGGAAGAAAACTGTCACGACGACGCTACTTTGACACCGGGGCAGAACCTGTCTATATAGATTTTTGAGATTACAGCTCAAAGGCTCGAGCATTTAATCCAACAGTACCTCAGTACCACCTAGAGTTAACTGCTGTTTTCTCACCACCCAATTAATTTTTTGTCACTTCTCCACGGAGTGAAGTTTTGTTTGTTAACATATGCCAAGCAATCCATCGTTCTAAGTCAGATTCCTCTCTGAGCAAACTGAATTTATAAAGCTTTCAACATTTAGGGAGGCTGGAAGGCGACAAGAGTCCCTAACTTGGCTAGAAAAAAAGATTAATTTTTTGCTTTTCTGACTATAATTAGCTAGACATACCAATCACACACACAACTGCAATGTAAGACAAACAAGAAAACCCCACAAAGTTCACCCACCTTTGTCCTCCACTAAGCTCTGATAAGTTTTCCTTCCAGGTGTTTCCTAAGGCAATTCTGAACTCCAGGCCATCCAAGATGTTCTGGGTCTTAGAGGCTACCAGCATGGCCTTGGCTCCTGGTAGCAGCATTGAGAAAATTGAACCAAAGTCTTCATTCACCTGGCAGTCAGACCGTAAGAGACGTATGTACGTGCTTCGAATCAAGGGCACACAGAGCTGAAGTCTTAGTGGTAAGCTGCACCACACTCTGAACATCTTGCCCAGTTTAACCCAATGATTTCTTATGTCTTGAAGATTAGCACATACAGGATAGTGAGAAAGTGTCAGCACATGGAAAATGCTATTTTCTCTGCACTGAAAATAGAAGCAACATGGAAGGATACATACATAGAGAGAGGACACCTTATACTAAGCATTTTAGAAGGATCAAATGAAAGAAATAATTAGAAGGCTTCTTTATGGTATCAGCCGTGGAAATGGTTATGCCCTTCCTCAGATTTACGATCTGGTAAATGGTGATTTCTCCCACTTAAAGGACTATTAAAAATATAAGCGCCTTGTAAGAGGCACACATTGGCATCCTCCCCACCCCTTTTCTTCCCAGGATTTCTTAAGCAATGTTCAGCTATTGGATGGGAAGCAACTTTGTAAACACAGATTAAAATCTCCTAGGTCAAGGAATGCACCTGAGAACATGCTTATTCCACCATCCTTGACTCTTTTAAATAGAATTTGCTAGTTTTTACCAAACACGATTTTGCAATGAAAAGGTACCATTCTTTCAGTGGTATCCTGAGTACGGGCAGTAATAATTAAAACCAATACTCCATTTGTGAGCAATTTTATCTTGGATATAATTGACTTTCTCAAAGGCCAAAAAGTACAAGTTCTCCTGGTAGAGCAGAAAAGAATGTGTCAAGAGCTTTCCGTGTAGAAAGGGAAAATTTCACACCTTTTTTTGTAGTTCATATGAGAGAACTAGTAAGGCGGCAGAGTGCTTAGGTTACAGAAACAGCTGCTGCTCTGTTCCAGTATTACCTGTCCTACCAGTGACAGGAGCAGTAGCCCAGGTCCACAGCCCCACGCTGTACAGGGCTACACAGAACCAGATTAACTCCAATCAAATACTAGTTTAAGCAAACAAAAATGGACTGTATCACTGTTTTGTCCAACTTCCACATGAGCGACAATGATTTCAGCAGCTTAACCTTGCTTAAATTTTTGTGGGCACTAAACAGGAATTGTAAAGTAGTTCTGCAGGTGCAGCTGTATCTCATTTGATACCCGAAAATGTAAAATTTCCATTTACTAGAGTGATTGTAATTAAACTAAAGTAGATCCTTGCTGTTTTGAGAAGGCAGGACAGCTCTAAGATAGAGAGGCTCCTAAATAATTCTACCCCAGACAGCTCGGCCTTGGGAGGGCAGATGCACCAAGCTACAGAGATAACGAGGCACCAAGAGGGCAACAAGACCGGAGCAAAACAACCTGGAAGGACACGGTATACGTAATCTTAGAACTGAGTCTGCGCAGAAACAAAGGTCAGCCAGCGGACACTGTGATGAGGAGTATGAGCCTTCATCATGGGACCCCCAAAGACCACCCAAGGATGCTAACAGACATGCGTGTAAGACATTAACATCGGCTAATTAGTTCGTGGGAAAGTCATGAATATGCTAAGCATTTCTTGGAAACATAATGACTATGTATATTGTGACTGTATTTAACCTGAAATGACACGGTGTTTGGTGCGCACGTTTGGGGGAGAGATCCCCCGTGTGCCCGGCGCCGTAATAAAGAATACCTGCTTAATAGTCCGACTATTGAGTCTTCGACTCCGGCTTTTCACGGCATCGTCATAATTCTCAGAGAATTCAAGTCTTATTCTCAAAAGTAGTATCAAACAGCAGAAAAAGTGTTGTTTTGTAATTTAAACACTAGACAAGGGAAATCAGATCTCGAAAAGGCATACTCTTTTTTCCCCCATGGAAACAGGCAAAACTGTAATCTAAAATAAATATGATCCTTTGCTAAAATATTAAGACTAGATTGTAAAGTGTCATACCTTCTTCCAAGCAATATGTAAAGCTTCATTTTTCTTGTGGTCAAGCTCTTCAATGGCTGCAAGAATTTTTGCCTTGTCATTCTCTACAATTCTTCTTTTCTTCATTAAGTCATTGTACTGGTGCAGTGAGAAGAAAAGATTGATTTCAATGAACATTGTGCTCAAACACATTTTGTGCTACTCTTACAAGTTCCACTGTTTATCATTTTTGTAACTATGAAATAGCCATTAAGCAGAAGACTGAAATCCAAAGCATTCATTTAGCTATACGCAGGATTTAAGTTTTATGGTATTATTTGCAAATTAAAGCATTAGAATTTTCAACAATGGGCAAAGGGGAAGACCAACATTACTCTGTAACCTAACCAGGTTACTTATGTTTCATTTGCTTTTCCTTAGAAGAAAGTATGCTTCCAGAGGCTGACAGGAAGAACAGGCCAATTCTAATTATTAAACAAGATTAGAAAAGTTGAAGTGTCAGTCAGTGGACTGTTTTGAGATAATCCTGGAATACCCTTATGATACAGATGAATTCGAGACAACCCTGGTACATCTTCAAGATGAACAGGTTTTTGACCTGCAACCTTTAATAAAGTATGTGATTCTCAGATACTGCAATGGATACCAAAAAGCCTGTCTGGTGCTGCTGCTGCCAACTTAGGATGGACGGGGTTAGGGAGGAATGGAATTGTCCCTTTGACCATCCAAACTCAAGATCATGCATAACCTAGAAAACTAGAGCACAAGTGAATAGTTCAAAATGCAAGAATAGTTTAAAAGACATAGCAAAAGGTTTCCTGCTATCTCACGAAGGTTTAGTTTTATTTTTATTGCATTCAGAGATAGACCATATGAAAATATAAAGCTACATTATACGTAACACCATATACTCAACCTGCCCAGTCTTTAAAGGTTAAAGCCCAGAATGTTTACCCTCTCCTCAGTCTCAGAAAGCATATTCATAGCTCTCATGTTTACGTTCCTTCCCAGCTTGTCTTTTTTCTCCTGCAATTTCTGCAGCTTCTCATCTGCTTCTTTAGGATCGTTAGTGTTGAAGTCATAGACTGTGTTTGGCTGACCAAAAAGTGGTCTCTCTGAAGCTATCCACTCGTACTTTTCCAGCATTTTGGTCACCTGTAAACAGAAAGATATGCTGAAGCGCATCTCCCCCCCCTTCTCAAATGTGAAAATTTACGATAAAATAAACTACAATAAACTACGCTACATCCTGAAGTTACTCTACAACATTAATTCTTCTATCCCAACACAGCACACGTGTACCTTTACAGTGGTTCACATGATTTCCGAGACTGTGTGTGAACACAGATTTCACATCTACCCATACATATATGAGTTTTCACACATACCCATCACATGTGCTTGGAACACATTTTTCTATACCTTGACTAAGCCACTGTCATTAAATCTTGGGATTAGCTGCTTTAATTCATTACCTAATTTGTCCATATAGTCAGAATGTTCTTCTCGTTGATCACCTTCTCACTGTAATCTACTCATAGTCCATACTGATAACCTCTGGTACAACTTAAAATTTCCACCCCCTTCTTATGGAATAAAACTTTTCAGATCAAGAGCTGCAAATATCATAGTGCCTATTAAGAACAAATGCCATTTCCTTTGCACATGGCAAGGGAAATAACCATTCTTTGTCACAAGCTGCAAGGGAAAGCACAGTTCTGAAATACCTTGGCAGCAGCATCAGCGGTCTCTTGTTGATGTTTGCTGATGTTGTGTTCTAATGCTTTAATCTTAAACTGCGATTCATTATTTTGTTCTCTGTATTTTACAACCTTGGCAAATTTGGCTTTAATTGCATTACTCTGTAATGAAATTACTTCCTTTTGCTTGGCCAGGTCCTGCTGCGATTTCTCTACAGATTCCTAAAAAGCAAATCAAACAGCCATTTATTAGGTTCTTTTAAAGGTTGGTGTTAGACAGTTGTTAGAAGAGAAGGACACAGCAAGGAAGGAGAAAAAATACACACGTGGTAATGAATCACAGAAGGGCAGGCGTTGGAAGGGACCTCTGGGGATCATCCAGCCCAACTCCCCCACCGAAGCAGGGTCACCTACAGCAGGCTGCATAGGACCGCGTCCAGGCAGGTCTTGAATATCTCCAGAGAAGGAGACTCCACAACCTCCCTGGGCAGCCTGTTCCAGAGCTCCGTCACCCTCAGAGGGAAGAAGTTCTTCCTCATGTTCAGACGGAACT
>Ga0065711_1041774_pt1 | contig 15888 bp, 10 predicted proteins | sample Hoacrofraction12_FD_59098 | JGI IMG/M metagenome (GOLD analysis project Ga0065711, IMG submission 59098) | Hoatzin crop microbial communities from Cojedes, Venezuela - Epithelial fraction 12 v2 (version 2) | ecosystem: Host-associated > Birds > Digestive system > Esophagus > Crop | place...
CTGTGGGTCATCTAGTCCAACCCCCTGCCGAAGCAGGGTCACCTACAGCAGGCTGCACAGGACCTTGTCCAGGTGGATCTTGAATATCTCCAGAGAAGGAGACTCCACAACCTCCCAATATTAAACTGTTGCATGTAAAAGTGTTTTGGTAAATGCTGCCTAAATGCTACTGCACTTCTCTTTCCAAGATGGCATTTAATTAGTAGGTAATTTAAAGTTGAAGAATGTAGGTCCTTAACTATCCAGTTCTGTAGCACAAGCCATAGAATTTGTCATGGTTTCTGTTCCACCTAGACTTGTGTTTCTCTTTGGATATCTATCTGAGAACTTTGCTTCCAGTGATAGAGGACTCTTCACCATAGCTATGGGAACAACTTGCCCAGCTTTAATCACTACTTTAAAAATTGCCTGTTGTTCTTGATACATGTCAGCCTTTGGCTTTTCACTGAATGTCATTATGCTGGTTGTGTATAAGACTTGGAGGTACCTCTTATCAAATTTAATTTCTGTCTTTTTGGGCAGACTAGGGTATCTTTTGTCTATATTTGGAGTATCTAGACCAAAGGAGTTTTCTTGCTGCAAGTCAGATCTCCTAGTAATATTAATGATTTATAATAGTTCTGATTATTATTTGGCATGTCAATGTTTTTCTTCACATGTAGACACCAGAACTGTGTACAGTTTCAGTTGTGATTGCACTAGGGATCAAATACAGGGGTAATGCATCCCATTTCCTCCAACTCAATATTCCCTGCTTAAAAAGTTAAGACAATTAGATTTTTAGGTCTCCATCAGTTTTTTGAAAACTACGTTGTTAATTTTGCATCAGAAGTTTGCTGTTTACAGTTACACACAGCACTGAGACCTCATGTTCCTTGGTGTTGCCTGGGGTCTCTGGACAGGCGTGGTCATATCCGTGCTCTTCTTATTTCCCGCTTGCTTTGCTGAAGCTGTCAGTGGCGCAGAAAGCTGGTGCTTGTTATGCCGTTTTCTCCTGATACCCGGTATACTTCTTGATCCAGTAACATATGGCATAGTGCTACCAAAATGAGTGCCAGAAGTGTCAAAATGAAGAGTAGCACTTTGCTATCCTTTTCTTGGATGGGAAGGTGATGAAAAGGAGTGCAATAGGAGCTGTCTTCCTGCAGTATGCTCTCTCTACAGTCAGCATGTTTTTGTATATCCCCAGTGATACTTCGTGGGCTTTCTCATGGTGTGTGCACGCTTTGCTTTTCAGGGGGTAAAAATAGTAGTTAATTGTTTGTTTACAGGAGACAATAATTTTAAAATACACTTGAGGGAACGGATTATTAGTTGGAAGAATTACTTGGACAAAATAATCAGTAGATTTTCCTTGCCCTGAATTTCTGTGAGTCAGTGCTTTTCCAGGTAAATCCTCTATCTTCTAATTATGACTTTTTTTGTCACTAGATGTATGACTTTATTTTGACAGTATTGGAATGCACGTTGTTTGCTGATGATAGCTTGTTTTCATGTCATCAGCAATCTTTGTGGAAATTTTTTTTCCCATCTAGGTCATTGCTAAACATTCCAAAGTCAAGAACTGATTGCCAAGGAACTCTATTAGAAATACATTCACTCAAAGATCCTCATTTAGTTATATTTTGAGGCTGGCCCCATCTTTTAACTGTTTTTCAATGCATTTGATGTCTTACTTGTTTTTTTTATTGTACTTAAAACTTGGTGCTGCCTGCATTGGAACATTGATTCAATGCTGTTAATATTATAAAGCAAACTTGTGATATCAGAAACCTAGCAGGTGTTTGGGAGGAAATTTGTTTTTAGTAAATGCATACTGATTGGTGTTAATTATGCTGCTTTAAATATGTTTTGTTTAAAAATGTACTGTATCAGCGGTTGCGTTATTTTACTGAGCATCGGATAGACTGAAAGGCCTGTGCAATTAATTAGGCTGTTGCGTTTATACTTTTTAAAATGTTTGCACAGTGTTGTTTCCTTCAGTTTGAAAACTTTCCCATTGGTTTTGGTGGAAAGGAGCTGGATGCACCAAGTATTGATGAACCTTGGCATTTTGAATCATTCACTATATGCTTCCTGAAACATAACAAGTTTCTTGGTAGTATCTTTCTGATAAAATTACAGTTTAAAATTTGCAGTACAGTTCTTCGAAATAAAAGACAGGGCTACACTGATATGTAATATTAATTGCTGTATGCTTAGTGCTTGTTTCAGGACCTTTCTAAAGGCTAAATGTGGTTGCTGTTGTACATCTCTCAGTCCACTGTGCCCTCTCAAGAATGTTGTACAGCATTTGCAGGTGCCTTAAGGTGTTTGACCGAAAAGACCTTAGGCTATCAGTTGGATGGTTGTAAATTGAAATGAATATTTTTCTGTGGTTTTGAAGAAGTTACTACTACAAGTTCATGTGTCAAGTACGTATTTCTCAGTGACCTAGGAAATAGCTTTTCTTCAACAACACAGCATTTTAGAGATTACCTGTTGCAGTATTAAGAGTTGTGCCTTATATAGTGTGCCTTTCATCAGGTTTCCAAGATTTTTGTCTATCAAATAAGTCAATGGTGGTTGTTTGATTTGCTTGAGAATGGACTTGGAGCACAGTTAAGAGTTGTGACAGCAGAACTTGCTAGGTCATTCAACAGTATATTTAAAGGTTAGAGGAAGTGCATAAAGATGAGTTGGGGCTTTGTGTTGATAAAGCTTCTGCATTTACCTTATACAGAATTGTGAACCACACCGCCACTTACAGCTATATTGGTTACTGCATCTTTTATTGAGATAGGATGATGCTTTTATGTAAGGGACACACACACACTGTGGGAAATTTACCCTCTGGAGTCAGTAGTGTGTTTAACCTCACCAGAAGAGAGTTGTGCATGTTTTTTGAGCTTTGGAATTTGGAGAAAACCTTCCTAGTAGAAGGCAAGACCAGACATTCTGCTATTATTCTCCTCAAATTCGTAAATTAAAAAAGAAAAAAAAAAAAGGAGGAGAAGGGGAAGTGGCCAATTTCTTGTCTGTTGATGTTAGTTGGATCTGACGGGGAATTGAAGAAGAGTTGCAACTGCTTTTATCATGGTGATAGGAGGAAGATAATGAACTTGAGCATGAAAAAGATACAGAAGGGTAGGCAAGACAGAGAAGCAAAAAATGTGTTATTCATTGCTGCAACAGTTGAGCATTTTGCACTGGCACAAAAGCCTTTCTTGAAGGTGGTGTGGTGGTTTGGGGTTTTTTTGCGGTGTGGTGTTTTTTGTTTTTTTTTATTATCACAGTAAGCTTTTTATAGAAACTCCTGCTCTTGAAAACAGAATAAAGAGGTTTCTCCCTCTTTTTCTTTTTTCTTTTTTTGTTTCAGCCTTCCACACCGTAAGGTGTGTTGTGGGTTTTGTGTTTTTTCTTTTCTTCTCTCTTCTCCCCTGTATTATTGCCTGTATTTTATCTTACCTGGTTAGTAGACTTTGATTTTATGACTGTTGGGTTCATGTGTCAAACTTGACCTTACTATGCAAGTGCAAGGAGAGGGTAGTTTGCCCATAGAACAAGGGAGGGAAGAAGAGATGTAGAATGGTGGGAGAGGTTTAGAAAGGGAGTTAAAGCCTCTGGAGGAGGACTGGTGGAGGGAAAGGGAGCAATGGAAAGCGAAGAAGGAGAGCAGAGAAAGAAGTATGTACTGAACTGAAGACAGCACAAGGATAGACTTTTACCACTTAAAAAAAAAAGTCTGGAAATTGTATAACATGAATTCCGAATGAAGTCTTGGAAACCCAAGTGGGATAATTTGCTCTTATTTATGAATTTGAATACTGCTATTAAGAATGGCACACAAGAAGTAGAGAGGAAATTACGGTTTTCTAAATTGCAGAGTGTGTAGAACAGTGAGGGTTTTTCTGGTTTTGCTTTCTTTTCTCCGCCACCTTCTGTAGCAGAGCTCATTTCACGCTAGTAGATGACTGATGTGAATAGCAGCCAGAGGAAGCTACTGACAGCGTCCACCTGGATATATATTAACGTGCCAGACTTACCTTTGCCCTTTTAAACACAATATTGGTTATATGGGAATTCAAGCATATGTGATGATGAAACTTTTCCTGTTAAAGGTTATAAGTATAGTTTCTTCATTTCTGATTAAAACAAGGAGGATCTGAATTTCTGTAGAACAGTGTTTTTAGAAATACATATATAAAGCAGCAACCTAATGCATAAAGGTCTTTGAAAGTGATTGTTGCTTGCAAATCTAAACACACTTTCTTCAGAAGGATCGTGGCTAATACGCTGTGTATCTCAACATATTGATGAAACCACCCTCTCATGGACTGTGTGGACTCCATACATATGTTTCTCAGAAACAGTGTTGGCAAGATACTCTGTTGTGAAGATGGCTGCATATCAACTGTCAGGATAAAGAGCAAATATAGAAACTTAAATTTCTCATTGCAGTCAATGAATTGATAGTCCTTAGAGTAAAGGCAAGGCAAACCCTATTCTACTGCAAAGTATTGGCACAGAAAGCTGAAAAGTTATGACTATCCTGAGATGATCCAGCATGTGAGAGAGGTCTGGTTTCTGCAGAGCTTTGTTTGAACTGCCTGGGGTGGAGAAGAGATGTACATGAGACAATATGCTGATCTTGTAAGCAAGGTCCTTACTTTATATACTGTATGTTCTTCCATATAATGTGTAAAGAAAATATGTGGTCTTGGATATGTTCATTCTTTACAACCAGGAACTTTCAGATTATGGATTTAAAAAAAAAAAAAATTAAAAAGCCAGGAAGAACAAGCAGAAAGGAAGACATAAAACTGGGAACTTCAAAAATTCACAAAGCAAGACCTTAACTTGCTTATTGCATTTTTTTCTTCTATGTAAATATACATTAAAAATACATGCATCTCACAAAAAATATAATTAGTGTAATATAGCTGAGTTAGCCCCTTGTGTATGAGAGTGAGTTCTCAGCCCCTTGTATATGAAAGTGGAATGAATATTACTTGTTGAACAGGTTCTGTCAGTGAAATAATATTTTAAATGAAACCTGCAGTTGGGAGAAATGCCAACATTCGTGTGGTTCAGTTTTGAGAAAGTAGATGATAAATTATCTGCATCTTGAAAGTGAAAAATGACAGCTGCCCTAAACACTACAGTAAAAACACAGAACAAATTTAAAAACAGATGTTTTATTCCGTCACCTTGCACAAAAATTACTGTTCAAACAGATGTGTTCAGAAAGCATTTGTCTGCTAGAAAATATCTGGTAGTCCATGTATTCACTTAGAATATGTCATAATAATTTGTGTGTATAGAACAGCTATAGAGAGTATACCCTCAGTGAATTATATAAAAAATACAGTGTGAAATAAGGGAGGAATGAAGAATTGGTTTCAGGGCTGCTGTCTCCTGGAATCATGTATACGTGTTTCTCTACCTGGAAATCACCTTTAAAATTTTTTGTTCCATTTGCGGGTAGGAGTCAGCTCTTGTTATTATGTGTTTCTTCCACATAAATTATATAAGTAATGTACATATGTCCACAAGCCAGAAATAGCTAGATGAATGTGAAAAAATCAGGTGGACAGATTCTTGAATACAGAAGCTTTATATTGGCATTATAGCTTTGATGACCTAGATTGATGAAGACAAGCACACTTCAGATGCAGAGGTGTTTCAAACTGTTTTACTTGTCTATTTTGTTAGAAATGTTATTAATACTTTGAACACACCATAATATATTAAAGAAAAAAAAGTTGTCAGTGAGCTTTCATCCAAGTTGTCAGTGAGCCTTCATCCTTGTCAGTATTGAAATACATTACTCGGTAAAAACAAAATACTTACAAAAACTAAGTTGTGGCACAAGTGTTCTCTTTTTTAAACTTTTAACACCATATTTTGTGGTGATAGTGTTTTCTTTTTTTAAAAAAGTTTTATTTTTCATCTGAGAATATCATGAGTACTTTACAAAATTTGAACAAGCCTCAGCTGTGATGCTTACGCTACTGAGGTTAGATGTAAGAGATGCTTGATCTCTAAGGAAGCAGGTCTTTCCTCATTGATCGTTGTCAGGTGTAATATATATTTTCTTTTCTTGGTGTAAAACTGAGATCCACAAGAGATTTTCATCGATTACAAGGTGGTTTTCAAGTCTAAACGTTAATCTTTCAGTTTACAGGAAGGTTATTGTAACTTAGGATCTCTTATTCCTGGATGTTTTTAGCTGTGGACTAGAAAATAACACTGAAGAGTTGCTGGCTCCTGGCAATGATTCTTGCCGAGGACAGGGCATTGCAAAACAAGGATGAGCTATGAAGGTCTGGCAAAGAAATCAGTGAACTGTGATACAACCTTTATAAAACTTTGCTGACTCAAGACAGCTAATTGAAAATTTATGCTATAATATCCATTGATGGGATGTGGTTATGCTTTGAACCTCATTGGATTGCATTATTGTAGTACAGTAAAGTCAGTATCTCACTTGATGTGGTGTTCTTAAAAAATTGGCTTCAGCAAAATAGTTTCTGAATATTGAAAATATGTCAACTTGAAATCTAGTTAATCTAAAAGTAAACTAGGAATAGTTTTGGATATACTTGAAGCTTTTTCTGCCATTTTTGAAACATATTATGATAATATGAACTCTGTATACTTGCCAGTCCTTAACAGAATGTGTACTGAGAAAAAAAAAATGTCTTGGGTAGTACAGTAATCTTCACTAATATGGTTACTTCCTGTTGTAGAAGATCTCTCTGTAAAAAATCCATGGATTTATTTTAAATGGACTGTACAATCGTGCTCTACTTCCCTTGCATCTCCACTCCTCTGTTGGCAGTACCTCTGTTCTCTTTGGTTTGTTTAAGCTTTTTTTGGACATCCTAAAGGCATTTCTGTAATTCCATTTCTATTTGTAAAAATGACAGCTATAATTGATGCAAGTCCTGTCCAGTTAAGTTTATGTATACATTTCATTTAATGTTTACCAGTCTTCATACAGTATGTCTGCAATTGTTCCACACCCAGTAAGGAGTGCAGTTTAGTGTGCCAAATAAATTCATCATCAGGGAGATAGTGAAATGGAAAGGATCTGGAGGGTTGCTGATAAAATGTGTGGTTCATATTTTTCTTTTCCTTTTCTTTTTTTCTATATCTCTTTCTCTCTGGGAGGGCACTTCAATCTAAACATGCTTTTGAAGCTTATTTCAGAATATCCTCTCCTCCTCCCAAGTCCCAGATTGCACTGGTTAGGGGAAGGTTGGTAATTTTCTCCAGTAGTGAAAGCTGGGGCACCTGCGCTGGGGGTGGTTCTGTCTAGCTGGGTCTCTTTGCTCCTGGATGACAAAAACACAGCCAGAGGCTGTAATACCAGAAACTTCTAATTCCGTGGTTTTCTTCTGTCATTAAATAACTTGCTAACAGGACTGCTGGTTTTCCCCCCAGTTGTTGTACTGTGGTAGTAAAAACCCTAGCGAAAATGTAATTATGCTGGGAAAATAATGACTTCACTGGTACTCTTATCCTTCTTTTTTAATTAAGATACTAATTTAGACTTGATAATCATAAGGAGCTGTGAGAACAGCCAGTATCTTGAAGCAGAGCTCTCAGATGTGAGTACAAACATGAGAGTCAGTCGCAGACAAGTAAGCAATTGATAACCTGTCAGTTATGACAGCCTTGTTCAGCTGCTCTGTCCTTGCCAGGGGGTCAGAGGTTCAAATTGCAAGTTTCATGCTGCAGCTTTCTGGTAATCCAGTGCTTTTTCAACCTTTATGTCCTCGTGCACCCTAGGCGGGTGATACGCGTGTTTTGGGACACTCTAGAGTGTTTTGTTGGCTGGCATCAATGGCTGCCTGCAGCCCTGCTTTGGGGTGCTCAGTGCAACGTGGCCTGGAGTTCATCTGTGCCTGTGAGCTCAGACTGGTGTTAGCTGTTGAGCTATACTGAATTAATTCACAGCCCCTGGGCCTGACGACAAAGGCTAGGTTGCAGGTATGGCATAGCTTACTTCATTCAGTGCGGTGGTTTAAATGTTGCTGGCTAGAAGAAATCCTGTAATATATACTGTACTTATGCTGTGCTGTGGTCTAAAGGCTGTCGGATCATTCAAACCTAGACAGAGCTCAGGGCTCCCTGTAGCACACTGTGCTCCTCTCAGTGTGGGAAAAGTGCTGGAAGCGTGTACCTGTGCTCGACCTGTTGTAGAGGGGTCAGATGGCTGTGAGAGCTGGTAGGAGGCTGAGGTGGGCCCTCCTTGGGCACAGAGATTCTGGCAGGAGTCCCTGAGTTGAGGGAAGAGCTGCAGGAAATAGCTGGACCTCTTAAGCAAACTAGCAGCTTACAGCTGGTAGCATGAGAACTTCGGTTATCTTTTCTCTATGCTAGTTTTTATATGGAAGAATTAAAGCCTTGAGGAAAAGGGCTGAATGGAAGCCAGATACAGTCTTGCTCCTTGCGCTGAACAAACAGGTTGGCAGTTGAATATGAAGCTTTTGTGTAGGATCAGGTAAATGGTATGAATCCACCTGTCCTCCTTCCCATGCTCTAAGGATCCCTCTCCTTTCCCATTTATTTGATCCCACTTTGGATGCTGTGACAGCAAGCATAGGAGAAGTAGTGCTGTAGGAGATGGACTGAAAGAAGAAAACATCTGAAAATAAGGAGATCGGATATGAAAATGTTACATATGCTAAAGATTAGAGATGGGTGAGCTGTGACCTCAGGTTCCAGAGAGGAGGCTAATGACATGAAGCCTTTTTGGGTTTTGTTCCCCTTGAGCTTAAAAATTGATTTTTCAGAAATGACATTTGAACAGATTGAACGTGAGGGATGTGGAATAGGTGTCTCAACTGAGGGAGCTGGAAAGGATAATGGAACTGTCAGTAGTAATAGAGAAGGCAGCTGGTATAGGAAAAAATATAGTGCAGTTTCTCCCAGATTGCTTATTTGAGGTGGTGTCAGGACATCAGGAACAGATGTCTGAGAGACTGAAAATACCTACTCTACTGACGTTGAATTTTAACTTTCATTAAATAATTCCTTCAACTGGATTTAATTATTAGAATACTGAATGGTAACGCTTTTTTAAAGGGAAATATCAGAAGTATGAAACTGTAACAGTTCTGGAAATGTGAAAACTATTGGATCTCTGCTCTGGCAATTGATTTATTATCTGCACTTTTTCTGTGCTTTGTATGCCTCCCCCCAGTAGCATTGTTGTCTATTAAGTACTTGGACTAATTGTGATGGGTCTTTTCTGTTTTGAAGAGTATTTTACACTTACGAGTTGGATTATTCTGCTCCCCGCCCCCTTTCTGTATGTATTTGCCAGCACTGGGTTCAGAAGTTCAGTTAAGTTGTGGCGTGTTTATACTGCTGAAGTTAAAAATGAGCACCGTATGTTTTTCTGTTCAGGGGATGAAGTTCTGTTTCTTGAAATCCCTGCTATTGAATTTCTTCCTGAATTTCTGCATCGTTTCCTGCTCTGTCATTGTTTCAGGGACTGCATAGTAGTAGGCAAGCTGGCTATTGCGGTTCTAACAGCAAGCATGGGGTTTACTACAGGAGTCTAAGGAAATGCTTATAATGATTGCTGGTGTTTTAGTCTGTTATTAAGGACTTTTTTCCTCCAAGTATATTTAGGTTGTGTGTGGTGTTTTTTTTTTTTAGCGGTCCTTTTATCATGCTCTCTGCTTGTCACTGCTCAGAATGAAAGGAAAAGCAGAGAGGCTGCCTTGTCAAATGCTGCAGTGCAGGACCAGTGTGAGTTCTGAGTAGTGTGGTAAAAGCAGGTAGGAGGGTATCAAAGAGCACTGCAAAGCAGAAGTGACCTTCAAATGTCAAATCTCTGTTAGAAAACAGGACTTGCAGTTTGTGCTCCCTACAGTGAAGGAGTAATCCTTATTTACAATGTTTTCTTTTGAGAAATAGTAAGTTTTAGAAATGGCTGTTAAAATAAAAATACATCCCTCTAGTTGCAGTTTTCAGTGGGGACTAATACTTCTTTTGGGATTTTTTCCCCCTGTTTTCTTGCTTGAGCATGTCAGATTATGATTTAGGTATCTCAGATACAAGGAGTGAGAGGAGTTATTTTGTTGGTGAAGAGGGAGAATAATGATATACGTTCTGAAGCCTTCAGGTTCTCTTGTGTGTTTGAGGTGCCAGGTAAGAGAAGCTAACAGCTAAGAGGCAGCATCTATTAAAACTGTTGGCAAATGATTGATAACATTTGGGAATAAACTAAAAGAAAACTTCAAAGAAGTGGTTAAATAGAGAAATACTTAACACAGCATTGATTTTTATCATAATTAGGGACAAGGAAAAAAGCTAGAAGGAAGAGCTTTTTGAATGGCAGTTGAAGGAAAGACATTAAAATAAATTCTAAGTCATTACTGAAGAGGACTTAGTACAGTAGAGTAATTTTGCTTGCTTCTGGTAACTGAAGGAAAACATGCTGCTTATAAGTGCTAGTCGAGGAAATGGTTAAGCTATAACAACTTGATCTTTCCTTCTTCCACATCTCCCTGTTAGCGTTTCATTATTATGACTCTGGAGGTTCATGAAGATGTTCATAATGTGTCCTAAATGTTCAGGCACAAAAAGTAAGATTTGGGGTTCTAGCTGGTGCTAGAACCATTAAACTTCAAGTTTCATAGAAATCTCACAACTTAATGTTGTTTCCCATCACATGGAAAAAGACTGCTGGTTTACTATAATAAATTCAATACTGGTTTTACCAAAAAGAGGAGAACACAAACCTGATCTGAGAGTATCTATGAAAATCTGAAGTTGAACTAGGAGCAGACTCTAAAAGGTGTTTAAAGTGCAAATCAGCAGTTCTTCCTTGAGGAGGGAGAGTGAGGAATTAAAACTGATTTTCACTGTGCTTTCTAAGGGCATCTTTTTTTCACTTTGCTTGATTATGTTGATGTAATAACTCACTGAGATTTTTTAGGGAAAATTGCTGTTTATTTTGCACCATTGCTGTGGACTGTGGTGTAAACATGCAAGACATTGTATTTCTGTCTAAAATTAAGCAATTTGGAGATTAAAGGACTCATATCTGATGTTTAAGCTTTTTTTTAATTTAAATATACTGATCATAAGGGATTAGTATATGTTGAGAAATACTAGAGCTACTTCTGCGTTTTCTTCAATAAAGTAGTTCTGGAATGGAATTGTTCACATAGAATGCAAACAATTGTAAGAGGATGCCAATACTGATATCCTAAGTCTTCATCCATGGAAATGCATCAGATGTAAATCAGGTTAAATATAGTTTTGGAAGGGTTTTAGCTTCCAGAAGAATGTCATGTTCTTTGGAGTGTCATATCTGTAACTTGCACTGAATTAAATGTCTCTGACTTTATTCCAAATAACAATGTTGGAAAAGCAGATTATGAGAAGAAAATGTGAAAGTTATTGCATAGTTAGGAAGAAAAAATGAACATGTCTTATCTCTCTTTGTAGGCTTTTATAATGATATTATTTTGCACATTCCAGTTGTTCTCTGCTGATATAATTGTCATGAATGTATTTTATGGTTTGGGTCGAGCTGGTAGGTGGAGTCTGAAATGACCTCCTTTGCTTTTGTTGTAGCTTGTACCAACTGATTTCATGAGACCAGAAGATGAGCTGCTGTTTCACCTTCCTGCTGCTGAATGGGGGAGACCCTCTCCCAATTGTCTGTTCCTTCTGTATTTTTTTTTCCCCTGGTCTGACAAATTGAATTAGTTCCCGGTGAGTTTGATGAGCACTAGAGAGGACCCAAGGGATGGGTTGTGACCAGGCAGCAGGGCAGGAAGGAGGGAGAAGGCGCAGTGGTAAGCCCTTAGTTTGGATGAGGTTTTACAGCCAGCTGAGCTGTAGATGTGAGGTGAGGTTAACTGCGCTGTGTTTTGTGAAGAAAATCTGAGATATGTAAATATAACCCACACTTGGCAGTAAGCCTAGCACACCAGTTGCTGAGGGAGAGGGAAGTGATCATTTGTCTCGGTTAATACTTAACTGAGGCCTGTTGCTGATCACTCATTTACCACTCATGCTTCTTCCTCGCTCCTTTAACCATTGTAGTAGAGGTTGTGAGTCAGTGCCATCAGCTGCTGTTGTTTGTAATGTGGCATAAGGATACACTGTCATCTGCTATCAGCGTGTCAGTTTTAGTTTCACTCAGCGCAGGACTTTGGTAGGGTTGTTTGGTTGCTGCTCTGCAGGGGTGACGATCTGTGGCAAAGGAGGGGAGCAGACAATGGGGAGGACATAACAGCTTGTCCTGCCACAGCATGCGTTAGTGGCAGTCATGATTTGGAGCCTGCAGGTATTCGGTAATAAAGTGACTTTAAATATTTTTAAATGGTACCTGTCTGAAGTTTTTCAAGATCTGGAATGCAAAAATATGTTCTGAGAAAGTAGGCACAGAAGGTGGCATGCCTTTACAGGCGCCTGTGTACCTTTGAATATTCTGCTGCTTGTGCTATGTGACTGAATTTTTGTTTATTTTTATTTATTTATTATATTGTGGCAGTGTTTCTGGCACGTTAGGAAGACTAGGGAAAGCTGGAACTGATATCTCTAGGCTGATATGACAGGAGGAGAGCTTCCTAGGTGTCTCGTACATCACAGAGGAACAAAGAGGATGCCCTTTCCTCCTGATGGTCACCTTTAGGTGTAGCAGGAGTGATATAACTAGATCTGCACACAGCATGCCTTAGGGTGTTGAACGTACAGAATGTGGTAGATTTGCATTTTCGCTTGTAGTTACTGCTTTTTCCATATACATAGGTTTTTATATTAGTAGGTGGTAAGACAGAAGTCAAGAAGATGGTAGAAGAGAGAAGTGAATGAGATAATATAGTACTATGTTTTTTCCTCTGGAACTGAAAAATAAAACCTAAAACCTCAGACCATCCGCCATCAGTTATGATACTTAGTAGTGTTGGAAATAGAAAAGACCAAGTGAGAATAACAGAAGCATCAGAGTTATTCTCTACAGCTTTATCCCTGCTAATAAATACAGTAAAGTACTGTTATTAAAATAGCCCTCAGAGGCTATGGTTTCATGAGGTTTCTTGGCCTGAATTAAGAGCATGTTGGCAACAAAAGGGGCAACCTTCTTGCATGTTTCTCACTGCACACTCCCTGTTACTACGCCATAATGTTGATGTCCTGTTGATTGCATGGTAATGGAATTCAGCTCTTTCAAATGGCAGAAAATGAACCGGTCCAAAAACGATGAAAAAATCTTTTAGTATGTATTAGGTGATGATTTTTTTCTTGTTAATTACTCCAGCTTCAAAGTATTCCAGTTACATCTTTGCTGCTTCCAGTATAAGCTTGCTTAGTCTATTGAAACTACACAGCTATCAGGAGGAAGTGTAATGCTCTGTGTAGCTTAAGAGAATGATACTAATGTACTGTCCAAGTGTGGTCTGACGCTGGTTTTTCTGTCAGCCACCTATAAGCCTTGAAAGAAGTAACCAACTTATTATTTTCTTTAAGGGCATGTTTGAGATGTTGATGAGCTACTTTTGGTGAGAAGTAGGAAAAAACCCCAATCTTCACTAACATAATAATTAGTCTATAGTACATATAGTCCAGTGAAGGAGAGTGTTTTGCTCTGGATGATGGTTGGAAATTCAGCTAGTAGAGTGCTTTATTCTTGACTGTAGTGTCAAATAATTCTTCAGATTTCTGATTACTTACTTTTAGGTAAATTTACTGAAAATCTTTTGGCATGTCCTGTTGCCAAACTGTTCTGCTTGTCTACTCCTTCATTTCGCCCTTTCATTTCCTCTGTAAATTGTCCCTCGCCTGTTGGCAGCAGAGTGGTCATAGTAAAACTGAGGTTCTGTCTCTATAAGCCATGACATGTGTGACTGCTCTAATTAATTTTCAGCAATATCCTTCTATTGAAAACTTAAGTTGGTGTCAAATTTTTATTGAGAGAGTTTATGAATCCTTTCTAACTTTTTGTATTTCAAGTTTAATAATTAAAAATGAGGGAAGAGCTAATTAACAGTGAAGACAATTTTGTGATTTAGGTATTTTGTTCAGTAATTACCATAGATGTGATAGTGCAGATCTTATAGCATAGAATTTATAATTCAGTTGCATGACTTAACATACCTTTCCGGTGACTTTGGGGTTTTTACAGTGTGTCTTAAAGCCTTGATTTCCAGTGAGCGCTGAAAACAATTGGAAAGAACTCCAACAATCAATTTGCTTGCACTGACACTTACTCCTTGTTATTTATGTGCAGGTCAACTTCCTGAAGTTCCCTGACTTATCACTACAGGCTGTTACCGGTGTGCATGGGACCATATTTACCTGTGAGGAACAGACTCATTAGGGTTCACCTCCATAGATAATTTCCCTGGCTTTTAACTTGGAGATGTGCAGCCCAAATACTTCCTGTTGAGATAACAGACTCCTTTTGTCTGTGTAATTGACTTGAATGATATTCCTAATTTCACTTCTTTCATTGTTAAATAGAGCAAAAAGCAGCACTTAAAGTAGCTGAACTACTCTACAGCTACGCTAACTGAAGCTAGAGTAGTCTTGTAATTTGAGCTACTTCTATTTGCAGTCTGTTTGTGGTCTGATTGCCTGAATAGTTTGCCTGATATTCCCACCTAGAGGTGTTCAGGCCATCCCCTGGTTTGTCATCCAGCAATTGTCTGTTCCTCAGCTTCAGCATTCATGGTGTTGTTCAGGGTCACTCTCTGTGCCGTTGTTATTTATCTCATTCATATTTCAGTCCCTGAAAGTATTTTATCTCCAGGTGAAATCCTAACTAACATCTGGCATAAAAGGTCTCGCATAAAACCTCAGGGTCTGATAAAAACCCCAGCAGTTCCAGACTCCCTGTGTGTGTGTGTGTGTGTGGACATTATATAAAGTGACTGCATTTCTACTCCCTCATTATGTTGCATGAGAACCAGGCTGTCAAATGGATGTATTTGATTCATTTATGGGATGTTGTAATAGCAAGTACCAGAAAGACCAAGCAAAGGTCACATCTTCTCTTTTCAGTCCGTGGAGTCTCCTGCAGAATGTGGCAAGTAGCAGACAGAAATCTGTGTAAAATACTGCCCTTGGTCAAATCTCACTTCATTGTTTGATCTGTCTTCATGTATGACCTTCCTGGAAATGTGTTCTTTGTGTGTGTGTGCTTGTCCCTATTTGAAGTAGAGACTGTTGAAAGAATAATATATAATAGCATCAGTCGCTGTTGGACTCAGTAGCGCTCTGAGCTGCTGTGTTCGCAGTGGTTGCATTCAGTGCCGCTGCCTTTTTGATTACTTTCCTTAAAATAGGTCTGTGGGATGCTTACATTTTCTTAGTGTTTAATGTACACGGTAGAGGCTTTGGCTCAGCATTTCAGGCTTCCTGAATTTGTTATTCAGCTTGTTGGGGAGTTGTATTTTTGGTATGTTAGGCCATCTTCTAAACTGTTTATTTCATACCGTATTTTGTAAGTACTTTGTGGAAAATGAGTTGATGCTAGGCGCTAGGCAGTGTTTGACATGAAGTGTGCTTGCCAAACCTGTCAAATCTTGGGGAACTCGTTGCGGAAAGTATCAAGCAAAAAAGTGATGTGTTTTTATGAAAGGTCAAATATTTCTGTATCGCTTACAATTTTGGTGTGTTTTTTTGTTACAGAGAAGAATAGGCAAGAAGAGTCCTGGCATGGTTGGCATTGTTTTGGGAGACATTCAAAACTGTGTTGTGATGCAGCTGTTTGCTCAGCAGCTGTTTTGACAACTGCTAATATGAGTAGAGAGAATTACAAATATTAATATGGAAAAGCTGCTGTCACAAGCTAGGCATAATGGAATGTCTTCTATATATATTTTTTCTTAATATTTGAGAAGAAACTCAGATATTTTCAATTTTTTAGCTGTC
>Ga0065711_1007019_pt1 | contig 15887 bp, 5 predicted proteins | sample Hoacrofraction12_FD_59098 | JGI IMG/M metagenome (GOLD analysis project Ga0065711, IMG submission 59098) | Hoatzin crop microbial communities from Cojedes, Venezuela - Epithelial fraction 12 v2 (version 2) | ecosystem: Host-associated > Birds > Digestive system > Esophagus > Crop | place...
ATGGGCACAAACTGAAGCATAGGAAGTTCCGTCTGAACATGAGGAAGAATTTCTTCCCTCTGAGGGTGACAGAGCACTGGAACAGGTTGTCCAGGGAGGTTGTGGAGTCTCCTTCTCTGGAGATATTCAAGACCCGCCCGGACAAGGTCCTGTGCAGCCTGCTGTAGATGACCCTGCTTCGGCAAGGGGGTTGGACTAGATGACCCACAGAGGTCCCTTCCAACCCGTACCATTCTGTTATTCTGTGATTAAATTGTAATTAGGTAAAATGCCCAATCAGTCCTTAGAGCAGCAGCTGACCCAAGCCTCCCCTTTCTCCAGCAAGCATCCCACCCGCCGGGCTGCATACTCACAGTGCTCCCACTACCCCTGCCAGTCTTCGACCCCGCTCTGCAAAGTGACTCTGCGGCCCCACTCCAGACCAACCGAAACCAAATGCTGAGGTCATGGCCCTGGGAGGTGACGGATGGCTTAGGCCCAAGGAGGGTCTAGAAGCCAACTAGAATAGCATAATAATTTAGTTACCGTGTAAAAAAAAAGACATTGCATTAACTCCTCTTTGCTTCCAACCATCAGTGAGAACACCTGCTGCCCTAACAAAACAGACCATATAAGCACCATCTGCAAAAGAGGGTTCAGGGCTCTGAATGGCAAAACAGCAGTGCATGGCAGCCCCAAGAAGGGCAGCAGTCAAGGCAGTGCCACTGCTCCAGCCTTTCCTGCGATTGCCTTGGGCGACTCGGAGCACGGACCACCAGGAATTTCACTCCGAGGTTCCCAACTTCCTCCCCCTGATGTGCAGCAGCCCAGATACCCATCTTGGGGTTATGGATTCTATGGGATTGCATGTAGGGGCCAGGTAAGTCAAAAAGCAAGCTCAGCAGTGAAAATGTACTCCTGACTATAAGACAGTGAGTCTTTACAAGTTCCACTCAGGTCTGATGTCCCAGCCTTTCCTTTCCTATCTTGTGGTCATTTATTTGCATTTTCCCCCTTCTTGATTTCCTCAGAGCAAAACTTAATACATAGGAACTTGCAGAAATTTTTCATTAAGGCTGACAGAAATCTTCCCGACAGGCAGATTTTTCACTTTCATTTGTTCTCCTGGTGCTACTCTCCTCTTCCAGGCGCAGTACTTTCTTAACCCTCAGCTGAAGGTTCTGTAGAAGCATCTTTGCCACAAGCTGTGCTCCCATGGGAAGCGTCACCTCCAGACGAACTGCGCCAGCCTCACTGAGAGCAAACAAGGCATGTGGGTTGGTAGAGGAGCAGTACACGAGTGGACTTCTTGTGGTAAAGCAGCACAAGGCGTCTGATAGACTCGTCCCATGGAGTCTTCACAAGGCACACGGCAGTTGCCCATGGGTTATGGTTTGCTCTTCCAGAGGGGAAATTCATCTGCCAGAACCTGCATTTTGTGGAGGGAACAAACAAGGTTCTGCTTCGCAGAAAAAACCAGGATCGATTCTGTTTTCTTCCAGACCCAAGTCTAGTTTTCAACACTGGTGTTAAACTGTGACTTTGGAACACCAAAAGAGCATGTAGCTATTTTCTAGCTCTCTCTTCTTAAGCTAAAAATGCTTACATTTAGGGAAATATACTTAGTAACCAAACAACAATTCCAACTGCATCTGGACAATGCTTTCCTTTGGAACCACTGGCAAAGGGACCACATTAAAGATGCAAAATTATGTTCAGTTTCATGACGTTTACACATCTGTAACAACATTCCAGGCACTTTGTCAGTATTTTGGGTTTAGGGGACAGAGCTGTGTTTTTAGAAACCATTTCTATGTCATACACACAAATTAGCATGTATTAAGTAGTCATCTTTCCGCCCACAAGTGCTTGTGTAGAATTCATGGGTTTGGGAAGTAAATTGAAAGCAGACTGTGGATGTTAACAACATGGTAAGATACAGGAGTTTTATGCTAGTCAAGCACTAAATAAACAAGGCCCTTTTTTAGGTTTATTTAAGAGGACTGCAGGGATGCAACCTCAGAATATGTATTTTTAAGGCAACAGAGATACTGCCTTGTACGTGTGAATTACAGAGTTCTGTGATACAGGAGCAGCAAAGTAACTTGTTTTCCAAATTTGCATAAAACCATGATCAAATAAACAAAAAAAATACTACTTGCTTCCTTGACATACCACTCGTCACTTTCCTTCAACAGCAAAACCTGCTTTTTTTTTTTTTTTTTAATTGTTATTGCTACAGCTACACAGCCAATACAGCTAAGAGGAGAATCAGAGAAATCTGGGATCACGCATCATCAACACAAGTGGATATCACAGCACTGCTCTTCAGTCTGTCAGTTATTTTACTCATTGTATAAGAAGCAAAGCAGTAGGCAAGGATATGTGACTCATAAAACCAGTACTTTTTAGAACAAATGATTTGTAAAGAAAAGAAGTACTATCTGTAGCCTTGGACATTTGTATGAAGGCAGGCAGTTTAACAATTTTATATCTAATCATTAAAAAAAAGAATTTTTAAATAAATTATTTTCATTGACACAGTCTAATTCTTTGGTATTAGACCTCATTTCTTTTCCTGGCAGCAAACCGCAACTACACCCATATCCTTTTAGTAATTCACAGTTCCTGATCGCAGTTGAAGGCTGGAACCGTGCTAGTTCCTGTGGTCCATGTTCCCAAGGATGAGGCTCCAGCTGAAGCTTAATCTAATATTTGGAAAACATGTTCCAGAGTCAGATGCTTGAACCATCTGCACCTTCCCACCGCAGTCCAACCATCCAGCAGTTCCATGTGCATGTGCCGGAGTGCCTTGTTCCTAAAACTTGGCAGCGAGCATCTTAGCCATAGGAGGAAGGCTGACACTTTCTCATCAAAGGAATGATCCTGCCATCCATGAGTGTCTTTTCCGTGTCATACTTTCAAAAGAAGTCATCAGTTTAGGAACTAAAACAAGTGACCAGTGCATGATAGAGAAGTCGGCACCTTTTAAAGCAATCAGCTCATCAAGGGGTATAGCTGTATCTTCAAAATTTGGTCCTTAAAAGTATTTAAATGGATGCAGACTTCTTAAAAATCTCTTCCAGTTAGAGGTGCTACACACACAAAATTCTGGCATTCTTCTTTATTGAAAATCTAACGCTGCAGCATCATGCTGCACTATGCGGATGCACAAAATCCCTTTATTTCGGACCTACTCCAAATCTGTGTGGGAGGAGGGAGAAGAAGTAAGCGCCCATTTGAAGAATTACCCATACTGCCCATATGTCTACATACTTCTTACAGTAATTTATTGAATTTAATATAACAGGTGAACTGGTGCTACTTGCTGTAATAAAGGTTTAAGAGGGATTATTCTAGGAGATCGTCTGCTAGTTTATTAATGGATTTTAATGGGGGCTGATCTGGGCCTACTATAAGCATTACCTGAAAGCTTGCCTGATGCAAGCATTACTTAAAATCTACAGAAAGATTACTGGTTTCACTGCGGCTATGACCAGCTAACTACAAAGTGTGTGGAGAAAAAACAAATAAAATATAAAGGTTCCTAATAAATAAGAAAAATAAACCAGGATGGTACCTCCTGTATTCTTTACATTGATATGAAATTAAACTAATATTGTACTAGTCTGTGTTTGTGTATCACAGACTATTTAAAATGCGTAACTATAGTCTAGAAATGTGGAATGCTTTGGCATTTCAAAGAATATAAAACCAGCAAGGTTGTTTTTTTTTTCTTCAGAATTAACCTTTGGCTTCTTTTTGGGCAGACAGGTTTGAAAGGCCTTTAAATACTTTAAAACTAGCAGTTAACCATCAAAACAATCCTGAACAGTTCCTGCACTGTCCTTAGCTACTATCTCTCTCTACCCACACTGGTATATGTAAGCAACTATCCTATATTTCAGCATAGAATTAACCCTCATATCAGAACAGAAACACTCATTTTCAATAAAATTCAGGCAATGATAGCAAAATAAAAGACCAAATTCTGTACTGTACATCAGTGTCAGGAGCCTGAATGCTAAACAACATAAATTGATACTTCTCATTTATGAAATGAGTTTGTCTTAGGTGGCCTGAAACCTCATGGGAATGTATATAGATGACTGGATTCTGCAGTTAAGCAGAAGTAAGAAGGTAATCAAACAACTGAATTTTAAGATCTTCCTTAGATACTTCTTTCACGAATGACATGATCTCTTTACGTTTCTTGAACTGTCAGAAGAGACAGGAGATTCACGTTGATGCTCTGAACCCCCATAGTGTCTTTCAGTTGGGTATAGGGGAATCAGACAAACTAACCTTCAGAATTAAAGACATATTTTAACTAATATGTGTTGTAACTACCCCATTGAATAGAAGAACGGCATCATCTGTTTCCAAGCCTTGACAAATTGCAAACAAACAAATGTTAACACATGAATGTTTTAATGGAGGAATAGCAGGTGTCCACTGCAGAATATCGAATCATATCCCATTAAGTACGCATCTGTAGCAATGGAAGGAGAAAGATTGTGTTAAAATGAGGAGGTTCAACCCAAGCTTAACAAAATGGGATTTAACATTGCCATTTCTAAAAAATGCAATAGAATTTAAAGGGAGGATTACACTTACCAATAATAATGTTTCCTAACTCAGAGAGCTGCATCCACCACAAGATGGAATTAGGGGACAGTGTCATAGAAGGAAAAGGTGATCACTGAATTAAAAATTACAAAGATAAAGCAGAATGATTTGATCATAGCACAGGATGAATAAACAGTTTTCAATTTTAAAGCAACAAAAGGGGACAACAGGCAGCAGTTACAAATGCTAGAGATTTTAAAATAAAAAGACATAGATAATTGATATGCAAGAGCCTTAAAAGAGTGAGATGAGGTTTTTGCTTTACCATTAATATAGATTTCCAATAAATCTGGTAAAACAAAGGAAGTTCCAAAAGAATGGATGACTGTAAAAGCTCAAACTGTATTTCTAAGTGGTAAACAAGGCAGTGTGGATAAGCTTGTCAATCTGATATCAGTCCCAAACAATGAATGAAATACGTGCTAAAATGATACATGGGAAAAAGGAATGCAAAATGTGCAGAGGATGTTTGCTGGGAGGGGCTGAGGGTGAAACAAAGGGCCTGTGTTGGGAAAAAACAGCGCTTCTAAAAACCCATAGGGATCACGACAGATAATCAACCGAACACAATCCTTGCTCAGGCCTGAGTGCAAGGCTGTGATCAGAAGGAATGCATGTCCACAGTTCTAGAGAGATGATTAAAACTCAGAAAAGGCTAATGCAAGAGTAACAAGAATTCAAGCAAATTTAAAAATATGTATCACAATACCTACGAACCAATATGTTTTGATACTAGATGGGTCTTCACTGTAGCAAACAACATATAAAAGATTCCAAAGGATGGCATCTGCAGTGAGATAAAATCAGACTAGGGTGCAGAGGAACATTTTTAAGAGTAAGACTGTTCCGGACAGTAAGACTATTCTGGAATAAATTCTTACATGCTGTCAGGGGGTCCTCATCACAGTCAATTTTTAAAACAAGAATGGATATTTTCCTGTGAATATAACAAGATCAAAATAAAAATTATTTCAGGATAATTTCATAGCCTGGGTGGTGTAGGTTTTAAGGCTCCATGATCACAATAGCCAGGTCTGGCTTTCTAATCCTAATACAGTGTCGACGTTAGAATTGTCATCAGCGGGTATTTAACAGCCCATGAAGTTAAACGGGACCATCCATACCATTCCTTAGGGCTGCTATTTCAGGCAGTTTAAAAATTCAGGTACATTGCTGTATAGGATTGCATGTGGGAAGATGTAATCATAAACAAAAGGAAATATTACTAAACAAAATGTGTTATTAATATATAAGATTTTTATTTCAATAGCAGTTGACACTTGCAAGTTGAGGACTTTGTTCTACCATGCACTGTAAAAAACTATTTCTGTTAGTTTACGACTGATCTTTCAGTGCAGTTTGAAGACAACAGTGATTTGTAGCCAGAGAACAAACACAGGCATAGCTTTTGAGGATGTCCACATCCTATTACTGTGAAGCACTAATCCACTAACATCACTTCACCACAGCACAGAAAATTCTAGGTTCAAAGCTTAGCTGGATTCTGTCTTGTAATTATTCTTGATTTTTTATTGACAGGCTGAAGCGAGTGTGAAAACACAAGTATGAAAGTACTGACAGCACATTTGCAAGTATTTTGTTGGGTTTTTTGCTAAACAGTAGTGTAAGATGTAGAATTTTCAGTGTTTGGTAGTCCACAAAATATCTGTGTAGCAGTAGTACCATTGTTTTCATATTTGACTTCTCGGTAACATCATACACGAGAGGAAAATTTTACAGTGAAACAAAAGATCTAGCCTCTCTGGTAAAGCAAGGTATGTTCCTCAAAAACTAAAATGACGAGTATTGAAGAAATGTACATATTTTCTTTTTTCTTTCTTTCTTTTTTTTCCCTCTCATCAATTTTGAGTGAAAACTTGAGTACCAAGTGCACAAATCTCCATTTGAAGTAGCTCGAGCAATCTCGGCATTCGCCGTTTTCTTAATTACTTTTCACCATCTTGTCCAAGGAACACTTTGCAAGGCATAGCTGCATGGGCTATGATGTAATGAGATCTTGTTAGCTAAGCAAGACCAGACCTCAGGCTTAAGCAAAATAAATTTGGATAGACTCTCTGCCCCTTGACCCAGCTGTTTTGCAGTCTTTGAACAGTAAAGAAACTTGGAATCTAGTCACAGATGCCAGTGTAAAATTTCCCCTGGGTGAAGGGAACAGTCAAACGGTGTAAAACCGGAGGAGCTGGTTCCAACTGCTTTCTGTCTTGTCCAAAAAAACATGTTAAGCAAATGAAAGGTTGGGAAATTCAGAGGAGAGATGAACTGTATCTTTATTGTGATGATTTCTGGTCGGCATATGGTCCCTCAGGGACAAAAGCCAGCTTCATAAATTAGAACCATATAGAGTTCACAAACTTATTTTGTGTTGTAACTCCAGCTGAGGAGAAAAGCAAGACAGCACAGGGCAGGCTGAGAAAGAAGAAGCTGTAACTAGTTCTGACAGACCCTCCAACATTTCCTCTGAGCACATTTTTGAAGAGGAGCAAATACGTCCTTCCATAAAGCTTTCTGCAAACCCAGCATTGTTTGTCCCAGAGAGCTACAATAATAAATGTAGTCTTTGAATAACACCTAGAAAAATATGAATTGCAAAATAGAAGCAGCACATATCATGTATGTAGTATTTCTAAAAAGTACACCTAATTTTTCCATTTCTACCCACTAAAGATTTCTTTTCCTTCTAATTTCTTAATGCTTTTCACTAACAAATTGTTATTTCAGAGTAGTTGGAGGGACAGTGAGTCAGTGAAATATTGAGATTTATCTACAGTCTGCTTATTTTAAAGATGAGGCTGGGTAACCTGCTTTGTCAAATTCTGTAATTTTATGTAGGACTTACTTAAAGAGCATCTTTGGCTAAATATTTTTCTTTCAATCAGACCTTATAGCTTAGGATTCTTTCTTAACAGAAATGTAAATTTTAGAGCTACTTTTCAATAAGAACTCACCTTATTATGAATTTCTTTGGCTAAGAGGTGAGAAAGGATGGTCTAACCAATAGCTGGGATTCAAAAGCGCTAGTGTTTGCTCTGGTACTGATGTTATCTAGCCTACTTTGCAAAAAAAAACTAGTTTCAGGAGATTTAATTGAAATTTTTGAGATTGCAAAGATAATTTAAAACTATTTAACCCAGTCTTTGTATATGCACTCATAATACATGTACTAATACAGTATCAGTGACAGCTTAATGTAGATAAAAGGAAAGACAATTCATCTTCACAAAAATTCTTGAACTGTGGTGTTCAATACCAAAAGATGGTATTAGGTACCTTTATTTTGAAAGGTCTGGATAGTTTCCAATCTTCCAGATTCATAACTGGTGGAAGAAAGATGATCACCTTCCTTGCTTATCTCTGTGGGATTCAGAAATACATCTTACCAAGTCATGGCTGAGAATTATACCATTCTTATGGGAATGTGCTTTGAAAGAGTCTTCCTCCACCAGCTGAAACGTAAGGCTTTGACCATCGCCCCAGCTGGATGGATCACCAGAGTTGGGCTGTCAGTGCCCACCTTTAAAAACAAAGCAGTGACTAGAGGAACGGTCAGTGCAGAGGGTCATCACCAACACCGAGTAATCAAATCACTTGCAAACAGTACTGAGATTAGTGTGGCAAAATATATTTAACATAATTAAAAACCTATGAACTAGCATTTCAGCCTGTAATTAGAGAATGGATCCTCAGTTCTGGGAAGCAATGCTTCTCAAAAAGAGTTGGAGATCAGAGTTCACAGTCGTCTTGGTACGATTTCCCAATGTGACACAGTGCACAAAATGTCTAATATGAGCTTAATAAATAGTCATCAGAGGAATAATGAATGAAGATAGGTGTCGAAAGTTATTACACTGTTGTTGTATTTAGCACTGATGAAATCATTACTGGAATATTTTGTCCAGACCTGGGGTCCATGGTTCAGGAATATTGTTGAAGGAGTTCAGAGAAGAGTCACAAGCATGACTTCGGGACTGTTAATCATGCTTCGGGGTAACAGAATCAAAGATCTCAATCTGCTTAGTTTATCAGCTGAGACTACTGAAGATTGATTTGGACCTAACCCCTCAGCTGTTACCATGGGGAACTATACAGGTTTTTTTATGGACTCTTAAATTTCGCACATACATGACGTTAGCAATAACATAAGGAGGTAAAATAGTAAGAAAATCTGGAAAAATTCATGCTAGAAATAAAGGTGCATATTTTTGGCAACTGGAGTGAGAAATTTCCTCAGGTCTGTGGCAGATCCCTTTTCAACAGCAATTTTTAAACATTTTTTCTAAAAGACATTTTGTAGCTCAAACAGGAATTAATGTAGGCAGCTCTAACAGCTTGTTCTATACGATAGTAGTTCTGATTTTATCACCTGCAAAACTGTGAAAAGACCAGGCTGAAATCCTGAGCTTTGGGACCTTGCAGCCATCAGAACGGAGGCCTCCAAAGGTATCAGTACAAAACCTCTGAGCCTAAGGAATGAGGAGAGTCCTTATTGGTAGCGTACTTTTCTCTCAATAAGGCTATTAGGAGATACTACTGTATTAAAAAAAAAAAATAAAAACATTTGCAAACATTAAACTAGCCTGTTAAGTGTATGCTAGTGTACAAAGTGCTAATAACTGCGTAAGTAAAACTTGATACTTTCATATTGTTTTCCAGCAAAAAAAAAAATCTCAGTGTTTTACAACACCTAATGAGTCAAGTCACTTAGAAATCCTGTGAAGTTACTAACTATTATTGTTTGCATTATACAGAGGTCAAATTGAGAGACAGAGAGTGTCCAAGAGCAGAGGGGAATTCTAGGACTTGTTTAGAAAAACCCTTAGGAAAGCTGTTCCTGTGCTTTAACCTAACCAGCTCTGTGGTTTTTTTTGTACTAGGCATACTGTACAGATCCTGGCAGGTGACATTCCTGTTCTTGTATCAGTATTGATCCAACCCCGTGCCCAGTTCCAAAAGACACTGATGCTGAAAGTGCCGTCTCTTTCCAATGACATACAGACAGTAAAGTCCTGCGCACTCACCCTGTGTCTTATTCTCACTGCACTTGTATAGGGAAGAGTTGATATTGATTTTGGTGTCTTATCAAAATTCCAACTTGGGTAATTAGTTTATTCTTACCTAAATTCCTTGAATTTCTGTATTGATGATACTTTTCATACACCTCCCTGCAGAAAAGAATACCTGTACTACTACAACAGAAAGGTTTGCAGTATTAAATGAACCAGACTGAAGAGCAACATCATGTGTCTGCTACTTTACAACATTTTTGTAAAGAGCTCTGCAGAAAAATGGATTAGTGGAACACCACTGATTTTAAAACGGTATAAATAAAAATAAATTTTAAAATGAAATTTTAACACAAGACTGTCCTGTGCCCCAAACCGAAGATTTTTTTTTATCCCTATTTTTAGAAAGTTTAGGAATTGCCTTCATGATACTGAATCTCCATTCTTATGGGTATGGTATGGGTGGAAGGCATGATGCAAATTCAAGGATAAATGGTGAAAATGACATGCATTAAGCAACAGTCAGCTTACTGAACTTACAGCAACAAAAAAAATGGACTTCTAGCAAGAAAAATCCAAGTTCCATCTGTTACTAGCATTGAACAAAATCAACATAAAATGAACCAACATTATTTTGGTCTTTGATCTCTTGGATACTTTATGACAGAGGCCATAAATCATGTAATTATTATCCGATATCAAGACAGCTTGAGTTAACCTCTCACATTCCTAAGGCAACGAGAGGCCTCATCGCAAGTCAAAATCTGCTTATGTGAAACAAGTAACTGTACTGAGGGAAACCAATCCCCTTCCTCCCATTTTAGCCTAATCTGGACTTCTGAAAAGTTTTTAGTGGTTCAGAGGTGGAAAACACCATACTGAAATCCATCGGATCACAGAGGCTTCCTGTTTGTTTCTAGAAGCTGTGGGCATGATTTGTCAATCACATCATCACTTGAGTTCTGGCTTCTTTTAATTGTAGACGTCCTCCTCCTTTTTGCTTCTCTTCAACAGCTGAGGTCAGCTCAAGTTGCCTCCATGTTTTGGCTGCTGAGATCCAGGAAAATTCAGAAGGCCTTTAATTCTGACATTTCATTCCTGCCACTGATATGAAACAGCCTACATTTGATGAGCCTCAGAAAACACAGCAGAGAATAGTACACACTTGGATTTTCTTTTTTTCCAGTAGGCAGTGTTGAGTAAGACTGAGCTTTGGTTGTTTTTTTTTTTTACCCTTCTCGAATAGAAAATTTCCAGGAATATCAGTGCTTCTTTTCTTTAAAAACATTTTTTAAATTTTTACTGTAAATTTGCCATCAGGAATGATGGGCACATCATGATTAAAACACCTTATTTTTATGTATACAGCAGACAAGCATTTGCAGCAGGCACCATACATATATATTGTGAAAAACAGGCACACAATAGAAGTTCTTTCACAAAAGAAATGTACTTTTCCAAAAGACTGATGTACCTGAAATACGTTATAGCAAAAATATAGCAGCTAGACTAATAACATCAGAACCAGGTCACACAGAACCATGACCAATAATTCAGCATTTTGAGTCCAAGAACAAGAAAAGGAGACAATAGATAAGCTTCATAATGAAAAACATAACAGAATAAACAGATAAGATTCTTTTACTGGCAGCACCTGGAGCTGAAAGGCAGCTGAAAGGGAGACGGGCCAAGCTTCGTGCACATTCTCACAGGAAGGGCACCAGATTAGGTAACCCATAAATTGATCTATGCTTGAAAAGAAGTACTGCTTCTGCCCAGCCAGGTGGCAGGTCCTGTTTTCAGGCAGCTCTTGTACATGTTTCCCCACTGCTGAAATGAAAAGCAGATATACAACAAACACAAATTTGAGAATCAGGTGGTTTTTCTAGTAGCGTGCCACTTTCACTCTGACAAATCTTTATGTTACTATCGATACTATTGAATGTGGCCAACCACTTTTTGCTCTGCTCTACTTTTCACTATGCCTTAATGATGCCACGTTATTACTTCTCTGCTTTTTAAAATTTTGGACTTACAATAATAAAGATGACTGTTCAAATTTCTGAGTACTTGGCCAGAATTATATACAGATACCGTATCAGATACTATCCTCATGCAAACAACCGGCTCCATGGGCTTGTGTCCAGCTGGATGCTGCAAAGTAGACCCAGAGCTCAAGCTGGCGTGTAAACTGTGCAGGGTGAGCTCGCACACGGACCTGAGCCTTCAGCTGCTGTGGCAGCGCAGGTGTAAGCAGAAGCTGAGGTGCTGTGCAGCCAGGGCCACAGTGAAACAATCCTTCTCTTTTCTGCAAACACTGTATTTGTCCTTGTCTTGTGCTTTGCAAGGGATCCTTAAGATCTGAGGAAGGCTCCTACTGCCCTTTTGCCTGGCATACGCGTGCAAAATAGAGGGACAGACCCATCCAGGCTGCAAGGCACCATGTGAGGATAATGCATTTGATAACTTGTCTAGTGTGTGTGCAAATAAAGACTTACACAAGTGAGCAAGCACAGTTCACCATTTTGATACAGAGGCAGAAAAAGGTTTGGAGATTTTCTGTGATGTTGAAAGCTTAATTCCGCTGATTTAGATGGACAATTCTGACACGGAGTTTGGGATCATCGTCACTGCTTGATGACTCAGCGTTCCTTCCTTGTAGCAAAGGAAGGCAAAGTCAGTGTACAGTATGGCATAGTATCAGGCTTCAATCTCACACAGAGCTGTTCCTGGATGAAATTATGCAAAGACAAACTATGCAAATTATACTATATTATATAGGTTATTATAACCAGCACTTACACAGACTCACAGAAAGAGTGACGTTCTTCAGCAGGAATGGAAAAAAAGAAGAGATTTCTGAAAAATTCTACCAGCACTATTGCCCAGACAAGACTTATCTCTCTTTTGAGCTAAGTCCACATTTGACATATCACTATAAATTAGGGTGAAATCCCCTGAAAACAGGAGACATATTCTTAAAATCTGCTGTAAAAGACAGGAAAATACGACTTCAGTGTAGAGGCGTGGGAGAATGTAACAAAAGCAGTTGTCATACATATTAAATATTCCGATCGGGCTAACATTTATCGATGCAAATTCTTCCTGAGTTCCCACAAATATACAGAGGGGTGTTCGAAAGTTCTTAATTCTGCTATGCAATGTATGACAGAAAAAAAAATAAAGAAAAAGCAATGTGTAGGTGGTCTGCATTTGAGTTTTGTAGCGGTAGATCTCAATGTGGAGTGTGATGCACAAGAAGCATATGGCTTTATGCCAGATTTACGTTCTCTTGAAATTGGGGTTGACCTGAGCATCAAGGTAAAATAACTTAACCTTTCTATAAGTTGCATTTGGTCTAGCTATAAGTAAAAATGAGACTAAAGGCAGCTTTGCTTTTTGAACAAAGTATTTTAGACTGATATATATCTATCTCCCCAATAAACATCTTTTTGTAAACTAAGCTGCAAATATTCAGGAATTTCAGATGACCTCAGACTCCTCTAAAGAAGATAAAACCAGAGTAGGCAGTGTCTCACAATTAAGAAAAGTAATTATCCGAAAGCCCAGTGTATGGTCCATAGAAATCAACCAGAACCTATTGACTTCAGGGAATTTTAGATCAGGCTCTGGCAGAACTTGAGGAAATCACTCCTCCTGCACATCACTTCATTCATCTTCTCAGCGACTACAACGTACCTACACATCATGTGACAAGTGAGAGTCTGTTGAGTGACTCCCACGGCATTTTCCCCTTTCATCTGGGAAACTCCTTCATTAGCGATAAGGCTCTGTGCCCTGGCACCCACATACCAGTCGAGAGGAGGAACCTGTTTGTAAACCAGATGCTTTGACATAGCTGGAACTTGGAAGGGAGGCAGCAGCACTTGGCAAACAAACTTGTAATAAGTGCACTCTGCTTGAAATGTTTATAATTTCTTCTTGAAAAATATGCTGAGAAGATGAGTGCTAGGCATACTGCTCCACTTTGAAGTTCAAGCTTGAAGGTGGGGATCCCGAATATCTCCCAAGGAGCATTTGAAAAAAACAACTTGGTGCTCTGTAAAGTAAAGAATTTGCTTGAGGAGAGGGGATAGGGAAAATTACTAAGTCCCACTGTCATGCCATCTGCAGAGGTCCAGAGAAAGGCAGCTTCACTGTAAGCAGCAATGTGTTCATATGAAGCCTTCCTAATTTGCTGGTAGATCTTTAATAAGAAGCACACAGCTATACCAAAAATCCATTCCAAACCATGTTGATACTTCCAATTTAGCAACATTGTCAAAAATTACTCAAAAAAGTAAGCACAAAAGGAGTCTCATTGACTGCCTTACATTTTCTTAAAATAAGAAACATAAAAAAAGGAGTTACTTTGCTCAGCTGAGAAGTCTGTGATGCCTCCTGGTGATCCAGAAAATGCTACTCCCCACAAAAGAACAACAGCTAGAGCTCCTCCTGGAGACAGTCTGCTCAATGAGGGGAAAAAAAAGATACCTCAGGTGCTTAAAAGGCAAAGACTAACCTGAAGGTTTCTTCCCTGTTAAAGCCTCATTGCTCTGAGGACACAGAAGAACTGCAGGCACAAGTGCTGAACACGGATGGAGGGTAACCTGAACAAGTTTCTGAAATCAAGCTCAGCAAATTTATTGACGTTTAGAATTTGACTAAATAAAAAGAGGAAAAGGTATGGCATTTTTACGGTTTATATCTTTACAATTGAATAAATTCATCTCAGTTTAGATCTCAAGCTGGGAGGGGATGCTACCACATGAAGGAGAGCTGAAGGAGGTTCAAAACCCTCAGGGATTTCGCATATAGTTCCTCTCCTATCACCTCAATTTCTTTTCCCTCCCTGCCTCCCTTTCCTGCCTTGCCCTCCCCTCATCCTAGAAGACCTCTCTTTCCTGTAAGTCTGTAACAATTAGTGTGAATCAGTGAGGACAGGGAGGTAAGCAGTATTCACACAGAGTTTGTGTAGCAAATGGCTGTCCAGGCAGGATACCTCCTCAGCAGGGAAGGTGGCTGTTCATGCAGGTGGAGGACCAGTCTTTGGGGGATGCTGTGACGCCCTGACGGCAGCTGGAAGACGGGCACCTGGCCAGGACAAGGCAATATGGCTAAGGCTGCCTTGATGGTCAAAAGTGATGAGGGGGTCCAGGGGGCTTCTGCTGGAAGGTCAGTAGCAGGACCTGGGGGGTTGGAAAGCTGGATTGGGGCAGGTTCGCTGGGCCTTGAAATTAAGTTTCAGGGAGGAGAAATAGACTCTTCTACTCTGGGGACGGTCAGTGTGGCTGGAGGTTGGGGACCTCAAATCCCACAGTCAAGGTAAAAGGCTGAACTGAAGCAGCTCTGGAACCACTGCCTTAGGTAGGTAGGTATGATGCAAAGAGCTACGGAAAAGAATATGTAGGGATTAATCGTTGCATAAAAAGCCAAATAATACTCTTACAAAATTTTATCGGTGTTCATTTAAGCACATGAACAGTTTCATTGATACCTGGTGGGAACACACATGAATAAACACACAACATAGAAACCTGAAATAGGAAATGGTGCATAAAACTGGGAATAATTAATACGGAATAGGAAGCGCTGAGGAAAAGAAAAGCGTGGAGAGAGAAAAGACAAGTGCAAACACAATATTTAAAGGCAAGAAGCAAATTAGTTGCAAAAAAAAAATTGATACTGTATTGATTATTTTCTGTTGATGATTTAAATACATAAAAACATATTTAATACTGATATTTCTTCTAAAGGCTCGACTTAGAATACTTTAAAGAAAGGATATTCAGCTTCCTCGGATTAGTGAACAGGCAAGATTCGCATTTAAAATAAGAGTCCAGATCACGCAACCTGCTCAGACAGGGGTTTCGGTCCCAGGCACCGGTGTGACTGGTGACTGCAGGTGACAAACACCAGACGGGCGCAGAGGCAGTCTGAAGGCACTCCGCAAAAGCGCGCCGGCTTATTTTCACCCCTGCTGCGGTGGCCGGAGCTCTGCCGGCCCCGCCGCCGCAACGAGCCGCGCTCGGAGGGCCCGGGCTGCTCCTCTGGTGGACGCAGGCGACTTCCGTGTGCCGAGAACACCAAGCGTCACCGGGCCAGAGGAGAGCTCGGGAGGTGCGGGAGCAGCCCTGCGAACACCCCTGCGGACACCCACCCCCCGCCGCGGCCTCGGCCCAGGGCCCGCAGGCAGCGCGGCCTCCGCCCGGGCTACGGGGCGCGGCGCGCTGGTGCCACCGCGTGGCTCACGGCGGA
>Ga0065711_1041775_pt1 | contig 15887 bp, 10 predicted proteins | sample Hoacrofraction12_FD_59098 | JGI IMG/M metagenome (GOLD analysis project Ga0065711, IMG submission 59098) | Hoatzin crop microbial communities from Cojedes, Venezuela - Epithelial fraction 12 v2 (version 2) | ecosystem: Host-associated > Birds > Digestive system > Esophagus > Crop | place...
GGTCCTGTGCGGCCTGCTGTAGGTGACCCTGCTTCGGCAGGGGGGTTGGACTAGATGACCCACAGAGGTCCCTTCCAACCCCTACTATTCTGTGATTCTGTGATTCTGTGATTCTGTGAAATTAAGAAAGATGTTGCATCATTACCATTTCTGCTCTATTTTCTCCCTGAAAGTTTACAATAACTACAAAAATAAATCATGCTTATTAATAAATCAATGAAATAATCACAAATAAACAGTGCAGGATGACACTTTAAAAAGTCACTCAGTCCATTCTCTTGTCCCAGCACAGGAACAGCTACAGTTGTGTCTCTTCTAACAGATATTTGCCAAACCCACTCCATAAGATTTTCATTGACACAACTCCCACACAAGCCTTAGGCAAACTATGCAAGCATTTCAACTTTTCTTTCCATTAAACAGTTTTCCCTACTAAGATGAATCCTCCCTGATGCAACTTAAGTTTACGCCTTTCAGCTTCACCACCAGAGGCGTGTAGAAGAGATTATTTCCTTCCATTTTTCAGCAACTTTTTGCATAATTAAAGATATGTCCGTCTCCATTCCCTGGGATTTTCTCTTCAGGAGGCTAAATCACCTCATATGTTTCAATCTTTCCGTATATATGCCAAGTTTCTTAGACATCTGATTATTCATTCTTATTACTCTCCACTGAATTCCAACCACTCCACATCATTTTGAAGGATGGTATCCAAAAAAGGGCACACTATTCCGGTCGAGACCTTACTAAAGCTTAGCAGAGTGAAAACTTCCTCACAGCACTTCCAGACTAGTGTCTACGCATTCCAGTATGATATTTATCTCTCTCACAATACTAGCTCAACTTACTATTAAGGCTCTCTGATTCTCTGACAAAGAACTTCTACCTATACCATTTATCTCCATCATATGTCAACCAGATAAACTATGTCTACATAACTACACCACCTTGCATTTATATTTTGAAAGTCATCATAACCATAGTTTGGATTTTTCAGGATAATTTTGGAACATAATCCTGCTATTACATGTTACACCTCTCCCAGTCTTCTGCCATCTGTAAATTCAATGAGTATCTAACTTGATTTCTTAGTTATTTAATAAAAACACTGAAAAAAGCTGGTTCCCAAAAAGATTACTGTTAAAAAAAAATCCTTCCATAATAAGAGTAACCATTTATAAATACTTTTTGGCAACTATAACTCAACTGTTTACACTGAGTATATTGTATTTTCAGTTTCTTCAAAGCCATATGCTTCTTATGTACAACATTGATAAGCAGAACAAACTCTGCTGCATTAAGGAAACAAGGAATACAAAGGAGGTACAGAAGTGTTGTGAACAAAATGTAATATTGCCAGTATCTAACCATAACCAAGAAAGAAAAACTTCACTATTAATATTATATGCAATTTATAAGAACTTAAGTGAGCATATCACAATCAGAGCTCAGAATAATACGTTGCTTTACAGAATATCAATGTTATAGCCTATTTCTCCATTTAATATTGTGAAAATTTCTCACTGTTTATTCTCATAAAATAATTCATAGCTTTCATGGCCTGCAAATATGAAACTCCACTTCAATACACATATTTAAAAAAAAACTAAAAGTGATTCTGCCTGGAAAATAACAACAAATTATATGCAAGTTTTAAACCACTTGTGTATGGGTGCAAAAGCAAACACTTCTTTCATCATGTGAACTTACAAGGCACTCCCCTTTAGAAGAAAGAAAAGACAGCAACTTAACTGTTTAAAGCTTAAATAATATCAAGTCACATTTTTCAAATTTGGGAATTTGAAATCAATATTTTTTAGTTTCTCATTACGAAAAGAATATTTTCAGCTTCATGCTTGAAGTTCTACTCTAAGATTCAATGTTCTAGCTTTGCCAGTTTCTGTTAAATCTTAAAATTTTCAGATAGCAAGAAAAGTGAAATTTTTCATAAGGCTTTCATACTGGCTTAGCACTGTAAAAGGTCTATGGATGAAATACTGGCCCCATTAAGTCAAAAATCCATCAGCCTTTGACAGAATCAAGATTTCACCTTATATCTGCTAAAGTTTTGAAACTTTACAGATAATTTAGAAGCATGAAAAAGAATGAAATGACATTTCCCTGGTCCTTTAAAAAGCTCTTCATACATATTATGTAGATTTGTATAGCATTCTATGCATGACCAATATCATAAATACTATGCATGGGCATAGACGTGCTATATATAATACTACATGTCTTACCATTCCAGCTCCTCATGCACAGAAAACACATCACTGGGAGTTTCGTGTGTGGAGTATTTGCAGAAAAAGGCAAACAGAGCAGTAGTAACTCCTCAAATTGTGTTCTAATGTAATCACTTAAGTTACTGACAAGGAGAGTACAACCTGATTTTCAGTTTTCCCTTTGCAAATGAGGGGTCAGAAAGCAAATGATGTCAGCTTGTAAAACGCCCTCAGCAGGATGTTCTAAATGGGCAATTATTTCAAATGTACTCCCCAGTATGTTTAAATGCTATACAGACATTACTTAGTCTACAGAGAGCAGCTTACTTACGTCTGGGGCTCCTTTTCATTTTGCTGTTTTTGCTGTGGTTGAAGAACGTTATTTACCAGCTCAGTGATCCCACTAAAGGGAAACCACCTGTTTAAATAAGCAAATAATGTGACTGAATAACCAGTAAAACCACACTAGTTTAAATGTTTTCTTATCCAATATTAATAGAAATATACAGACGGAAAAGCTAGAGCCAATGGGAATGTTAACTGCAATACTAAGTCAGCCACTAAGGATGTAAGGGAAATAAAGTTTTACAGTTCACCAGTTCACAAGCAGGCAGCAAGAACCTACATCCAGCTAACATGTGGATGAAGTAAGAAGCTGCAGGCAGCTCTCTTACAAGCCAGTCAGGAAGCAGATGACAAACTAACTGCAGCCTATCAGGTATTAGTGAAAGCTAATACCATCAAAGGTGAGGAAAGCAGAATATGGCAAAGGTAGAAAAGTCAAGCCTACTGCATTTTTAAGATATTTTACTTACTGTGTCAGCTGTGGTTTTTGCTCCTCTTTGACCCTAAAAAGATAAGTTTGCACAACTGAGTGCAACATGTTGTAAACCAACTACCCTGAAGTTCTATAACCTGTATAACACGAGCTGGAGAAAGTTCTTACTTTAAGTTAAAAGGAACTCATTTAATATTTGTTGTCTATTTATATTAAGTTCTATTCTGTGCTTATTTCCATTTAGGATTAAAAATGGGGAATGCCATGTATCTAAAACTTTTAGTTACAAAATGAAATCAGTAATGTTCTATAGCTGGCTTCCAATTCTTTGGACAGAATATCACGTTAGAACATTCCCAGAAATACATTCAGCTATAAATGCAAAGGAAGGTGCTTTGTTAACTATAATATATCTGTTTAATTTTTATTTACAATCAGATTACATAATTGAAGGTGACTTTATAATGTGTAACGTGCCATTTAAAAAGCAGTATCCTGAACTAACAGATTAAAGGAAAACTTGCACTATATTTATTAAACTACAGTGATGTCAGGGTCTGCAGACACTGTAACTCTAAAATCTAAGGCAGGAAAGATAAGGAATTTAACTCTGAGTAAAATTTACTGGGACTTGTTAAAAAAAAATTAGATAATACACACACTATGTCTGTATAGTAGTGATTAATATTTGTCCATTGTCTTTAGGATAACATTCTATCTGACATACATGCTTTAATTTGAGTGAGCAAGATGATGTTCTATGCAATTCCTCTGCACTGAACCCAAGAATGGAGACATATACTCACAGGAGTATTTACATGCTCTAATTGCAGATATGTGTCTTAAATGTCAAGTTAGGTTCTAACTTCACTATATATTAAAGAAAATCAAAAAGGTTCCTATATAGATATTCTGAATTTCTCTACAGAGAATACTCCCTTACCTAGCTTAACTGGGAGTGCAGGCTCCCAGTTTAAGTGGATGCTTAACATTGGACAGAAAATTAAAGCTCACCAAAACAGATGCACATCTTTTCCTCCATATATCACATTGAGTAAGTCTATAAACAGGATTCAGTGACTACATAAGAACTAAATAAGTGGACACTATGACACATTAATAATTTTCCAAAATTGACTACAGAAAGGGAAAAACTGAACACGCAGCACATGGTAAAAAGTCTTGAAGAAGGGTTTTGCCTCTTGAGCACTTTAGAAATTTATATATAAAGAAACTTCCCAGTACAAAAAAAAAAGCAGATATACTACAAAGATAAGAAATATAAAAATAAAAATTTCTTACACAGTCACAATTCCACTCTACCATGAGTCTTAACAATATTTTCTTTACCAACAAATTCCATACTAGTTATTTTTTTTGGCACAAGAAATTCAACAGGTAGGAAGGGAAGGGAATCAAAGCATATCTGTTCTTTTTTCACTAGGCAGCTTAAGACATTTAGAATCATAGAATCATTAAAGTTGGAAAAGACCTCTAAGATCATCAAGTCCAACTGTCAACTCAACAACACCATGCCTGATAAACCATGTCGCAAAGTGCAATATCTACATATTTTTTGAATACCTCCAGGGATGGTGACTCCACCATTTCCCTGGGATGCCTGTTCCAGTGCCTGACCACTCTTTCAGTAAAGAAATTTGTCCTAATATCCAACCTAAACCTCCCGTGATGCAACTTGAGGCCACTGCCTCTCATCCTATTGTTAGTTACCTGGGAAAAGTGACCAACACCTGCCTCACTACAACCTCCTTTCAGCCTCCTCTTTTCCACACTAAACATCCCCAGTTCCCTCAGCCATTCTTTGTAAGACTTGTTCTCTAGACCCCTCACCAACTTCGTTGCCCTTCTCTGAACACACTCCAGCAACTCAATGTCCTTCTTGTAGTGAGGGGCCCAAAAACTCAACACAGTACTCCAGGTGCGGCCTCACCAGGGCTGAGTACAGGGGTACGATCACCTCCCTACTTCTGCTGGCCACACTATTCCTGACGCAAGCCAGGATGCTGTTGGCCTGCTTGGCCACCCAGGCACACTGCTGGCTCATGTTCAGCCAGCTGTTGACCAACACACCAACGTCCTTTTCCGCTGGGCAGCTTTCCAGCCACTCTTCCCCAAGCCTGTAGCATTGCATGGGGTTGTTACGACCGAAGTTCAGGACCCAGCGTTTGGCTCATACAATTGGCCTCGGCCCATTGATCCAGCCTGGCCACTTCCCTCTGCAGAGCCTTCCTACCCTCAAGCAGATTGACAATCCCACCAGCTTGGTGTCATCTGCAAACTTACTGAGGGAGCACTCAATCCCCTCATCCAGATCATTGATAAAGGTATTAAGACTGATCCCAAAACTGAGCCCTGGGGAACACCACTTGTGACCAGCCGCCAGTTGGATTTAACTCCATTCACCACCACTCTCTGACCTCAGCCATTTAGCTAGTTCTTTACCCAGCAAAGAGTACACCCATCCAAACCATGGATAGTTTCTCCAGGAGGATGCTGTGGGGAACAGTGTCAAAGGCCTTACTAAAGTCCAGATAGATAACATCCACAGCCTTTCCCTCCTCCACTAGGCAGGTCAGCTCATCATAGAAGCAGATCAGGGTGGTCAAGCAATTCAGATCCCTCAACATTAAGAACCTAAAAGCTCTGTATGGTCACCTTCTAGCATGAAACACTACCAGACAACAATTCAGAACTCCTAATTCACATGCCTAGAGCTAGATAGTGTAAATATCATCTCCCTGGCAAATGGACAAAGAAAACTGAATATGCAGCTAATCCATGGTTCCTTACTTTCCTCTCCATACATAACTCCCAAACATATTTACTGGACACTTAAGTTATTAATTCATTGTGAATTTTTCTATTTAACTAAACAAAGTAAATCTGAGTGCTTCACATACTCAGATTACAATCAACATCTTTGCTTTGGATAGTGACCAGGGTCAATTATTTTCACATGTGGAACTGAGATCAAAATAGGCTAAGATGCACACTAATTCCAAGTGTGCCGTTTGAAATCTTTGGTACTTTTTTTTCAAGAGAATCTAGCATCTTAACATAATAGTATATGTTTGGCGACTTCAATTGCAGCTGCAAACCCTTGGTATTTCTTAAAAACTTGCAATCAGATTTGTAGTTTAGCACCATTAAATAAAAAACTTTGTCCATTAGAAGACACTTTGAAAACTTGCATTTAAAATTATTTTCCCAGCATTTTATAGGAAAGCTGTGTTCTAAGTCAGGATACAATTTGACCCACAATTCAAAAATATATCTCCTATGAAATAATCTTTTCTCCTCCTACAATTCTGTGTCTCATCCACTATACGCTTTCCAACACTACAGTTATGTGAGTTCAACAGCTTCCATTATTACATAACCGTGACGCATTCCTTGAGCACTCTCCATACCACCTTCAGTTCCTGGATTAGGCAAGAATCTTCCTAGACTTTATAAAAACCATGGAGGGCAAGATACAATTTGAAAAGAAATTATGAAAAAATCTATTGAAAAAAATAGAATCCACCACATAAAATTAAACTAATATTGACGTTGTGGATCAACAGGCCTGGAGCCTTCAGGTGTAAAAGGTATTTATCTTTCAAGGTCAGAGAACAGATAGAGATGCTGGATGTACATCAGCAACCCACAGGCTAATGCCTGATATTCTCTTTCCAAAAGACTCTTCAATCAGATGAAATTAGGAGTATAAGTTGTAGTGAGTGACAGAAAAAATGATATATTAGATGAAATACACAGAATGTGTTTTTAACACTGCTGTGGTTTAAACAGCTTTATTTAGACAGAAAAGGACTGAACAGACTCCAGATTCTTCAACCCTGTCTACACACACACATACAGTTCTATTTCCTTTAGTTACAGGAGCTGCTTTATGTTTTACTAGGTTGTGTACTCCCATATATATGCTTTCTTCCCTCCTTTCAAAAATCAGCAACTAATAATTGCTTACAAGAAATGGATTGACAGGTCAAAAAAAAACCCCAAACCTCCATTTGCTCAACAGACCAAATGAAAAACCCCAAGCAGTACGACTGCATTCTGCTGCTTCCAGAGTACCTGTCTTCTTTGTACCTGTCTTCTTTTTACCTTCCCACATCTTTTCAATCTTATCCTATCAAAACTCTGCCAAGAACAATGCCAGCTTTAGTTATTCACTAGAAACAATTTCCAGTTGATACCTGTTTACTAAAATCACCAACAGGCTGCAGATAACACGTCTCATCAACAGTGACTGGGACAATGCATTCTAACAGTGCAGAATATTAAATACTTCACCACTTATTTTCAATTTTTATTATTTCTGTCATTATAGGAGTTCACTCGACACAAACACCAAATTAATTCTAAAATGTTAGAAGAGTCTGAAGCTTTTATCACAATTTTTTGTACTGATCATAACTCTATATACTGCTTAACTTGAAAACAACCCAGGATTTTTCTGCTTTTCAACAATGAAGAATTTTTGCACCTTGCATTTTGTCATCAGGAACCTGTGCCCTTTGAAACATTCATAGCACCATTCCTCTTGTGTTCTTCTGCAAGCCTACACAGTGCAAGTGCCAGAGCCCTTTTATCTTTTCCAGGAGTTAGCATCATTAGGTTAGATTTCAAGTCTCAGTGAACACTTTTTGATGTTAGATCCTCTCCGTGTACTAAAAATTTCCTCAAAGATTATGACTAGTCCCACTGGCACAGAGAATGAATAGGAGAACAGAGCAGTAAGAAGAGGGAAGAGAACAAGAAAAACAGAAGCAGGAGAAAAGTTAGTATAAACATTAACATAACTTTTCATAGCCCTTTAAACTCCTAACACTTTTCTATTCTTCAGTCTACTTCCATCAGTAAAAGCTCCTCTCTAAAATCTACTGTGCCAAAGCCATTAGGCATTCTTCCCAAAAGATGCGTTTGTCACAGGTAAACCAACAAGCACTCTGTTATCAGGCCTCCTCTCTAATTTTACATACTTGGATGCATAGCCACAAAAACATGTGGGTGGAATTCAGGTGCCTAAATCCATTAAAATGACCCATAAAACACACTCTACACCTTCTAGTTATCTGCAACGAAACAGGTATCTAGTTCTTCTCCCGTCAAGTTTGGAGAAACTCGGATTTCAGAATCAGCCATCCTTGGCAGGGATAAACATCTTAATAATCTTTCTCAACCCCAACAGTGGTCTCGATTCACAACTTTGCCATCCACCGACCTAGCAGCACAAGGAGATCTGACCTGCAGCAATAGTCCGGGTGTACCTAATGTCTCCTAGAAACACTGCGTTGAGCACAAAGCATATAACACTCTACGTCACTTTCATTTAAAAATGTTGCAGATAAGTAATTCTAATTCTTTGCTCAGTAGCTTTCTATGTTCTTCTTATCTCCTAACTACCTCAGTGAGGTTAGAAGAGGACAAACTAGGCTGAAAGGACTTTTTAGCCCTTTTCTTGAAGCTGAGAGAATTGGAAATACAAATCAACCTTTTGTTTGGGATTCTGATTCCCCTCATCCATGAACAACAGCATCTAAATATTTATCCATTATTACAATTAATGTTGTAATTGATGTTGCTGGTATCAATTTAATGAAATTGTCAATGCTTCTACAAGAGCTATTTTTATTAAATATATTGCCTATGAAGTCCAGAGAGTGGGACACTTGTAGGAACTTTTAAGTTTAGAGAACATAGAGCCTAATGGCCCAAGGCCCAAAGCAGAATATATATACGGTAGTCTCAATGAGAAATGCATGTTACAGTTAACTTGATTAAGAATTAAGATGAGATTAAATATTAACATGCAGAACTATCTGGCTTTCCTAAAGCAAATCATTCAGGAACAAAGAGAGATAGTCTCAGATCTATAAAAAGAATCTTCACATTTTGCTTCCTCTACAGATCCAATGCTGACATTGTCCTCCAGCTGTGTTCACAGCAAAGGAGTAGAAAATAGTTCAGCGAAGACTGCAGTAAATAATTTTTGTCTCAAATATAGATTTCTAGTTCTACACATTAAAAAACACCTATAGAGATGCTATCTTTCAAATAAGAACAACCCCACAAATGCCAACTACTTGACACCCACATATATAATGAAGTGAAATAAATAAACTGAATACTATCCTCAGGATTTGCATTTGTTTTTCTTTGCATTCCAGACCCTACTAGCCCAGATGACAGCCAGCAGCTCTCTCAAGAGTCAAGATGCCAACACACAGTCTTTGAAGGGAAGACAGTGTTCTCTCTCTGCATAACCGTCTCCAACTATTAGCAGATTTGAACCATTCCAAAATCATTTGACAATCAGAAAGTGTCTTCTCAATACAAACCTAGTGAAAAGCAAAGAGTGAAGACAAAACCATAAATTCAGTTTTTGGATTTTAAGTTAGATACTGTTATTTCTTGCACAGAAGTCTAAAAATGGAGATACCGCTAACTCACAGGACTACTGTGACTGCACCACACTATTGAGTATTCTGAAAAGTAAAAAGGATTATGCAGAAGCCAAGTCCTCTAAGTAGAAAAAGAGTGTGTGTCTGTGTTTGTGATGCCTGTGATAGTTGCTATAAAAGTGAAAAGTCTTATGAAAAGTCTATTACTAACCAATGCCTATCAAGGACATATTTTTAAAGCCATCCTTTAAAAGCTGACATCCGTTACTTGAACAAAGAAGGTATAACCCATCGGAAAGGCAGAGACCTACATCCTTTAGGGCACACAGTTTTAAATAAAAGACACCTCAACAAAAATTCATAAGCAGAGCAAAAAAACCCAACTTAAATTACCCTAATATATTAAATTGTGTAGGTATCCAACATACACTAGATGAACAAATTTGTTCATGTTTTGTGGTAATACTTGCTGCTTACCAGATGTCTGTCAAAGTCTGTAAAAACTTCAGGTTACAAGTAAATCCTTGCCATACTTACAAAGGAGAAGAAAGTACTTTTGTCATTGGAAACATTTAACTAAATATCAACTAGCAGCTGGGAGTTCTGCATTTTGTGGCTCATCACTTACCTTCCCAAATCCTGACTACACATTAAAGGAAAATAATAAAAAGGACATCACTGTTGAATGCCTCCAAAAAATTTTCACAGATTAAAAATGTAATTACTAAATTAATAATTTGCAACAATGCTAAAAAAAAATAGCATTACCCAACACAAACAGGGCTGAGGACTGCATGGGAAGCTGGTGAGCAAAACAAAAGCAAATTATTTCAGTCTTCAGCACTTTTAAAATACTTTGATTAAGGTATGTAACTGTCTTTCTCAGGAATTCATATGTTTCCTTTTTCATAGTACATTAACATAGAATCATAGAATCATAGAAAGTTTTGGGTTGGAAGGGACCCCCTAGAGGTCATCTAGTCCAACCCCCCCGCAGCGAGCAGGGACACCGCTAACTAGATCAGGTTGCTCAGAGCCCTGTCCAACCTGGTCTTGAATGTTTCCAGGGATGGGGCCTCCACCATCTCTCTGGGCAACCCGTGCCAGTGTTTCACCACCCTCATTGTAAAGAATTTCTTCCTTATATCCAGCCTAAACCTACCCTGTTTTAGTTTAAAACCATTACCCGTCGTCCTGTCACTGCTGTCTCTACTAAAAAGATTGTCCCCATCTTTCCTATAGGCTCCCTTTAAGTACTGAAAGGCTGCAATCAGGTCTCCCTGCAGCCTCTCTTCTCCAGGCTGAACAAGCCCAACTCTCTCAGCGTGTCCTCTTAGGAGAGGTGCTCCAGCCCTCGGATCATTTTTGTAGCCCTCCTTTGGACCCGCTCCAACAGTTCCATGTCCTTCTTAGCCAACATTCATATTTCTGGAAAACACAGAGGCTTTTACAGCAGCTGGAGGATTTAGGGCTCATCTACAGATACATCATTCTAGAGGTTCAGGTCCAGATTACTGATGTGTCTTTGGTAGTTACTAAGATCTATTTTAAAGACACATACCTACTTTATGCTCACACATTGTAAACAGTGGAGTCTAGATATTTTTAAATAAGCAGAAACTTCTTGAATTCATTTTACTGCTTTGACCATATAGATAAATCATCATCACATAAACATGAGGGCCTGCCCATCATCCATTTCGATGTTTTTCAAAGAAACCTTTTTTTCTTTTCCTGTTGATTTCTTTCCAAGCATCTACTCTTTTTTGAAACTTAAGAGTTTTTCTCTTTCCTACTTTGAGCGGAGGGACTAGATAAATCCCAGGTGCCTCCCAAACTGAATGATTCTATGATCATTTGCAGTCACTTTTTGGTAACTATTTTTTTACATTAGAGAAATCCCAAATAACTGGTTTAAGGTCAACAGAAGAACTCTGGATTTATTTGATTGTAATTGAGAACAAAAACTTGCAGTGATTACAGTACTATGAAATATTCCTTAAAGATTGTTTAGTTTTTTATTTTATATCAATTTTACTGCTTCACTTTCAAAGCAAAATTAATGTGCAAGATTTCATATCCTCTAAAAAGAAATTAACAACATTATTGACATTGCATGGTAGCTTCTCCTACAATCAGAAGACTGTAGGTTGGGGAGTTTCGGAATGGACATTAGGAAGTATTTCTTTACTGAGAGGCTGATCAAACCCTAGAACAGGCTTCCTAGAAAGGTGGTCGATGCCCCAAGCCTGCCAGTGTTTAAGAGGCATTTGGACAATGCCCTTAACAACATGCTTTAACTTTTGATCAGCTGCGAAGTCATCAGGCAGTTGGACTAGATGATTGTGGCAGGTGTCTTCCAAGTGAAATATAATATTCTGCTCCATTTTATTCTGATACTGCACTAAAAAAACAGAGGTTAGATGTTGGTATTTCTTCATTCAACTATACCTGTGGGGTAAATTCACCCTTCGCGTCACAGCATCTCCTTCTGTGAAATTAACACATTTAGTCAATGAAGTATATTACAGGAGCAAATATAATCTGAGTTTTTGCCTGTTACAAGAGCTGATAAAGATTACCTATTTTTCAATATTTTGCTATGCCACTAGTCTGTGCTATGGTACTTGCTTTCATGCAAGTAATAAAGTTATAATCAGTTTCACTAAATGCTAAAACTGCTATAATGTTTATTGGCCCTATATCTGTAATGACGCATAGATACTCACCCCCCAAAATTGTATTGAATACCACAAGTATTCCAATACCAGTTAATAAAAGTGGGAAAACTTACAATACTGGTATTAAACTAACATCTTTATATATATTCTAAAGGATATGTGTATTTGCACACAAATTCTGTATGCTGGGAGGGCGACTACACTACACATTTGCTCTTTGAGTTTGTAGTGAATGAATATATTACATATGAAAACTTATTATGGTCACAAACAACCAAGTCAGCATAAAATAAGTACATCCCTTCTTGTGCATGCATTTGATAGATTATATAGTTACATGATTTTATCTTTTAAGCATAAGAGAAAAATCTCATAAGTGACTACAGTTTTAAAAAGGTATACTCACTCTTTTGTACTAACTCTGTACTTATCATCCTCATGGACTGTGCATCTCTCTTGCATCAATTCTTTTATTATCTTCATGGCTTATACTATTGATTTTGTTCATCCTTTGTTTCTCAACCAAGAGTACAATCAGCGAATAAGATATTTGACTGGGAAAACAGGTTATTTCTATTCAAACAAATGTGAGAAAGGCCTCCACATGCACAGTAGGACTAGAAACTGTTAGTTGGAACATTTATCTAAGTGGGTTACTGTAAGCCAGAGAACATAGTTCCTAAAGTACACTGTATAAAAAGAAGCAGTTCATGTATAAAATAACTTATGTTCTTTAAGATCTGTAAAGGCACTAATTTGCTTTTTTTCACTACATAACAGGCACAAATTGACAGTGTCCAGTCCAAAGTGTTTCTGTCAATGCCAATGGAAACAGCGCACAATTCCTACACAGTGCCATGTTGACCATACACAGCTCCTTCCTGAGCTTTCATGATTTCATGAAGATGGTGTAAACACTTCCAGTGAGGAAACAGCTGATGTGAAACCAGGTGTGATCTGAACATAGTACACACCAGCGAGTGTTACATCTCAGCAAATGCAGCTGCACTGCTTCCAAAAAGGAATTGGTAAGCCCACACAGTACTCCACAGGGCCATAAGGGCTCATTAAATAAGTGCAGTGGGTTTTAGCATGAAATAAACCTGTCATAATTGAACAGAATCTACAACACAGTTCCACAAAGTCTTTCTTTAACCTTGGACACTTGCAGAATTATGTAATTTAGTGACACTGTACAGTTGACCAAGCTACACCTTTACAAAAGTTTCAGATCTGTAACAATCTTAGGAAAGCAAAAGAACTGAACATACATTTGCTGTCACTTTTTCAGCAAGTTTAAGCTCACTAAATAAGAATACTGGATATAAAAAAACCTCGTGTATTGATTCCAGTTGCCTGCTGCTTCAGGCAACAGCATTTTTTATTTACAACTTTATAATTTAATAAAGTTCTATCTTAAAATTAACTATAAATAACAAGGCCAAAATTTGTCAAAATGCTTTTCCAAGTCCTACAGCTACAACAGAAAGAGTGCTTTTTAATTTCCAGTGTTCATTTATTTCAAGCTAGTTTATTGTTATTTATTCTTGTACCAGTGTTATCATTTAAACAGCTTCTTTCTCTCCTCAGTGTTTGGTGCCTGATGTTTTTATGGAGACCAATCACATACCCTCGCTGCTTTCATTTTTCAAGACTGAATAGATTTTGCTCTTTCAGGCTATGCCTATACGAAGACATAACCATGTGCTGGCCCTTGACTGCCTGTTCATTCTTACGCTTCCTGGCACAGTTAGGCCTTTGCTAGCCAGCATCTCCCAGACAATGCCAGCACACAGTGTAGGAGAACAGCATGGAGCAGGAATTGCTCCTAATAAGCAGCCTGGACACAGCTACCCTGCTATCCAAAGAAGAATTCAGGGTTGAGCAAGACTGAGCCCCACAGGAGTCCCTGGCCTGTAGTTCAGAGAAGAAATTCTGATTACTCCTTAAATTCCTGATTTTACACTTAGTGCTATTGAATCTCACTCATTTTTACTAATGGAGTTCACAAGGTCATCTAGTTCTTTATTATATGGTATCCCATTGCTCCCCTGTAGTGATAAGTATCCAATTTTGTGTCACCAATGTATGTGACTATGGCATTCCTGTTCTCTATGCCAAGGCTACTAGTAAAAATATCAAAGATTTTCCCCACTACTAATGCTTGAGGAACTCAGCTAGGGAGTTGCTTATAGCTTTCCCCTCTACATCATTATTCAACTAATCCTCATTGCTGCAGTTTAACCAGTAATTTCTAGGTGGTCTTTTACCATTACATCTTCTGCAAAGAAGTTACATTTAATTGTTACACTCCAATCCCTAGCCATCTGTGCACACAAGTGAGTTAAACTCCTCTGTCCAACTGCTTTTGCCTATTTGTTCCCTTAATTCCTCAAAAAATAATTCTCTCTGTAGAAACTATTGTTATAGCAACTTTGCTGATGGATTAAAAATTTGCAATGGAGGAAAGGCAGTTACATTTTTGGTAGAAAAAAACAAATAGGCAGTTATAGCTAGAATAAGGTAATATAAATAGACTTTAGAATTACTAATTTTCAACAGTTTTATGGCAAAGTGACTGATGCTAACAGCTTATAACACAAATCCAGGATGTCTGTAGATACTAAGTTTTATTTAAGAAAATTTTATCACAACATTCTCTTAATTTCTTAAATATTTCTGTAATAGTTAATAGAGGCAAAATAAGTACTGTGTTCCACCAGATCTGGGATACAACAGAAATCATCCAAATGACAGTTCCAAGTTGTTTTATTTCATAAAGATTTCCATTCCTAAAGGCACTGGTAAATGTATTCAAATTTCTTACAGTGACTTGATTTTGAGACTTTCACTGCCTCAAAGTCTCAATTAGATGTTATTTATGCCTCTGTGTTCAAAGTTCTGTACTAATGTCACAGCTTCATTAAGGAACCAGCTAATAAAATAACAAATGATCTACAGCACAGAGGTGCTGAGCATACTCATTAGTTAATGCTTGTAAACTGTCTGCAGATGAATGGCACGAAGTGTTCACAGGTTATTTAGTACTAAAAGACATGATATCAACATCAATAAGAGGATAAAAATGGAGAAAATGTGACAGAACCACAATAAGCCTGGGGTCTGTATGCAGATGGCATTAAATTGAAGTCAACATAACTACACCACTTACATCATCTGTGTCATCATTCATTACTGAAATTGTCTGAGAAAAATGAAAGATCCAACTGTAATGAAATGTAACAGAATGGTAATAGAAAAATCGAGATGCTTATTATGCAGTTACTGCCGTACTGAATCCCACATAAACATTCTTCAATCTAGAATAAGCTTGCTGCCTAGACTCTAACAACGTAGTCACAGCAGCACAGCTCTCAGTGGAAGCTGCAAAGCTCAGACAAAAAATAAGACATATAAAATCACAGAATATCTGGAGTTGGAAGGGACCCATAAGGATCATTAACTCCAACCCCCTGCTCCTCACAGGACTACCTAAACCATGTGACTAAGAACATCTTCCAGACCCTCCTTGAACTCTGACAGTCTTGGTGCTGTGACCACTGCCCTGGGGACTCTGTTCCAGTGACCAGCCACCCTCTCAGTGAAGAATCTTTTCCTAACATCCAGTCTGAACTTCCCCTGATGCAGCTTCATTCCATTTCACAGAATCACAGAATGGTAGGGGTTGGAAGGGACCTCTGTGGGTCATCTAGTCCAACCCCCCTGCCGAAGCAGGGTCACCTACAGTAGGCTGCACAGGACCTTGTCCAGGCGG
>Ga0065711_1041776_pt1 | contig 15885 bp, 15 predicted proteins | sample Hoacrofraction12_FD_59098 | JGI IMG/M metagenome (GOLD analysis project Ga0065711, IMG submission 59098) | Hoatzin crop microbial communities from Cojedes, Venezuela - Epithelial fraction 12 v2 (version 2) | ecosystem: Host-associated > Birds > Digestive system > Esophagus > Crop | place...
TGGATGTTTTATTAAAAAAAAAAAAAAAGGAAAGAAAGGAAAAAAAAAGTGGTGGTTGCTAGAAGTATGCTCGCCTACAAAGCGTCTTGCTCACAGCTGTGGCTTAGCTGGGATATTTTTCTGCGTTTAACAAGGAAATGTCAGGAGAGCCAAGCCTGAGCTTCCTGGTTTTTGCTGAAGGCCTGGGTCCTGGAGCACCCTTAGAGCTCTTTAGCTGCAGTTCTTGCTGTGGGTAGGATGTTGGATGTTTAGCAAAGGCTTCTCTTCTCCAGAATGGCAGTCGTTGGAAGCAAATAGGTGTTAAAAAAAAAAAGCCAAACATCTCCAACAGTGGTGCGAGAGCCCTGCTCCTTGGTTGTGAGGCTGTCGTGTTCTTGGCTGCTGTGATGCACTTCTGCACGCTGTCCCCAGTCTTGGTAGCCTTCCAGTGCATATGGGCTGGTGGGGGCAGAGAGAGAGACGCCTTTGGCCTTTCACAGAGCACAGAGAGGACGCTCGTTCACAGCTTTGTCCTTTGATGGCAGTGGGAACCATCTGCAGTTAGAACAGCTCTGTTTGCCTAGGAGAAGACCTTGCAGCGTATCCCTGCAAATTCAGATGCTCATTATTTCTGTGTAGCTTGGCATCCACGTATTGCTCTGGTTTCTTCTGTAGTTCACAGTTTTCTCAGTGATCTGGCAATTTTACCTGCAGTTTCTTGCCAAAAAGGGTCTACCACAGTAAGCCAGATGTGCTGAAATTCGGAGATGTAGATATGGTTCTGACCATCACCTGCAATAACTGATCTCCTTCAGGGTGCCAGTTACAACCCCATGATGCCCAGGAGCAACATAGGAGTTCTGTAAGCACCATCCCTAATAATCAGCTTCTACTGCAGTGAGTAGGTTGTTGTAGTTACAGCAAAATCTACTGCTGCAGAAATTTATCTCTGACAAAACAGAAGTTCTCCTGTGAAACCACTCCAACCTAATGGATATTTTATTGGTTTTAAAAAATGTAATACTGGAAGCTGTTTTCCCTTTGCATCTGAGTGAGGAACAAAGTCTGAGAACCTACTAGAGACATGCTTTCAAGTCTCCTGAACATTTTTAAGCAGATATGTGAGTGTTAACCTTATGCAGCTTGCCGGCATTTCTGCTGGGCGTGCTGTGACCAAGTGTAAGCTCTGAAACTGAAGAGCCATTGAAGATGAGGCAGAAGAATGGGCTGTGTGTTGACAATTTGTAGAGTTATTTCTCATACCCAAATAAGAGGAGTCGCCTGGCTGTCCATGAGAAAGAGTCTTGCAGTTAGCTCATGTGAGAACGCCTTAGTGCACGGTGCGTTTCACGTGGGAAGCAGAGTGTTACATTCACAGACTCACGGAATGGCTGAGGTTGGAAGGCGCCTCTGGAGGTCATCTGGTCCAGCCACTGTGCTCAATGAGGGCCACCCCGAGCTGGTCGCCCAGGACCATGTCTAGATGGCTTTTGAATATCTCCGTGGATGGAGACTCCATAACCTCTCTGGCAACCTGTGCCAGTGCTCGGTCACCCTCGCAGTGGAATAAAGTGTTCATATGATGTTCACAGGGAACCACCTGTGTTTCAGTTTGTGCCCCTTGCCTCTTGTCCTGTCATTGGGCAGCACTGAAAAGAGCCTGGCTCCAACATCTTTGCGCTCTCCTTCAGGTATTTAAATTGATTGATAAGGTCCCCCCAAGGCTTCTCTTCTCTGGGCTGAGCAGTCCCAGCCCTCATGTGAGAGAACCTTTCATCACGTGAGAGATTCTTCAGTCACTTAATCATCTTCATTGCCCTTCATTGGACTCTCTCCAGTATACTCATGTCTCTCTCCAACTGAGGAGCACCCCGAACTGGACACAGCATTCCAGGTGTGGCCTCACCAGTGCTGAGCAGAGGGGAAGGATCACCCCCCTCAGCCTGCTGGCAATACTTTGCCTAATGCAGCCCAGGACACCATTAGCTTTCTTTGCGGCAGGGGCACCTCGCTGACTTAGGTTCAACTTGGCATCCACTAAGACCCCCAGGCCCTCTTCTGCCAAGCCTGGTGGCCCCCAGCATGTGTTGATGCATAGGGTTGTTCCTCCCCAGGTGCAGGACTTTGCACTTCCCCTTGTTGAACTTCAGGAGGTTCCTGTCAGCCCGTGTCTCCAGCCTGACCAGGTCCTTCTGGGTGGCAGCGTGACCCTCGGGCACATCAGTCACTCCTCCCGGTTTGGGGTCATCTGCGGACTTGCTGAGGGTACACCCTGCCCCATCATCCAATTCATAACTGAAGATGGTGAACAGGACTGGGGCCTGTATTGACCCCTGGGTTACACCACTAGTTACTGGTCTCCAGCTGGACTTCATGCCACTGTTCACCATCCTCTGGGCCTGGCCGGTCAGCTGGTTTTCCATCCACCTCTGTCTGCTCATCCAGCCTGTACATCAACAGCTTCTCTATGGGGGTCTTACGGGAAGACAGTGTCAAAGACCTTACTGAGGTCCAGGTATCCACTGCTCTCCTCTCATCTACCAGGCCAGTTATTACATCGTAGGCTTTTATCAAGTTGATCAAGCATGACTTGCCCTTGGTAAATCCATGCAGACTGCTGATGATTTTCGTGTCATTCATGAGCTGGAAATAGTTTGCAGGATTAGCTGCTGCATCACTTTCTCAGGGATTGAAGTGGGGCTGATTGGGCTGTACTTCTCTGGGTCCTTCTCATGCTCCACGAAGATGGGAGTGGCATTTGTTTTCCTCTTCAGGGAAGTCTTCAGGCACTTCTCCCGTTCGTCATGACTGAGCAAATATTATCAAGAGTGGCCTTGTAATGACACCTGCCAGCTGCCTCAGCACTCATGGGAGGAGGGACTCCTGCACTCCAGGAACCTCGGGGATTGCTGATGTCTTGCTGCCTTGTCCCAGCAGCAGACTGAGGGTGGTTGAAGTCCCTGAGGACCAGGGCCTGCGAACATGAGGCTGCTCCTGTCTTTTTACAGAGGGCCTGACCCACTTGTTTCTCCTGGTCGGACAGCCTGTAGCAGACACCCACTGTAGTGTCAGCTTTGCCTGTCCTCTATTGAATCCTCACCCATAAGCTCTCAGCAGGCTCCTCATCTGTCCCCAGGCAGCCCTCCATGCGCTCCAGCTGCACTCTGACATAGAGGACAATTCCTCAAGGGGAGGGGGAAGGTCTTGTTCTCCTTCTTGGGAGCAGGATGTTATGCCGTGTAACTGAACTGCTTCCTGAACTCAGGGGTGTGTTTGCTTCCGTTTGTAAGAACTTCTTTGCTTTTCCTTGCTGAGCTTCAGAAAGAGATTGCAAAGTCTGGTATTTCTTCTGCGTTTTAGTGACGTAGGGAATTCTTGATTTTTTTGCAGTGATGTCATGTGAACATCTCCCATTCCCTACTCCATAATGTCTCTGAACAGTGGAGCGAGAGCTGACATGGAGCAGTAATGTTAGAAAAACACACTTTTTTTTCCCCTGAAGCGTGCTAGCAGTGAGGAACGTGCTCGTGCCTGTGGAACGAGGCTGCTCTTGCCGAAAGATCGGACTGCTGCCGAGACTTTCAGCACTTACTGACGTCTCTTGGTGTTGCTGCAGCTAAATCCCAGCACAGATCTACGGAGATTAATGGAGTCCTGGGTTATGTTTGATGGCACATTGTACTTCTCTAGCTTGCAATAAAGAGAACTTCCCAAATCAGTTTCCTTACTGGTTAATTAGGAAGGCGTTCAGTCTCCCAGTTTGCTGTTTCAGAAATTAATGTGCTGCTCTTTAGCCTGATGCCCTGAGCCAGTGCGTACGTGACTGCACCGGAGGAGCTAATCTGGCTCCAGACAGGCTCCCCTCTCCCCTCCTGCTGGGTCAGGCTGGCCCAGGCCCGTGGTGGGCCCTAGGTGTCTGAAAGTGAGTTTCTGCTCTGTCTTCTCAGCACCACTACACATTTATCTTAAACATTGATTAGGTTTCCTTGTCCTTACATCTGAAGGGCTTTGAACAGGTTCTTTGCTTTTATGCCATCTGTTATTTATACAGTGGTACCCAGCTGCTCTAGACCAAGGGAGGGAAGCCGAGGACACTGTTTGGTTCACACTAGAAGACCCCTGTCTTCTAGAGTATAGTCATATATGTGATTCCCTCAGCTCATCTGCTTGATTAGAGTTTGGGGTTTTCCTCTTTTCCTCTTTTCCTCGCCCCAGAAAATGATGTGGCAGGAGGATTCTGCTGGCCGCACAGCAGGGCTGGTGGAACGCGGTCGGTCCAGGTTGGAGACTGCGTGCTCAGGTTGCAGCAGGATTTGTTTTGTCATCAGCAGCCGTTCTGTGTACACGGAGGAAACCCTGATGCGCTCTTTGATCAGTAGCTCCGACGCAGACCTCGGCGAGCGTAGTCGGTTTTGGTGGGTACCTGCGCCTGCGAACGCGTTGGCTCAGTGCTATCGCAGGCTTGGCAGCGTGTCAGGTGTTGGAGAGAGTGGTGCAATGTGCTTGGGTTTGCGTGCTCTGAATTCCTTCCAGCTGGAACTTCAGGACCACAAGCTGATACTAATTTTGCATTGTCAGACCTTGTTTATACTGCAGCAGTGATTTTCCTGACGTATATTCACTCCGTTGCTTTGCTCTTCAGCCGTCGCTCGACAATTTGTGTGGAAGTTATAGATGGAGGCAGTGCAAAGGGAGATGACCCACTTTGTGTGGGCGTGTGTACACACGTGGATGGTCTGTTCGGACTGGGAGTGCTTTAAAGGCTGCAAGTCTTGTATAGTGTGCAGCAGGAGGACAGTGGCAGCAATGTCTGAAGAGTCCCTGTGCTTAATAGAGCAGTGATCTGTTAAAGAAATGCAGTGTCACTACTTCAGAAGAATATCCTGCCATTTCTAGATGCAGCTCCATTTTCTTTTCAGCGCATTTCAAGAGGAAACCCTGCCAGTGCTTCGCAGACCTCAGAAATCACTCGTAATTCCTCCAGCCTTGGAGGCTGTTTTGGGCACCACTTTTCTTCTCCTTTGTGTGGAATGGGCTCTTTGCCTCCTTTCTGGCGTGGTATGAGAGCAGCACTGTTAGTGGTGAAGGGGCTCTTCAGAAGCCTGCCTCTGCTTAGCTGGGAGCTGTGCTGCGAGTCCTGAAAGCAGCGGGATCCACACCAAAAGCAGCAGGAGGGACTGGGCGTTAGCACTGAGCTTGGCTCTCTAACCCAGACAGGCACTAACTGTGACCGCCTGCACTGTGCTGCACTGGTTGTGGTAAGCGTGGTGTCCCGTATGTCACAAACAACGCCATTATCCGGTGCCAGGTGTACTAATTCTGTAAAACTAATTTGTAAACCAGTAGCTAGCCTTAAGAAGAGCCAGAATGAGGAGGACGATCAGCTGGACTGCGTTAGGGCCTCAGCATCTCCCGTCCCATCAGCACGCCATCTTACACTGTCTCTTCCAGTGCTGACTGTGTGCTAGCGACTGGGAACGCCACCTTCTTCCAGATTAAGGATTTTAGGGTTTTGTGATTCCTGTTGTGCCTCTAAAATCTAATCTGTTCCAAGCTATAATAATTTTTATTGTCACTACTTAAAAATGAAGGCTGTGTTGGTACGATCCATATCAAGTCATTAAAAGGGCAGTGACCGCTGTGTATGGTAGGTTGTCAAGAAGGGACTGGATATCTGCTGCAGATAAAGCAAATAGAATGAGGAAAGGTAATGCAAAGGTTTGTCAGCCAAGACTGGGGAAATACCTGTATTCCTGACGTGAGCAAATCCTTCAGCAAGCGTTAAAATTGTGGAGTCCTGCGGGCATTCAGACAGGAATCCTCAGCTGGTAATTTCGGCCGCGACTCTCTCTATCAGAAATCCTCTGAACACAAAACTGTGTTACATCCAGGGAGTCTGACAGACTCCTAGCTCTAAAAGTATGTCCTTAGGTTAATTTAATTTGGGGAATGTTAAAGCATGGTTCTGGTGTCTGGATAGCTGCCTGCTTCAGGGAGCACCAGAGAAACAGAAATAATTCCAGGAAACTAATAGCGGCAAGTGAATTCCCATAGTAGTGGCAGTGTGTGATCAGGTTTAATTACAGGATGTGGGGATTAAGGGAGGCAGTTCCCACGGTTTAATTGGCTGATCCTTGCATGTTGGACCAGAGATGTTCTGACAGAGCTGAAGCAGCAGGCCACTCCATAGCACCGAGGCTCACCTTTTCCAGCCACTTATTTTCTGCTTGGGCGGTAGCAGCCGCTGTGTGCCACATCCCTCTGCGGCCCCTTCTGTACAGGGCTTGTGCTACCGCTGCACCCGCAGGGCACAGGTCCAGCCGAACGGGGCAGCGGCTGGGCAGCATGCGGGGCAAGCCTGGCAGCGCAGCTGCCCCGGGCTGAGCGATGTCGACCCTGAAGTTGGCCGGAAAAGCCAGGCGAGCGGCAGTCTGCTTCCAAGCGCAGGCACGGCTGCCCTAGCACATCCTGGGGGTGCTGTGTCTGATCATTATCTGTCTCGCAGTGATGGAGAGGCACCCGGGGGGAACCCCATGGTGGCAGGTTTCCAAGATGACCTGGACCTGGATGACAAAATCCCCAGCAGACCCATGCTGACAGCAGAACGGGTGCCCAGCAAGAACATCACCCTCTCCAGCGAGGAGGAGGAAGAGGAGGAGGTGAAGGACTCCAAGGTTGTACTCATACCTGATGAAGACGTCAGCTCAGAGCAGGAAAAAAAAAGGTACAAAGAACAGCCTGAGGTGTAGGGCTGTGCTGGCAAACTGGGGCCTCTTCTCGGTCCTCCCACTGACTTCTGTGCGGCCTCTGGGAGATCTTGGTGTCTCTGTTGGCCTGTTCCCTCAGCTGTGAGCTGGGGCTGTATTTACTTTAAGAGTGGCTGCTTTGTGCAGTGTTTTCTGCACCGCTTCTAGGCAACGTGGCTTTGAGCACCGAGCTCATGTGGTCACCGGTGCGTGTCTGCTTGGGAATGGGCCCAGCCTCTTTCTCCAGTTTGGACAAGAGGCTGCAATGAGCTCCTGAACGTCTGTTTGTAGTGGTGTGAGGAGGACAGAGGAGTCGAGTCTTGTGGTGAGGGGAGTGGAAGTCATTCACCACACCCTGTGCTGCAGAACGATGAACTGGGTTACGTTCTCCACATGCCGCATCTTGTCGGTGATGGCCAGGCGTGGTCCGCTGGCGCCGGCACCTGCGTGTGAGCATCCTCGGGGAGAAGGGCTGTCCCCAGCCTCCAAGCAGTGTGTGTTGGACCGCGCACACCCCCCCAGCCTGGGCTGCCTCTCCTGCTGAGATGCGCGTTGCAGCCCTTGAGGCAGGCTCAGCTATTAGTTGGTGCTTGTGCTTTGCTTCACAGAGTGGGAGTGTGGACAGGCTCTGACAATTTGTTTTTTTCTTCCCAGGTCTTCCAGAAATTCTCTGAAACCACAGAGTGAAGCAATTTTGACCAAAGCAACTGACCCGAAGCCTCCTGACAGTTTACCTCCACGTTCTGGGTCTGAAAGAAACAGCAGCAGCAAGCTCAACAGTAGCCTGCCAGCTGCTGCTGCGCCCACCCCAGCAGTGGTCCAGACCCCAAAGACCACTTCCCACAGCAAAGGACACGCTCTCAAGCAGAAAGTGGTCAAAGAGGAAAAGCCTGAGGAGTCTGACAGTGATCAAGAGGGACCAATAGCTACTCAGATGCTCTCATTTGTTATGGATGACCCAGACTTCGAAAGTGAGGATTCTGACAGCCAGAAGAAGAAAATGGTAAATAACATGCATGAGTCGCTGTGCGCTGCTGCAAAGCTGAGCTTGAAGTGTTGAGGCATCTCCCTGAGCAGAGCTTTCATCTGCTCTCCCATGTCTCAGCGGCAGTCGTGGCAAGGCGGGTGCTAAGCAACCTGGAGAGATTGATATGAGCACAAACCCACTAATGCTCTGACTGTTGAAGCCACAGGGCAACAAGGTTTGTGCTTATGGGTTTTAATGTGCTGTTTAAGCTCAGTAAGGCCAAAGCACCGTCAGTCCAGCAGTGTAGAAGGTAGAAAATACAAAGCTAATGGTTTTTCACCCAAAGTTTAACGTGTACAAGTGTGTGCGTGGCAGAGGGAGAGAACAAGTGAGCTCCCTACAGTCAATCCAGCAATCAAAAGGCTGTAACAAAATTTGCTTGGCAAAGCTTCTTACTGGAGTAGAAAAAGCTGACAGAGAAGGACTTTCCGGTGTAGCCAGGCTAGCTGTAATGTCTCTGACACTGAGCACATGGGCAGCTGCTCGGTGCTCTCTGCGCAAACACACAGCGCAGCAGGAGTCCCCTCTGTACCCGTCGTCTGTTAAAGGTGGAGAAGACACTAAGCATCTTCTCTGGCCTGGTAAGAACTTGCTGCTGTGGCTCTGGATATCCCTGATTTCAGTGAGCTGCACTCGCAGCCAAGCAGAGCAATCCCTGGAAACTGCTGACTGATTTGGGATGGGCAGTTGCTGTTCAGGGGGACTCCTGGTGTCTGGGTTAGCTGGTGTTCAGGAGTGTTTTATGTGTTTGCATCACTGCAGAATCCTGCTGAAAGGACAGTTGTCCCGGTTTCCTTGACCTTGCGTGTGTGTCATGCTGTTTATTAAGGAATTTTCCATCTGTTTAGCAGTTTCAGTACCTCCTTTTCCTGGCACTTCAATGTGAAAGCAAAAGTATTTGCAGCAAGTTTACTTCTCTTAGCATGCAGTGACGAGAAATGGGATTTTTGAGGGAGCTTGCCGTTGCAACAGCATCAGGGAGATGCCCCACAACTTGGGAATGCTTTCCGAGGTCAAGGTTCTCCAGTCGGGCAAAGCAGTAGAACCACCACCGTTAGCAAGGAGGGGGCATTGCCTGGGTCAGCAGCAGAGCGAGGCCGTCTTTGGTCAGTTATGGAGGACATAAAGAAAGGGTGGTCAACGAATTCTGCAGAGGATCAGTTGGCAGGTACCAGAAGATCATTAAACTTCATTTCCGTTCCCATCATGCAGAGACAGAGGATTTTGGGGTGATAGCCAGTCTCTGCAGCACCCTGGTTTTCAGTCCAATGTGAAGGGGCAGATTTGCCCTGGGAGCACGTTCCCTTTGAACGCTGTGAAGGGAGTTATTCTGCAAACACAGCCGGCTTCCTTGGCCCTGCTGCGTGCTGCATCTGGTACGTGAGACCCCACAGAGCTACACAGGAAAGGGGTTTTGTCTGGTGGGTCTGAGGTGAGTTTTCAGCCTGTTAGATTTGACTTTCCCCAAAACAGAGGTGCCTCTCCAGGGCAGTCAGAGGCCAATGCTGTTGAGCTAACACAGTTGAAAGTCTCGTTTAATCCCTTTACATCAGAAATTTGATTTTGGCAGCACAAATGTGAAGTTGTGAGAGCACACTTTCCGGTACCCGTGCTGCTGAGGCATTTTACCGAGGCAAGAAATACATCGAGCTTAGAAGATCAAGAGCATTGATTTCCAGGCAAGAACAGCTCAGTTCAGCTACCACTGCCTTCGCTCCTCCCCACTGCTGGCATCTGACGCCTCTGTATACAAAATGCTTACGGATTTTGGTTGAAGGGTTTGTCTGTGGTGTCTGCTTTTTGTTGTCTCTAGGATGAATTCCCAGTCCGGGAAGATCTCTCCGAAATATCTGATGACGATACCTCGTTGGCAAAGCCACCCCAGCCTGTGAAATCAACAGTCCACTCCTTTAAACTGAAAAATGACTCGGATCTCTTCGGTTTGGGTTTGGAAGAAACTGGTCCCAAGGAGAGCAGTGAGGAAGGTAAAAGTCACACATTATTTCCACTCTGGCTGATTTTTCTTTGTCAGGCATCTGTTTTTTCCAAAATTGTTCCAGGGTGTAAGCAAACCAATTTGCACTAAATAAAATACCCTGTAACTTCATGCAGTTCCCTGTGTGAGTCTTTAATGTGGTTTAACACAGCATAAATAAATTGAAGTTTTTCCCCATGGGGAGGGGGGGGACGGGGCTCATCCGTGGCATCAGCTGAGTATTATTTCTATCCCAGCTGGAAGTGGGAGCACATCTTTCACCAGGTGCTTCTGTGTAAGGCTTGCTGCTTAGCCTTGCATGCCTGGGAAGGGGTGCTCAGCATTGCAGTGTCCACCCCCTCAAGAATTTGGATCAATCTGAGCAAAATGCTCTGACATACCCTGCCAATTTGCTCTTCTATTTTTGGGAAAGGTAGGGTGGGGTTCTGCTCACAACTGAAGCATTCCTCAGGCTTTTCTTTTTTTCCCCATCCCCCGAGGGAACAAATCTTACTCGTGCAAATAATTTCTGCTGTCTTGGCATTACTGCAAAGCAATTTCCTATAGATCTGCCCCAATGTCACCACGAAAGATGACAAGTTAAAGACTTAAGGGGAGAAAAAGCTGTAAGCGACACCAGAGAGAGATCTCTTTGAATAGCTATTCCAAAAGTGTGAGCAAGGTGTCACAGGCTGTGATGGCTTCATCGGCTTGTTGCTGGGAGTTGCTGAACAGCACAGCTTGAAATAGCTAGAAGTGGATCTGCAGAGGCCCAGGTCAATAACTTAACTTCCGTTTAGCATCTTTAATAATTCAGCGTGGGTTCCTCCTGTCTCCTCTCTCTGGGATAAATATAAAAACATATCTTGGTAGTCAGTTAGTTGCAGCTTGACCAGCAATTAGGCTTCTCCATGGCTGACTTGTATTTACAGATCGACCAAGGAGCAGAACGTGTAGGTAAGATTGGCAATTAAATACTGCACGTGAAACACGGTGCAGTTGTCAGCCCTCCTGTGAAGCAGCCAGCTAGATACTTTCCTGTTCAGGGAGGTTTGGGGCAAAGGCAGTGGATGTTCAGCAGTCTGATTAGCAGCCAAGTTATCAGCCACAATAACCTGGGACAAACTTGACAGTGATGGACTCTGGGACTCGTGATACCGTGAAAGCAGCCACCCCTGTAGAGCGGGGCTGTGGCACTGGTGCTTTGGCCTCGTGGCGATGTAATTTCCAGCAGCGAGTGCTGGCCTGCTAGGGTGCTCCCATCTGCTGACACCGTCTCCTGAACGGTGCTTCCATCAGCAGCTCGACTCAGAAGCACAAACCGTGCCGGGTGGCGTTTCCATCTGCCTTTGAATATCCAGTGGTCTGAGGGAAATTGTTCTCAGGAGCTCTTCTTCAGTTCTGGCAGTAATAATCTAGTCCCCAGTTTGGCCTTTGGACCGGTTTGTAGAGCCGGTCTCTGTGTTTATTTCTTAGTAGCTGTGATACAGTGAACACCCAGGCCAGTGTTCATAACGCAGGATAACATAGATACATCCAGTTTACTTATATTATCTGGTTAACTTAGGCTGTGACTGCTGGGGCCTGTGTTGGTTTCTACAGGGTCATGGGTTGTCCTGAGGAGTCAGGGTTGACTTTGCATATGGCTCCAGGGTCCACACCTTTTGTTCTCAGAAATTGGGGCAGGGCAGAATTGCATCTCTTATGGTTTAAATTGATTAAAAACAACATTGGTTTTTTTTGTTTGAACAGATAAACAACCTTCTAAGGAGAAAAAGAAGAAGAAAAAGAAAAGCAAAGAGGTACTATTTAATTGCTCAGAGCTGACCTGCCATATTATCTACCAGCCAAGGAGAGGGGTGGCATGCTACAGCATACTCTGTGCACCCGGTGGACTTCCCTCCATCCTCCCATCCCACAGCCAGATCTGGGCCTCCCAGGCTCCGCAGACCATTAACCACTTTGCAGCTTAAAAGCAAGCTTTTAGAACAGTTGAATTTTGAAAAGGCAGGGTGTGAGTTTGTAAAATACAGGATTAAATAGAGCAATGCACCTCTGCTGGGCTGAACCTGTTGATAGCACCGTGACTTTTTCCAGGCAGAGGGGTGTCCCCAGCAGGCCTAATCTCAGAGGCAGCGAGGGAAGTCTGCAGGAGGCTTTGTCTTTGACATTTCTGCCTGTCCAATACTGTGGCATTGTCGGGCACAAGCTGCCTGACAGACCACTGCTATATATAAACCAGATGGTCTTTCTTCTCTTCTGTCCAAACTCGCAGAAGGGTCTTCTGGAATTGACTCCAAGCCAGCCTTGGTAGGAGATGGTTCACCCTAAGTAAGGTTCCCATCAGAGCCAAGATTCAGGGCGATGTATGCTGGGTTACTGGCATGCTCAGAGGATTTACTAACAAAAATTTTCTCATTTTGCAGGAAGAGGAGAAGTCTGTGAAAAAGAAGAGCAAACACAAGAAGAGCAAAGAGAAGGAGGAGAGCAAAGAGGAGAAAAAGAAAAAGAAGAAGAAGAGCAAGGAGAAAAACAACGAAATAGATGAACTGGAGGCTTTTCTTGGAGGAGGAGCCAGCGTGAGCAAGCCGCGAGGAGGTGGGGACTATGAGGAGCTGTAGGCCGGCCACCTGTGTGCGCGGCGGACTCTTCTGTCGAGGCTGTCTCCATCTTTTCTTACGAGTCACACCAGGACAGGTGCAGATGTGTAAAGCTTTGGCTGTTTGCCGTATATTCTCTCAAAACAGAGCTGGCAAAACAGAAGCTTTACATCTGTGTGTGCTGTTCTGGTGCATTTCTTACACAAAGAAAATCCAGCTGAGATGTACTTGAGTAAGGGGAAGGTCCAGGGCACGGTTCCCACGCCCGCTTCCAGGCTGTCTCCTTCCAGAGACGCCCTGTCGGGTAGCTGGCAGGGTGTGGGAGGCCGAGGGGACCTGCCTCCTGCTCCGACCCTGCTGTATTCCACTCCTGCACACCTGAAATTCCTGTCTTGTAAAGAGGAGTGCAACAAAACATGCCGCATGAACGCATCGTGCTCGCCTGTCTCGAGTCTTTAACTTTTTATCCTTCCTATTTTTTTAATGACAAAGGTTGCATTGGCCATTGCTCCACCCAGCAGTTGATGAGCTTTAAATCGAGCAGATCATGCTATGGTACAGCTCTCTAAAACAGCAGCCGCAGGGCCGGAGTGAGAGAGCGCGCGTGTGATTTTGGAGTCCTTTGAACGGGACCTTTCTGCACAGCAGCTTAATTAGCACTCACTGGTGCTGCTGTTGGAATTCATGAAGCCCCATTGATTTCCATGGCCCCAGTGTCTCAGACACTACACGTAAGCTGCTATGCAGTTTGGGAAAACAATGCAAAGTGCAAAGCTAACTTGAAAAAGAGAGAGAAAAATCAGTGCTTTTCTGCATTTCCCACCCTTGAATTTGCATATACTAGAACCCCCTCCTTCGGTACCTCTCAGGGACATGACTCACGTGGAAATGAAGATATCCAGAGCTTCAGAACTGTCTGCAGGGAAGTGCTAGCATGGCATGGCATTTGCTTCTCAGGCATTTTACAGTCACACTGTAAAACACAGGCTGCCTCTCTGCACTGAGAGGGACGACCACTGTAGCTCAGACAGCGTTCTTCCCGGTCCAGCTTCTGTCGACGCTGCGGCTGCGTTTACTGGGCCGAGCCTCCCAGCAGCCAGCATGCCGCAAGTGGAGAGCCGTCTCCTGCCCCAGGAGTTTGGGAAGCCTTTTCGTTCTTGCTTTGAAGTTAGACCCGTGGAGTGGTGCCTGCTCAGCAGCATCGGTTGCCTGTGTCTCAGTGAGCAGCTCTGTGTTTGCTGGAGCGTGTTAGTTCTCCGTACCCCCGGCTATTTTGGTTCTGGTATCCCTTTCGCAGCTCAGATGGCGAAGCTCCCTCAAGGATCTGTGCATTACATTACCCTGTTGCTTGCAGGTTGATTTGAGGTTTGGTTTTGTTCGCCCTCTCCCCTTTTTTGTTGTAAAATGTCAACCATGAAATCCAAACTGGGGTTTCCTTCTGCATCCCTGTAAAGCAAGATGTGCTTTTGATCCGTTGTCCACTCCAGAGTTGTCTTGAACAGCAGACACTTACCTGCTCCATTTTTCTTTTTCTTCCACCCAGCCCCCCCAAATGCACTTGTAAGCGTTTCCCTATAAAACAAACTGAGTTCTTCTGCTGCATGAGCAGTGTATTGTTCAGGTCTGTTTGCCATTTGCATTTGCCAGCTTCTCTGAGCATTGCTACATTTCGTGTGACACTGTAGGGAAGTTGCATGGGACGGTTCAAACTTTGCACGTCTGGGGAGGAAAAAGTGGATTGGGACGCGACCGGTTTGCGAAAAGGCAGGCAGGTGTTCGAGCCTCCGCTGGCTGCGTTCCTGAAAGCGCTTCTGTTCTGTGAAGCTTTCTGGGTCATGTTCCATTTTGCATCGAAAAAACCTGGTACAATCCATTCTGACTATAAAGCTCTGTTGAACAGCTGCCTCCGCGCATCTTCTTCTCCACCACAAGCGTGTCTGCCTGGGCCTGGGAGCTGCACATCCCTCCAGGACCTCTTTGCGGCAGGGTATCTCGCTGCCCCTGCCTCATGCTGCTGCATTCTTACACTTCGTGGAACAGGGGGCTAAATGAAAAATCGTTGAATGTAAAAACCGTGCGTTCTTTCCCCAAAACTGAGGTCTGTCCTGAGAGAGCTGTTGGTTCTTGCAGCATAAGGGAGACGGTGTTTTTGTTCAGCTCTGCTTCCTTGTGAAGGCAGCTCTCGGTTCGCAGGAGGCTGTGAAGGCGCTGAGTCCCCTGGAAACACTGATGCTGGCGTTGGGTTGTCTTTCACCTGGCCAGATTTGACCGCCGTAGGAGCCTTTACACTCCCTGCGGCTCGTGTTCATTGTCAGCGCGAAGGAGCCGAGACAAAAACAGGCAAAGATGAGTCATTGTGTTCCAAAATAATCCTTTAAAAGAGAAAAGCCGATGCGGGCGCTCTACTCATGCTGCAGCCCCGAGAGGGTGTGTGGCAGGTTTGGGCTTTGGCAGCAAGGTCGGAGAAATCCCACGCAGTGGGTGAAGCGGGACCGTGGAAGGGAGTAGCGGGAAAAAGGCTCATTTTAGACTTGGAGACTTCTCCGTTTTTCAGGGAGTGCTGAACTGGTTAGGGCTACAGCACGAGGTGTAATCCAGCGTGAGCGAGGGGGGAGAAGAAACGAACCTTGTCTGAGCTGGGCTCTGCCATGCCCAGCCTTTCCAGTAAGCTAAATATAAAAATATGCATACATGCCTGTCTTTATGGGGAAGCTTCTGCAGAATCACATCGATATAAATAGTTCCTGTGAGCATCTCTAGAGGTACCAGTGTATTTGCTTTTGTGTTTTATCAGTCATCCGAAAAAAAAATCAAGAGCTTGAGGCTGAGGAGCTGCAATTTCTTGCAGGTAGCACTGGCCAGAGCTGCGTGCCGTACAAGGTCTCGGTTGGTTTAGAGCAGCAGGAGGGAGAAGTGCAAATTCCTGGCTGCTGGTTCCCAAGCGCAGCGTGGGGAGCCCTGTCCTCGGGAGCTGCTGCGGGAGGCACACGCCTGAAAGCCGTACGGCCTGCTCCGCTGCCTCCGCACCGCTGCCTGGGTGAGATCCCAGGGCCCTCCGCCGCGATGTGATTGCGTCTTGGCTTCCACTGTGCCAGTGTGAAGCCAGGGCGTTCGTAGCAAGTCACGAGAGGCGACTCCAAGGTCTCCTGTTCCTGCCTGCTGTGTCTTCCCTGCCAGGCTCGCTCAGCTGCGGACCAGGCTTCTGCGGGATGTGGCACAGGAGCTGCCTGACGAGCAGCCGCCGTTGGCTCGAGCACCGGGCTGGCCTGGCAGCCCTCCAGCAGGAGAGGGACTAGGTGTTTGTCCCGCATCCGCAGGAGTCTGCATGTCTGCTGTGTGGACAGCATGCGTGGCATCCCAGCTGGGACAGCCAGGGCTGTGCTGCTGACCCGAGACTGGATGGGAGCTGGGCGCCCAGCCGTTACTTTGGATCTGTTCTTTCACACAGAATTACACAGAATGTTTGGGGTTGGCAGGGCCCTCTGTGGGTCACCCAGCCCAACCCCCTGCCGAAGCAGGGTCACCCAGAGCAGGCTGCACAGCACCGCGTCCAGGCGG
>Ga0065711_1041777_pt1 | contig 15885 bp, 8 predicted proteins | sample Hoacrofraction12_FD_59098 | JGI IMG/M metagenome (GOLD analysis project Ga0065711, IMG submission 59098) | Hoatzin crop microbial communities from Cojedes, Venezuela - Epithelial fraction 12 v2 (version 2) | ecosystem: Host-associated > Birds > Digestive system > Esophagus > Crop | place...
TCGGGGACGGAGCTCCCGAGGGCTGGGGCGCGGGCGGGGGCCGAGCTCGGGTGGGCACGGCCTGGGCCGGGTCCTGGGAGCGCTGCCCGGACCCCCGCCCGGGGCAGGGAAGGTGCTGCGGGTGCCGCTGCGGCGGAGGAGAAACCGCGGGGCAGCCAAGGAGCTGGGGTGCCCGGAGAGCCCGGGATGAGATCCCGCCGGACGCAGAGAGTGGCCGCGGCGTGCGGGGGAACTCTGAGGCGAAGGTAGGAAGCAGCGGCGGCGGGAGGAGAGCCGGAGGCGACGGCGACCGGCGTGTGGAGCCCGACTTCCAGCGCTGCGGAGGAGCGTTGCCCGGGGAGCGGGGTGTCTGTGAAACGGGCGCCGGCTGCGGCTCGGTTTCGGAGCTGAGCGGAGCCACGAGGCAGAGGGACCCGTGTCCGTGCCCAGATGGCGTCGGGAGCTTCGGGCAGTCGCTGGCAGAGTAAATGGCTTTTTATTTTGTCAGTGCGTGTTTTTCCCTTCGCTTCCCAGAGTCAGTCTTTGAAGTTACAGGGTAGGTTTAGCCAGTCTCCCTCTGAGCAGCTGTGCTGCTGCTTCTCTGTTGCTTGTCAGGAAGATGGAAAACTCCGGGTGTGACTAGAGTAATGTCTCCTCGGTTGTTCAGGTGTTAACATTTTTTGCTTTTTCTTCTCTAGAGCCCCTTGCCCTGCCAGTTTCTGGATGCTGAGCACCTCCCGCTCACACAGCTGATGAATGTGTGAAGAAGCAGCTGACCAGGAGAGGGACTCTTAAGCAGCTGCTAAGATGGGCATGAGGATCAAGCTGCACAGCACCAATCACCCCAACAACCTGCTGAAGGAACTCAACAAGTGCAGGCTCTCCGAGACCATGTGCGACGTCACCATTTTGGTGGGCACCCGCTCCTTTGCCGCACATAAGGCTGTTCTGGCCTGCGCCGCAGGCTACTTCCAGAACCTCTTTCTGAACACGGGGCTGGATGCTGCTAGGACCTACGTAGTGGATTTCATCACGCCGGCCAACTTTGAGAAGATCCTCAGCTTTGTGTACACCTCGGAGCTCTTCACAGACCTAATCAACGTGGGTGTCATTTACGAGGTGGCAGAGCGGCTGGGCATGGAAGATCTGCTGAAGGCCTGCCATTCGACCTTCCCCGACTTGGAGAGCTCAGCCATCACGAAGCAGCCCTCCCTGGCCATGAGCGAAGGCCGGTCAGGTCCCCTGAGCAGCACTTCCTCAGAGCAGAGCCATTCCTTGGGTGAAATCCGGAGCGGCGGGGAACATTTTGGTCCTGAACGGAATTACATCTTGCACGGGGAAGTGGCAGGCAGCTACAAAGAGGACGACAGGAATACCGTGAGTGAAGCCAGCCAGACTCTTCCCCTGATGCATCCGCAGCAGCCTCCCAAGACGGAGCAGGAGTCAGATCAAGGGCAGTTCGCTCCTGCTGCGGGTGTGGCGACACAGCCCAGCCTGGGCAGTGTGAACGTCGTTGTTCAGACCACTGCAAGCTCCTGCCACCAGTATAAGGTCCAGAGCAATGGTGACTATGGCAAGGGTGGCTTCTTCACTGCTGATCCTTCCCTGGACGTCTCCACGGGGAGCAACTCCTGTCCCAGCAACAGCGATCACTCCAAAGAGCAAGGTTTTGGGCAGATGGATGAGCTTCAGCTGGAGGATTTGGGCGAGGACGAACTGCATTTCGAAGATGCCAGTGAAGAGCTGGGCCCATCGGAAGAGGTTATTGAGCTGAGCGACGACAGTGAGGAAGAGCTGGCCTTTGAGAACGACAGCCGGGATAGCAAGGCCATGCCCTGCCAGGTGTGCAAGAAGGTCCTGGAGCCCAACATCCAGCTGATCCGCCAGCACGCGAGAGATCACGTCGATTTGCTCACCGGGAACTGCAAGGTCTGCGAAACCCACTTCCAGGACCGGAACTCCAGGGTCACTCACGTTTTGTCCCACATCGGCATCTTTCTCTTCTCCTGTGACATGTGCGAGACCAAGTTCTTCACCCAGTGGCAGCTGACCCTCCACCGACGAGAAGGGGTCTTCGACAACAACGTCATCGTCCACCCCAGCGACCTGCTGCCGGGGAAGATCACCGTGTTTGGGGGAGGGCCTGCCTCCGAGCTGGCGTGCGCTGCCTGCGGGAAGCCTTTGGCCAAAGATTTCCACACTGTCCGCAGCCACGTCCTGGACCACGTCAACCTGAAAAGCCAGATGTGCGGCGTGTGTGACCAGAGGCACCTCAGCCTCTGCAGCCTGATGTGGCACACCCTGTCTCACCTGGGCATCTCGGTCTTCTCCTGCTCTGTCTGTGCCAGCAGCTTCGTGGATCGGCACCTCCTGGAGAAGCACCTGGCCGTTCACCAGAACATGGAGGAGGCTCTTTTCCGCTGCCACTTCTGTAGCCAGAGCTTCAAGCTGGAAGCGGCGTATCGCTACCACGTCAGCCAGCACAAGTGCGGGAGCAGCCTGGACATCCGACCCGGCTTTGGAGAGCGTCTCCAGCAGCAGGGCCTGCAGAAGAGGAAGCTGCCGGAGGAGTTCCTGAGCGAAGACTTGGCACTGCAAAACCAGCCGGGCAACAGCAAGTACAGCTGCAAGGTCTGCGGGAAGAGGTTTGCCCACACCAGTGAATTCAACTACCACCGGAGGATCCACACCGGAGAAAAGCCCTACCAGTGCAAGGTGTGCCACAAGTTCTTCCGCGGCCGCTCCACCATCAAGTGCCACCTGCGGACGCACTCGGGAGCCCTCATGTACCGCTGTACTGTGTGCGGGCATTACAGCTCCACGCTCAACCTCATGAGCAAGCACATAGGCGTGCACAAAGGCAGCCTCCCCCCGGACTTCACCATCGAGCAGACTTTCATGTACATCATCCATTCCAAAGATGCGGAGAAAAACACGGACAGCTGATGGGGTGAGGCGGGGCAGGGCCAGCAGAGGAGCGAATACTAATTACAGAAGCTGTGGAAAAAATGTCATTTATTTTATTTAATGGTCAGGCATCATGGATGGAATCCTCCTTTTCTATTTTTTTAAATTTTTTGTTTTGGCCTTGCTAGGGCTTTTTAGATTGGTGGATTTGTACAAGCTAACAGCACGTAAGCTACATCACTGTTTCCAAGAAGTCTGTCGTGTTTACTTACCTCCGGTCCTGTTAGAGGCCATCGAGTTCTGTGTGTTTAGCATTTCTCACTAGGTTTTGAATCTAGATTTTTTTTTTTAACCTTTTAGCCCACTTGACTAGCCTAACCCTCAGTTTGAGCTTGTCCACAAACTGATGCTGCTAAGATTTTTCACATCTGACCTCAGTAGAGAGGGACAGAGCCAGAGCAGGATGGTGCTGGACTCGAAGAAAAGGGAACAAAAAAAAAAGTAAAGAAAAAGGAAGAAAAGACTCATTCTGGGCATCACTGGGGTTCTGCTGCTGTTGCAAGGAGATGGGCAAAGTCTGTGTCACAGAATTGGCCTTGAAGTCGTTGCTCCGTTGCAGGGGAGATGGGTGAGCAGCGTGTGAGACGAGGAGGGAGACCTGGTGGTAAACGAGCAGGAGGGCGACTGTCGCTCGCGAGGGCTGTTCCCAGGCAGCGCCGCGGGGCTCCGGGAGCCCTCTCCGAGCTGCGAGCGTGGCTGGTGCCGTGCCCATGCCGCGGTGCCTGCTTGTGCCCCAAGACCCCGTCTCCGAAGGAGCGACGCCGCCTCTCCGAAGAGCCCAGGCAGCGGGGAAGGAGGCGGATGCGCGAGGAGAGATCTCTCGGAGGAGTCGCTGGGCTGGAGGGGGCAGGGGACGGAGGTTCGCGTTGCGGGGCCGACTGCTCCTTGGGAGATGTTTTGTGGTGGCACGGTCACGCCTAACTCCTGCCGGCCTGCGGCTGGCTGAGAGAGCGTGCCGATGTCTCCGCAGCCAACGGCAGCCGTGCGCGTTGTGCTCTGCCGGCACGGTGCGTCCCAGGGCTGCCGGATGCTGGCCGTGCTGGATGCCAGAGAGCAGCGTCGCTGCGGCTGCGCGGATCCCAGCAGACGAGCGGTGACGGAGCTGTTGCCTTAATGGCCAGGACAGCACCTTTGGGAAGGACTCGTCTCTGCTGAAGGGGTGGCCGCTCCCGTGGCTGCCGCCGCGGGTCGCCGATCACCGCATCCCAGACACGTCTCGTGGCAAACGTGGCTGCGGGATGTCCTTGGTGCCGTGTGAGTTCGTTCGTCTGTTGTCGGATCGTGCTGTAACTTCGCAGGTGCTGGCGGGGCGCTGCGGCAGAGCGGCTCCGGGAGCTGGCAGCGGTCGCAGCCAGTGAGAACCTCAGCTCGGGCTCTCCTGGTCGCGCGTTGCCGCGGGCTGGGCGCTCCTTGGTGTGGGGGGCTCTCCCGGCTGCACGGGCCAGGTCGGCGGTGTTTACATCAGGAAGGGTGCGGATCGGCTTTTTCCCATGTTATCCTGCTGTGGGGCAGAGGTGGAGAGGAACAAATATTTCCGATGCCGCAGCAGGAGTTATGACTGCCCTTAGGTAACTCATTCTACCTCACAAACAGGAAGCGGTCAGGGCTTTCAAGCCACAGTCGTAGCGAGTTGGCTCCTGCGCTTCTGTAAAGATAAGCTGTTACAAAACAAAACTAGTGATTTACAAACCCTGTAAACTCATCCCGCTTTCCCTCCTCTCGAAGGGGCGACCCACGGCAGAGGAGCGGCGTGGGCTGGACGTGTGGTTGGTGAGCTGGGAGCTCCTGGGCGTCGCTCCCCACGCTCCGCTGTGGCCTTGGGCAAGTCACTTCACCTCTTTGCCTCAGTTTCCTCATCTGTAAAATGAGGGTGGTAACACTTGTGGTACCTACCTACCTCCCGGGAGTGCGGTGAAGATTGCTGGCTCGTGCCTGCAAAGCGTGTGGGAGATGCAACGCGCGTGGTGAAGATTGGTGTTCAGCGTCCTAGGGAAGCTGCAGCCTCTGTCCTTCGCCGTTCGGTGCCAGTTCCTCGGCCTGGCCGGGTCGGTTTACTCCTGTTACAGCCTTCCCCGTTGAAAGCAAGCTTCCCTTTTGCCCTGGCCCCGTCCCTGTCCTGTGAAGAGAGCTCTGTAGCAGTAGAAGAAGTGGGGGACGGCCGGGTGCGGCTGTGTCTGTGGAGGGGCTGGGGGCGCGGCGCTGCGACGTGCCCGGGGGTCTGCAGAGCACGTCTCCCCGTCGGCTGCGCGCGTCGCTGGCAGGAGCGGGAGGAGTGTGCATCGCATCCCGGGGAGGGACGCCTTGGGGGGTGCAGAGGTGTGCAGCTGCTGGAGGCCCTGGTCCTTCGGCTCCATCCACCCTTCGATCACTGCGGTTTCGCCTGTAGAGCTGCGTTTCCTCTGCGGCAGCTCCGGGTCCAGCTCTGCTGTGACGGGGGAGAGACCAGAGTCGGTGTCGAGCCGTGTCCCTGCCGGCGGGCTGAGCCCTGGCTGCACCCAATGACCCTTCCCAGGCCGCGCCGCCATCCCCAGCGCGGCTTGTCCTCGGTCACCCCGTGGACCTGCAGCACCTGAGTCTGCTCCTGCTGCGTGGAGGTGGGGTGGAGGAGCGAGAGGGCAAGGCTGAGCAGGAGGCCAGGGAGAGTTTGTGTCCTTTCCCCAGTCCCTGTGATATTGGCTGAGTTTGGGGCCAGCAGGCATCGCTCTGGGGCGTCTAAAACCGGACTTGTCCCCAGTTTGGAGCCCGGAGCCTGTTTTCAGAGGAGCAGAGGCACCAAAGTGGTCACTGCCCCTGGGCTGGCTGGGCTGTGCCGTCTCTGGCTGGAGCTTGGTTTCCAGATCGGTCTCGTGGTGCCGGTCAGCTGCCAGGCTGCGGTCTGTGATCTCCAGCTGGTCTGTGGAGCCGTGCTTAGCCTACTGTTGTGAAGGATTTTATTCAAAAAAAAGCCGTTTTGCAAACGCATGGTGCTCTAGGGAAGCACGGGAGTTGGTGGTGGTTTGGTGGGGGCTCCCCGAGGAGCCCTCTGAGTTACGGGGTTTCTTTCGTCGTTCTGGTGGTGGCAAGGTGGGCTGGTAGGCAGGAACGGGTGCAACCGGCTCTGCTCTGGAGATTGCTGTGAAGGATGTGAGGGGGGCAGACGAGGCTTGGGAGAGCTCAGTCCTTAAAGCCTCGAGACCCTCCCAAATGTCCCAGAAGCCGTGAGGAGCTTTTGGATGGCTTGGGGTGCTGCCATGCAGTAGCATCTGCAGCCCCGTGTCTAGCTAAGCTGTGAAGCAAAAGCCTTTTGTGCACATAAACCAAAAAGAGAAGCTTTTACACTGAAATACGAAGAGGCGAAGCAAGCCCACCCTTCTGAGCACAGGGACGGGAAGGCAAAAGCCCATCTCGCTTTCTGCCCGCTGTTTTGGGGTGTGGGAGCCAGGGGAGCATTTCTGTGTCTTGGATTCTTTGCCGAGTTACAATGAATTATTCCAGCGTGAAACATCCAGGGATCAGCAGCGAGTCCCCTCCGCGGGGGCATGCGGGGACGGATCTGGGCCTGCAGCACTCCTGCGCTGGGCCGGCCTCGCGCGCTGCTGCCCTCGGGGTTTTCCCAAGAGGGGTCAGAGACCTGCGCTCTCCCCCTGGCAGGGTCCTGAGCCTCTCCAAGCCTGCGGCCAGCATCAGGGCTCCGTCGTCCCTGTCCCCTCACGGCATGGCTGTCCCCGAGTCCGGCCAGCCTGGCTGGGAGCTCCAGCGTTCCTCCAAAAGCTGTGCGGGTGGAGCAGGGGGGCTTGTCCTGAGACCCCCCCAGGCTGCGTTGTCCTGAGGAGCCAGAGCTCCGGCCCGGCTGCAGTCGCGGCAGAGGCACCCGGTGCCGGCAGGGCCTCCCGGCCAGCGGCGCGGGGCTGCGTGTGTGCCGGGGCTGCGACCGTGCCCGGCTCCGCGGCGGAGGCCGAGTGCTGTTTGCAGCATCAGGGGGCCGGGGCGGAAGCTCCGTGCCCGGATCCGTCGCTGCTCCGCTGTGGAGCTGCGGCACGGCCTTCGGCAAGCCTGCTCGCCTCCTGGCCCCGCTCCGCAGACGTGGGGACGACGCTCGCCTACCTCGCCGGGGCAGCTGTGAGGTTTCGCTCGCGTTTGCAAACGGCTTTGGGATCCTCGGGGCGCGGGAGGGGAAAGCAGAGAGGGAATCCTTCGCCGTGAGCTGTGTCGGCAGTGCTTGCAGAGAGCGGCCAGCTCGCGGGTCCCCACGGGAAGCCCTGGCACAAACCCCCCTCCAAAGGCCGTGCTTCGAGACCGGGCTTACCCGATCTCCAAACCGCAGGGTTCCGTTTGGTTCTCCCCTTTCTCAAAGGATCCAGGTCTCTGATCGGAATAATTAAGCAGAAGAAAAAGAGTTGAATTGCTGTCTAACCTTTTTGTTAAGTTAATAGTAGGTACTGACCTCCTGATATTTAAGTGTTTACTATCTATTTGCTGTAAAGTTTTGTATATTTTGTAAACTTTCCCCTCAAATAGTAGATGTCTAAAATTGTTGTACATCGGGTTCTTTTATACTCCATTGTTCAGCACAAAGTGTGGTTTTTATTTAGAATAATAAAATGGAAAATGTTGACCTCTTGTACCTCGCTTCTTTGTAAAACTTGTTTCTTTAAATGTGCAGCTTGCCATTTCTGTCTCTTCAGGAGTGCCTGGGAAAGCTCGTGAGCCGTTGCTGGTATCCTGCTGCTGTGCTGTGCTCTGCAGGGTTTGTGGCACGCGTCCAGGCACCCGGGGCTCTTCCTCGCTGCCTCCTCCGGCACCCGGAGCAGCGCGGGGAGGACGGACTCTGGCATTTCTGCGGGCTGATTCCGCAGCAGGTTGGGAGCAGAGCCCTTGTTAGAAACCATTTAGGAACTTCTCGGGGTTTGTGTTCCTCGATAAGCCCTGTCTGTGCTGCCTGCGCTGTGTCGCGCTGAGACCTGGACCTTCGCAGGTTCAGAGCGGTTGGCTGGCGCGCTGGGTCAGTGGGCTGATGCTGCTGGGATTTTCAAGAGCTGCTTTAGCTTTTTTCCAGCAGCAAGGCTTCCTTCTCGGCTCGGGGTTGGGGTGACGTGCATGCTGGGCACTGCCATCAGCCGGGGCTGCTCTGCCCTGGGGAGAGCTTGCCTGGTGGGACAGGACCAGTTCCCGGTCACCAGCAGCGGGCACTGGAAATTCAGGCTGGGAGGGTGGTCTGGGGGTACATAGCCAGTAATGGCTGGAGGAGCGTGTGGCTGGGCGGGTTTACCCGAAGGGGGGTGAAGGCTGTAGAGGCAGACGGAGGGACCCAGCTGAAGGACTTGCTGGGTTTCAAGCCCAGGTCACTGCCTGGGGCTGCACGAGGGTTTGCCTGGGGCTGCTCTGGCCACGAGGTCAATGAAGTCTGGTACACAAAGTGGCAGAAGCATTAGGAGAGTTAAAAAAAAAAGTTTAATAGGTCAAATACCAAGATTTACATGTTTAAGTAACTTCAAATTGAGTAGGCTGCTGTCCTGGTTATGTCACACCTCAGGTGTTCAGTCACTGCGTACTTCGCTGCCTTCACTGAGCGTGGCGTGGTTTTGGCAGAAGGAAGCCTCGGAAGAGACTCGGGATCGGCGCTGTGGGCTGTGTCAGCATGAAGCTGCCTTGTGTCCACCGCCTGTTTGGGACTGCTCAGCTTCGCTGCTGCCCAGGAGGGTCACGGGGACGAAGGCGGTGAGGTCCGGTGCCGGTGCGGACCCCGAAGGACAGCCTATGCCCCGGAGGGCGTACAGCCCGAGCGGCTCTGCGCTCCCCGTTGTGAACCTGCGGGTCAGGAACACAGCTGAGGAAGAGGAACGGCCGTGAGCTGCTTCCCTGAGCAGGGTGCTGTTGGGTCTGAGAGGACTGGCTTCTTCCCCAGCTGTGGTACGAAATGTTTCTGTCTAAGAGAGAGGGGTCTGGCTTTTTCTGTCCACGTAAGAATCCCCTGGTAGTAAGCAGCGTCCCTGAGCCCAGGGAGTCCTGCGGTGTTTGGGGATTTGCCCTGTCACAGGACCCCTGTAAGCAGCCGAGTGGTTCCCCGCCGGCCCCGTGATAACTGAGCGGCCGTGTTCACCCCTGGCCGTGGGCTTCTCCCGCAGCCCGGGACATCCTGCTCCCCCCCGCCGCTCTGTGCTGCGAGCATCCTGTCCCCAGATCTGCTTATGCTTTGCTTTTTGAAAAATGTGTTTCTTGAGCAGCTCAAGGTCTTTGGTAGATTTATGGACTCCGTTCCAGTGACTGTTGCTCTTTCTGCTTCCCCTGCCGAGGGCTTGACCTGCAGCACATGACTTCATGGAATCCAGACGAGGATGAACTTTCTCCAGACGCTCCGGTTTCTCACACAGCCGAAGCCCAGCCCGTGCTCCAGCTCCGAGGGTCTCTGCACGCGTACGCGCTCCCACGGGGCGTGCGTTGGTGCGACTTCGATTGACGGGGAGAGCGCGTGAAGGGCTGCCAGAGTCTGCCGACATTTAGAAATGCGCCCAGTGGCCTTCAAAACCTGCCAGGACGCTCTAAAGAAGGCTGGGTGTAATGGGATGGGGCTGCTGCTGCAAAACACAACCTGGGAGCCGCACCTCTGCTGCCACCAGTCACGTCTGGAAGCAGCCGTGCCCAGTCAAACCCAGTTTTAACCACCAGTAATTTACTGCTGGGTTTGCAGGGTTGCTGTCAGCGAGCTGCTGATCTCAAACCGTTCCTCCCTCCATTAAAGCTCAGGTCGGTGTCGTGCTCAGCCCCTCGGGGTCGCGTCGCCTTCATTTCTGTACAATCAGGCTTTCAGCCATTCGCCGGGCACGGGGAGGAGAGGTTTGTGTTTCAAAGGAATGAATTCCCTCTCTCCTGCTTGGGCCGGCGTCACGGCGGAGGGGCAGCGCGGTGTATCCGGACCACACGTGGTAGCGAAGCCAGGGCCTCAGAAAGGCTGGTGGTGAAGGGGAAGGGTCGCGAGCCCCAGCCCCGTGGCTTGGGGGTGCGGGGGTCGGGTCCCGGGCCCAGATCTGTGTTCGGACTGCCGCGCAGGAGGAGCAATGCAATTTGTTACTGAAAGTGTTTCTTTTGGAAAACAGGAAATCTCTTTTTCTCCTGTTCCTTCTTTAGCTAAACAGATCTGATCCAGCAGCACGTCAGAGGCAAAAGGTCTGTGTCTCTCCGCACCATGCCCTCTCACGCTTGGCACCCTGCCCTGCCTTCGGAGCGTAGGAGGTGGCCAGCCAAGAAGCGTTGTTCAAAAGCAAAGTGTCTGCTTATCACCAGGAAAAACAATCGTACTGACCTCGGTGAGCGCAGGGAGCGGCTCCCCCACCGCCACTTGCCAGCGCCGAGTGGGAGAGTCCGGTCCCGCTTAATTGGGAGGGCTGCTCTCCTTTGTGATGACTATGGAGTGCTGCGTGGTGGAGGAGGAATTGTCTGCGCCCTTCTGGCTGCCTTGGTCTTTGGGGATGTACTTCACCACGGCGGAGATGAGCTTGCTGCGGAAGTTTTTGCTGAGGAAGTTGTAGAGAATCGGGTTAATCACGCAGTGGAGCAGCGTGAAGCAGTCTATGATGTCGTAGAAGAAGTAGAGGAAGTGGGCGAAGGTGCAGTGGAGGATGATGTGGTTGCCGTCGAGGGTGAGCAGCGTGAGCATGATGTGGAAGGGCAGCCAGCTGATGAGGAACACGCCAATGTAGGCATAGATGAGCAGGCAGTGCTTCCTGCTCTCCGGCTTGGTGCGCTTGATGAACCTGGCCGTCAGGATGTTGAAAACGGTGATAATGGGGAAGGGGATGAGGAACCCGATGGTGGTGGTGGCCAAGCTGACTGCCAGCGCCCACTCATCGTAGGTTTCGAAGGGGGCCATGAAGATGCAGATGGGCTCTCCGGTGTTGACCAGCTGCATGTGAGCAACCTCCAGGAACGGGATGGCTGCTGCCAAGACCCAGCTGCAGGCGCAGATGATGCAGCGTGCACGGTGCTGGTGCTTGCGCCAGAAGAGGGAGGAACTGGTCAGGGACACGTAGCGATCCACGCTCAGGCAGGTGAGGAAGAAGATGCTGGCATACATGTTAGCAAAGTAGAAGTAGTGGGTGAAGCGGCAGAGGAAGCTGCCCCAGAGCCAGGTGTAGTCCAGCATCACCTCCAGCATCCAGATGGGCAGCGAGAGCAGCACGCCGAGGTCAGCAACAGCCATGTTGATGATGTAGAGGTTGACCAAACTCTTGTTGCCCCGTGTCTGCCAGTTGACCCAGATGACAAGGAGGTTCTCCACCAAGCCCACCACGAAAATGACCAGGTAAAGGATGAAGAGGATCACCCGCTTGACGTTCTCATCCAGGCTGAACTCGCAGAAGGTGTAGGTGTAGTTCAGGAGGTGGAACAGCTCGGACCAGTTGTGGTAGTCCCCGTACTCGTTCAGCAGAGTGTGCATCTCGGTGGGGGCAGTGGTCGCCTCGGCCATCCTGGTAGCTGCAAGGGAAGGGAAGGCACTGAGCTGGGGCTCCGCGGCTGCACTCAGCCGGACAGCTTGAAAACACAAACAGCCGATCTCTGCTGTCAGAGCTCAGCCCTCGCGGGAGGCGCTGAAAGTACCCTGCTGCATTTTGTTTTGATCCGGTTCTTACTCCTGCGGTGGCTTCCTACACCAGCCCTCAGAAGATGCCTCATCAGACCATAACCTCACATCCCAGACAAAGTGCAAGCCACAAGCACCAGCCGCCTGCGCACCCAGGCGTGCTCCCGGGTGGTGGCCGTCCCCTGTCCCACAGCCTGGTCCAGCGGAGATGGAGATGGGGACAGGCAGTGCTGGGGACCGATGAAGGACGGGTGACAGTGCCCGCCGGCCCAGAGGCGCTGCGCCAGCAGGGAAGCCCCTGGCCCCCTGCCCGAGCCCTTGCTGTGCAGTCGCCTTATAAACCCGGCCGGCCGCCCTCGCTCTGCCCATCCCTCAGCTGCGTTGCTGGGAGCCGCCAGGACTTCCAGGTAGGTGACAAAATGAAAAACTTAAGGGAAATGCAGTTGACCTTAACATCCTTTTATTGCCCAAATGTGAGAGCTCCGCTCCCAGCACAGCTGCATCTGCACGGCGAAGACGCCGTGGACCCCGTGCAGCCTCGGGCTGCTGGAAGAGCTCACCGGAGCAGCCGTGCCCCGGGCGCACGCCGTGCCAGGGAGCACCGCAAGAGCATCAGCCCTGCGCCATCGGCTGTCACCTACCCGCTCCCGAAACCCCAGGGGAGAGGAGCGGAGAGCGAGCCCCCGGGGCTGCAGCCCGCGTCCCCGGGCTGCTTGGCACGCTGCGGGTCCCGAGGGAGGCCGGTGGGAGAGGGGACAGACGGGCGCGGGTGGGGAGGGGGAGGCGTTGGCTCACCGCGGCAGAGCCGAGGGCTGTGCGGAGGGCAGCTGGGGAGCGCGGCGATCCTCTCGGCTCGGCAGCTCGCGCGCCTCTGGCAGAGCGGAGCCGCGGCGGCACGGAGCTCAGGGTGGGCTTGTTGGCTGCTTCCCAGCAGGAAATGACCGTCGTGGTCCGACATCCTGAGACAGCCCAGCGCGGGTGACATTGGATGGTGACATTTGACTCGATTTCCAGCGCTGGGGCTCGACTCCTGTTTGATTTTGCTGCGGGGCTGGGGACGGGCGCGGGGAGGTCCCGTGCAGCTGTTGGTGTCGGAGTTGCGGGTGCCCGAGGATGGAGCGGGGCTCCTTGGGGCTCCCCAGGCAGGTCCCCTCCGCCATCACTCCGCAGGACCCGGCTGCTGTGGCCCCGCTGGTCTTTGGGGCTGGATCCTGCCCAGGTCCCACTGCGACTGTGGGCAGGAGGGGAAAATGCGTTGTCTGGGATGGACCCCGCTGAGCCTGGTCCTGCCCCGGCTCTGGGAGCCCCAGGGGCTCAGGAAGGGTTAAGGCGAAGGTGCCGTGGCTGTCCCCAGTGCTCGGGCGGTACGGGGCGAACTCAGGGTTTCCCTGGGGGTAGAAGGGCCGAAAGCTGAATGTCTGTGCCAGGCCAGCGCTGCCCGTCGCTCCGAGCGCCCGCAGGAGTTGATGGCAGATGGCTGTCACTGCAGAAACACCTCTGGCTGGACAGCAATTAATCATCGAGCTGTGATTGCCTGGCGGTTCTGCAGGGGAAGGGAGGGGGCTTGAGCCTTGCCCCGGCACTGGGGAGGGGGCTGATAGGCAGAAAATTTTGCATCAGGCTGCAAGTCCTGCGAAACAATTGCAGGAAATCTCCTTTTTGAGTGCAGACAAGGCCTTGTGATCAACAATCAGCTCGGAAGGAAGGCACGGCCAGAGCGGGGAAGCACGAGCGCACTGATAAGTCGGGTCTCACAACAACAAGCCTGGCGCTGGTGACCCCATGTGCAGGTACCCAGCCCCGGCAGGGCCGAGGCCCCGGGCTGCAAACAGGAACTCGGCGGCTTTGTGCTCGCCCCGAGCATGACGGGGTGCGTTTTGGTGCATTTAGTGTGTTTTGGCACGTTTTGGCTCCGGGGCCGCGGGGGATCGCGAAGGGCTGCTCTGCCGCCCCATGCCCGGGGGGGGTTTGCTGGGGTGCTGCCGGAGCGATGCGGGTGCAGGTGTCCCAGTGCCACGTCCCGGCAGCTCAGCACGCCGCAGCCCGGCCCCTCGGGGCCGCGCGGCTCTGAAACGTGGTGCGTGGGGGCTGCGGGGGACGTCTTACTGGTTCGCTGAGCCAAGTAAAGCATTTAGGAAAGCTTTCTTGGCTGGGGAAGCAGCTCGGCGAACTGCACCGCAGCTTGCACAAGGGTCCTGTGTGCTGCCTCGTGCCCCGCACCCCGTCGCAGCCCGCGGCTGCCCTGGGCTCGCGTGGGCTCAGCCTCTTGCGCTGGTGGGAGCAGGGCTGCTGCTAACTCTGCTCATCTGGCAGGCAAGTGCACAGCCTCAGGGACCTAACCCCAGCTAGTCACTGTTAATCAGTCCTTAATTAGAAGTATTAATGATGCAGGAGTCCCTGCCTGCACTGGCAGTGCCAGGGGCTGGTTGGCAATGGTGCCTTTTCCAGCCTGTTCTGCGGCAGCAGAGCCAAGAGCTCGTCCTCGCCGGCTGCGGGTTTCTCTGTGCCGGACCTGGCCACCCGCTGCCCGGGGAGGCTGCGGCCGTGGCCCCACGACTGCCGGCGCTGTGCCGGGAGGGGAGCGACGGCTGCTGGGGCTGAGCCCGAGGTCCCCATGGAGGAGCTGGGAGGCTGCAGGGCAGTGGGGGCTGCGCCGGCACTGGAGGGACCCGAGCAGCGAGGGGGGATGGAGCCGCTCCCAGCCAGCTCTTGGGATGACCTGGGCGGCAGCAAGGGGGGAGATGGGGAGCTGAGGAGCAAAGCCCCCGGATCCTGAGCCGGGGTGCGGCAGAGCGGGGGTCCCGGCAGCTCCTGGCAGAGCCGGGGTGAAGCACAACCGGCTTTGGGGACCTTTGCAGAGAGCGATGGCTCTCACCGCTCCTCGGAGAGGGAGCTGCGAGCCTGAGGCCCAGAGGCTGCTGCGGCAGAAGGCTGCAGGCTGGAAGGAGAAAAGTTCTTTAACCGGGACAGCGGCGTCCCTCCAGCGCGAGGCAGCGACGGGACAAGAGCAGTGCCAGCGCCTGCGACAGCCCCGCGGCCACGCTTGGCCACGCTGGTGGGAGCGGACGGGCCCCCGCCTCTGGCCAGGGGGATGAGCGGGACCCCTTGGCGTGGCCATCGGCCCCTCAAAGCGCTGCGGGGGCCAAGACGACGCTGCGCTGCAGCTCGGACGCGCACGGGGCTGCTCTGGGCACGGGTGCCATGGACCCACCAGCGCCACGGCCACCGCGGCACGGCCGGTCCCCCGGCACCGGGGCCAGGCGGCTCTCGGACCCCTCCGAGGCGGGGATCACCACGGGCAGCCCCTCGCTTTGCACCAGCTTTATTCAGCGCCTGAACAGGGGCCCGAGGCGAGCGGGCGCCCGTGGGGTCTGCGTCCACGTCCCCGCTCCGCTGGGCGTCCTCAGGTGCGCGCAGGCTCGCCCTGGGCCGGGACAGGCAGGAAGAGGCCCGTGATGGCGTCGGAGAGCCAGGCCGGGCTGTAGCTGAGCGGCAGGAACAGGAGCCGGGCGTCCCAGCCGGCGGTGTAGCGGCTGCGGGGGCAGCGGGCGAGCAGCGCGTGCGCCATGGCGTCGGTGACCGGGGAGAGGCGGGTGCTGCCGGCGCGGTGCACCAGGACCGCGCTCCGGGCGTCTGCGTGGGCAGCGGGGTCAGCACGGCCGGTGGCCACAGCGGGGGTCAGCGGGGGGCTGGGAGGGGTGCACTCACAGGTCTCCATGTAACGGGGACCGTAGGCTGCCTTGGTCTCTGCCGGGAGCCGCTCCCACAGGCGCCAGAGGCCCCTCGCCACCACCGCGGGGTCGATCAAATCCGTCCGGAAGGCGCCGGGTTCGATGATGGAGACCCGCACCCCGAAGGGCCGCATCTCGCGCCTGGCCAGGGCGGCCGTCAGCCCGGCGGCCGGAGCCGCTGTCCCGAGCCGCGCGGGGCGAGGGGGAGCCCCTGACCCCCCTGGGCACCCCGTGACCCCCGTGTGGGTGCAGGGCAGCCCTCGCCCTGCCCGGGGGTCTCTCCAAGCCCTCCCTCCGGCTGCACAATCGCGGCCCCGGCCATGCCCCGGTCTCCCAGCCTGTGGGCGACCGGGTCGGCGTTGCACGAGCCCCTGCCCAGGCTCCTTCCCTCCGCGGGGAGGGACGTAATGGGGTGCAGCATAAAACCCCGCCTGGGGTGCGAGGGGAGAGCGGTGGCGTGCCTGCCCCCCCCACGGCGCGCCCGGCTGCGGGACAGGCTGCTGGGCACCAACGCTGCCGTACCTGAGGCTGTCGGAGAAGGCCTCCACGCCGAACTTGGAGACACAGTACCCCCCGCCGAAGGAGGAGATACGGCCCATCACGCTGGCCACATTGACCACGCGGCCCCGCGCCCGCCGCACCAGCGGCAGG
>Ga0065711_1041778_pt1 | contig 15884 bp, 7 predicted proteins | sample Hoacrofraction12_FD_59098 | JGI IMG/M metagenome (GOLD analysis project Ga0065711, IMG submission 59098) | Hoatzin crop microbial communities from Cojedes, Venezuela - Epithelial fraction 12 v2 (version 2) | ecosystem: Host-associated > Birds > Digestive system > Esophagus > Crop | place...
TCGGGGGGGGGGCTGGGGTCTCCTCTCTCTCTCTCTCAGCGCTTTTTGCCGCCTCGCCGCTGCGTTTTTGCCATCGGAGAAAGGGTCCCTCGGCGCGACCCTCTGCTCTGTCACCAAACACCAGAGAGAAGAGAACAACACCTCCCTCTCCACTCCCCCTCATGTTGTAGTCGTACACAGCAATGAGGTCACCCTTCAATCTTCTCTCCTCTAAGCTGAACAAACCCAGGACCCTCATCTGCTGCTCATAAGTCATGCCCTCTAGTCCTTTCATCATCTCTGTTGCTTTCCTTAGGACACAACAATAATATAAAGATTACTTTTTGTGAATTGAGAAATTCTGGGTTTATGTGTATGCTTTCTTTATGAATATTTATTTTCTTATGCAATATTTCTTGAGACTCATCTCACCCGATTTTAGATGCTTGCGCTGTACCATATCAGTTCCTGAATCATTCACCTATTTTCCTTTCCATGATCAGTGGATAGGAGTAGGCACTTTGAGGCATAATTAATCCTACCTATCTTAACTCCTGGATCATGACTGCTTTTTTTCACTATAAATTCTTTTTTCTCTTCCTGGATTTAAAAGGCAGTCTTCAGTGACTAGAAAAGGTATGAATGTCTATCCTATAGACATGTAAATGTAGTTAACACGAATGACAAATTTATGACCTGAGTACGAATTTCAGCCTATTATTTAATCTCCATGAAACAGAAAATACCGTTACCAAGACTACTAAGAACAAAAGTCCAAATCGATAACAAACCTACCAGCTCAACACCTTTGGGAAAATATCATGAGCATCACTAACAGGACAGCGAAGGACTTTACTCCCTTGCTATTCAGAAAGACTTTAGTGCTGTTAACAACTACACCAGAGTATTTTTGCAATTCGTTGACGTCATGTCATCATGAGTTTAGTGTCTGAAAGGAAGTTTTACAGTAAATTAAGACTTAATTTAGCTAAATTAAGTTGTAGTAATCATAGAATTTAATCCAGCAATTCCTACTTCAGGACTGCAATATGTGTGAGCCCAACATCTCTTGGAAATCCCGCCCCAGTCATTCACAAAATAGAGGGATTTTCTTATCACCAGACCACCTTTAATTTTCAGTAATGGCACTGTTAAGCATCTACCTAAAAACTGGTTTTAATATCTAAAGGCAGTAAAAAAAAGGAGGCAGACTCCACTCAGAGGTACACAGTCAAAAGATGAGAAGCCATGGCTATAAGCTGCAGTAAATTACAGTTGGATAAAAGAAGAAAAATCTCAGAATGTGTGGGTAAGGACTAGAACAGGTTGCTTAACAAGGCTGTGAAACCTCCGTCCTCAGGGACTTCCAGATTTAAGTGGACAAGGCCTTGTGCAAAGTGATCTAACTTTAAGGTTAGTACTGTTTCAAGCAGGAGATCAGACTAGAGGACTTCTAGAGGTCTGTTCCAGCCTAAATAATTATATGAATTTATATTTTTAAGATCTGCTTCTTGTTTGCATTCTGAACTAGTGTATTTTTCAATCACTGGCTACTCTAGTGTGTTAAAGCTCCATCTTCTCTGAGAAAAGTTTTGTCCATGTGAGAGCTTGTAGAGAATGACTTCATAATCTTTTCTTGGCTATACTTTGCTAGTTTCCCAAACTAGCAGTTGAGTTGCCCTTGTAATTTTTTTCTATACTGTTATTAATATTTCAATATCCCTTTTAAAGATAGTCACCAAAAAATAGATGTAGGTATGCTAGTAAAAGTCTCTCAAGTGCTGTACAAAAATACAGCCTCCTCATGTCTATTTAATATTTTTCTACTTATGCATCTCAAAAACATGTTCACCTACTTAGCTATAGTGTTGCCCAGGGAGCTCATATTCACTTAATTAGCTACTATTTCCTCTAAGTCCTTCAATGTCACTGAACACCAGGATACGATTTCTCATCCTGCAAGTATGACCTACATATTTTGTTCCTTGATGTATGCACTATCATTTAGCACTGTGAAAACATATGCTGTCCAGAGAAAAGTAATTTTATTAAGCAATGTAATTTAGTAGAGCTGGTCTTTCTCCCTTACTTATCACACGCTAATTATCCATTATCAGCAAATTTGACCAGATCATTGATGAAGTCAAAAAACATGAACTATCTTTTCAGAGGCATCTGGTTATGCATCCTGTTGTACAGTGATACTTCATTTGTAATTACTTTCTGAAACATATTTCATAGCTGATACTTAAGCTTTGTTGATTTATCATAGCAGTATTTTAATCAGAATTTAAAGAAAGACAAGGACAACTGCTTTATCGTAGCTTAACTGTACTATGCTAATGCAGTTATCAACTGCAGTTATCAACTAAACTTATCATGTAAAAAGACATTACAGTTGTCTGACAAGGCACATTTTCCGTAAAACCATGCTGATTGCCATTTCAATCTTCACAGACACAATCCTTTGTCACAGCACCATTACTGTCAAAAAAACTAGCTTAATCACCCTGTTTACTCGCTTTGAATATTGTCAGATCAGGTACACAGTTTAAAAAAGAAAAAAAATCCCTTAGTATCTAACAGAGCCTTTAACCAGTATTATCTAAGTTAAATAGGCAAACCTTTTGCTCATAAACATTATAATTTTTCACTCTTTAGATACTATGGATATTTTGATATTATGAATGAGACAAGCATTTTTTGTACATCCTAAAATGTAGTGGCTTCATAAACACATCACTGTAATGGTGAAGTTATTTGTCATTTTTATCTTTTTTACCTTTTTGTCTTTTCGCCATCCATTCATGCATTCTTCCAATCATTTATTTCTTGGGCATGATAAGGAACATATAAAGAACATAACCTTTCATATTTTTGAAAACATGTAGCAGCTTTGCTTCTATTATGTCAAATATAATTAATAACATTTATTTAAATGCCTAAACTATTTGCATAGGAAAAAGACCAGAACTATTTCTTTGAGATCATTATTCATTTTCTAGATTACTGAGACTGGACTGAATGACTTCTTGATTCTTGGGGACAAAAGGGACAGCCTATCCTTCCCTTGACTTATTGGTAAAACATTTCCATACCTGCTAGCATTTAAAAATCAAAAAGCAGAAAATTACTTCTGTGGTGCAGTGCCCTGTATTTCTCTCTGGGATTATCTGGATCTGTGAGTTAAAATCATGTTACGGTTGTGGTACATGCATAAATCAACTGCACAGAGTATCACTAGGTCTCTCCCCTCCCTTGGTCATACAATGTAAAATAGATCTGTGCACGCCCAGCAGCTTCTTGATAAACCAAAAATTCAGGAAAAAAGGGTAGACTGCCAATAAAAATGACAGAAATGGCATGCACTTTCAGTTGTTTGGGTTTACATTTTCCCAGAGTTCTTTTGTGTATTACCTACAAAATTAATTTTGTTATTTAATTAGTATCTGAAGTCACAAACTGCAATTTATACAGGGCTTTTCCAAATTCCTTGTATTCTATGTATTGCAAACATCTCTATTAATTAATACTTATATATTGGAATGGAATGGACATCAAAGATAAGCATAATGGAAAAGCACCATCCAGTCAAACAATCAAGATATGAGTAAATAAAAAATAAAAATCTGGTAGATTATAATGAAGGATTTGAACAGGTTTCCAGAATTTTTAAAGAAGACAGGATTTTAGAAGGGCATAGGGTCAGTATCAAACTAGGGATATAAAACAAAATATTCTAATTAACTACATATAGATATGGACACTAATTCACATCTATTGTTTCCATCCTCTTTAGTTCATCCTCTTTCTCAAAACAAAAAGTCACTGAATTAACAGCATAAAGTTTTACTGATGTCCCCTTCAATTAAGGGATAATTTGGAGAAATTGCTGAACTGGTGTATTAGGACACAACCAAACTGGAAAACATCCATCTGATATCCTGGGAAGTCATGCCATAGCATATGTTAGGCTAAAGCAGCTACCAGATATATTATCAAAAAGCCTCTTAAAGCTCTTTACGCTGAGGCTGCTGAGAACATGCAGCAGAAAATCAGACTAGTCATTGTCAGGAAACTACCTGGAATTTCAATAGAAAACTTGCTGACATCACCCTCGTTCTTCATTCTTCAGATTTTTTTTATTTTATTATTACTTCCCCACCCACACCCACGCCAGTAAATTCACCTAATCTCACTGAAAATAACATACTGAAGCTTTCTGGTCAGCATAGTATCATCAAAAGGCAGTCATTAACTGGTTATACTAGTAAGCCTGATAACCAAGGGACCTATCTGAACAAGTTAGAGTGTTGTTACTAATTTGTTTTATATGTGTTCAGTACTGCATAAAATATGGTTCTACTCCAGACATACTCATCATCTGAACAGACTAACATAGCAAACAAATCCAATGCCCTGTTCCAAACTGAGGCTGTATTGGAGCAACTGCTGTGAATATGCTTATTTTAAACCAACCGATAACCTACGGTCAGTATCATGGTTTAACCCCAGCAAGCAGCTAACCCCCACACAGTCGCTCCCTCATTCCCTCCCAGCATGACAAGGGAGGAGAACTGGAAAGGTAAAAGTGAGAAAACTAGTGGGTTGAGGTGAAGACAGTTAATAAATTTTTTTAAAAAAATGGAAAGGAAAAAAAGACAACAAAAGAGAGGGGAAAAAAATAACCAGAAAAAACAAGTGATGCAAAAGAAAACAATTTCTCACCACCAATTGACTAATATCCAGCCAGTTCCCAAGCAAGGGCAGCCCCACCAACCTCCACCTGTCCAGTTTTATTGCTGAGCACAACGGCATACAGTATGGGACATTGCTTTGGTCAGTTGGGTCAGCTGTCCCGGCTGTGTCCCCCCCCAACTCCTTGTGCACCCCCAGCCTACTCGCTGGTGGGGTGGTGTGAGAAACAGAAAAGACCTTGACTCTGTGTGGACACTGCTCTGCAATTACTGAAACGTCCCTGTGTTATCAACACTGTTTTGGTCACAAATCCAAAATGTAGCCCAATACTAGCTACTATGAATAAATTTTGCTCTATCTATCTCAGTCAAAACCAATACAGTCAGTAAGTGCTTCAAAAGTAAAATGTTGTTTCAGTGTTCACTATTATTAAAAACCCTTATGCTGTCGGCTGCCAAGAAAGGGTCACACAATAAAAAGACATAAGAAGGAAAATCTGTACAAAGTTCTGACTTTTTTTTCTGGAGAAAAAACAGCAAGGATTGCCCAAACAAGAGGAATTTTAACTTTTACCTTCTAATGTGCAAGCTGGGATTGTGCTTCTTGACTATTAAAATCCACTCCGTTCAAAGCCTATCTGCAGGAACTGCACTTTTGTAATTAAGAGGAGATTAAGGTAATTTACTACTCTTTTGTCTGCTGCCTGCTAATTTTCTTTCAAAAGGAATAGTAGAGCGCTTCAGGGATCCAAGTGCACTAACCACTTGAATGAAGTGAGGTCCTGGTAAATAATACAAGTGGACATTACCACACCTTCTCATACTAATCTAGTAATTGGATTGATCTGCTTCTGCTTAACAGTGACAACGAAGCTAATGCTTTCTGAGATTAAAGTTTCTCTGAGTTACCTTGTTAATCAAGAAGAGGATCCAGATTGCCAATGCCTTAATATTTTCAACAGGCACTTTTCATTTATTTGTAAAAAAGCCTGGGATTCATCTGACTGTGTGTAAGTCTGTATCTGAGCTGAGCCCTAAGCTCCTTGTACAGAAAAGAGCAACAAGCATTTCAGCAGGCAGTTCAGCACACACACAGCATCGTAATACAAATCATTCCCTGATTTTTTTTTTTTTGTCTTTCTTTGTAAAGAATAGTAAAATAGGATGACTATCTCAAGTGCAGATATCCACACTATGGTCATCTAGATCAACATTCATAAGCCTGAACGTAGTTCTTTATTGGCATTTAAGGTGCCATAGGGTATCTAAGACACCTACAAAAGGCTCACAAATATGACACAAGGCCTACAGGAGATTCATGTTCCTACCTAGTGGTGGATGGAGGCTGTAGTGGGAAGCACCCTTGACTGTATAAAAGCCCCATCTGACTACTGTTATGCAGCCAACTTGCACCCTTTAACAGGATAAATCCCTTCCAAGTGACTGAATGTATCATATTCTGAGTAATTCCCTACTCTTCTCTCTTCGGTATTTCGTAGCTCCTGTTACTTGTTAAACCACACAGCTGAAAAGCACCAATTCAATAACAGTACTATGTAAATAGTACACATTATGCGGTATAGCACAGTAACAAGATTGTTGTTTCACTTTGTGAAAATTTGATTTTCTCATTGGAATAAACTGTTAGGCCTTGAAGTACGTTCACAGAATTTACTCAAAACAGTGCAACGTTACTATTAGCTCTTTGTTATGAATGTTGTATATAATTTTATGTGACACTAACAGAAACTGTGGGATAAATAGTTTGCTCTTCCTTTGGGATGTATCAGCTACTTAACAACTGAAACAATAGGAAGTAATCTACATTCCACTATTCATGTTTATTATTCAGTCTATTGAATAAATGCATGCATCTCTTAAAACCTGTTAAAAAATTAATCACCTTTAGGATGCACAAGACAATACTAGCTTCAGTAATGCATGCATTCCTTTGCAATGGAATTACTGTATAATATTTAAAGACAGCTGTTTCTCCAAAAGCTAGAGATGGTAGGACAGATGGATAGACAGAGGGATGGCAAATTCCTCAGAGGCCTTTATCAACTCTTTGCCATTTTGAAAGGTAGAAGATAATAATTTACAGTGTAGCACAGATCACTTTGTACAGTCAGTGTAGCTAGTTTGACTTCTTAAGCTGATCAATTTTTTTAATACTTGCATTAATGTAGTTGCCTTCCTTTTCTGCTGATGGAACTCATTTAAATGTATATGTTTTTTGTAACATCTGAAAAATGCTATTTCAAGGGCATCAGCCTTCTTCTCTACAGTAAAAAACAGTCAAATAATTTTTAAAAACATCCACATGATGGTACAAGACACTAAAAATAAGAAGAGATGTATGTTGCATTGTTTCATATCACTTCTATTGCTGCTGCCCACATGGCAAATCTTTCGCAATTGATCGGTTACTATTTGTGACTGTATGAAGTAGAAGAATGAGTGGGACAGGCTTTTTGTGTTAAGAGTTCTCTCACTAAATACTGGGGTTTCAATGTGTAATTATAGTTTTTGAGGAAGAAAACAACCAAATGTGATACTCTGCAAAATTACAGAGTAGTTAGTTGTGATATAAATTTAGTATTATGTAGCTATGTACAAAATAAGTACTCCTTCATTCACTGTCTCCTTGCTAAAGCAGCTGTGTGTGTTGTCCCCCTTACTTAAACAAAGATTCATGAAGTCACCGTAGCTCCTACATAGAGGTAAATAAAGCTGTGCACAGGGCATAAAAGCTACAAAGCACACACCAGAATCCAAACAATAGAGTGCAAATGTACATAACAACGTGGCTGAGTTAACACAGTGTTCCAGCACTCCATGCACTCACAAATGTTGAAAATGACTGTGGCTTGCTTTACAAAGCAAGTTATTTCAGACTAAATATAGAATATGCACATTGCAACGCCAATTCAGACTCCAAAGTTTAACATCATTCAGTCCTACTCCGACTTTCCCTAAAGGTTTATACCTAAGAACACTTCTCCAAGAAATATTTTTCTTTTCCTTAAAGTACAGAGGCAGGGGAATGCACAGATGAAAAACCTGTATAATCTTTTAATAATTATTCAGTTATGTGAGTATTAATATTAATAATTATTCAGTATTGTGAGAGTTAAGAAATAGTTGTGTATCTGTTTTTGATTCGGTGTTCCAATCTTCTAGCCTATGCTCATTCTGGGTGTATTTGCGGCAAGATTTTAATGACACCTCTTCAAACAAAGGATCTGGAAACGTTTTTTAAAATAAAATCTAAGGATTCTTTTGCATTTACATGATTTCAGGGACTAAAGACAAAAAAAATGCAAACTATGACAAGTCCTTCTTTTGCAAGAGATCAATATTGATATAGGAAATTTGACTTTGGGGGAGAAAGAAGAAACATATGCACATTTTGCAATACAGGTGCATGAACCAAGTGTAGATGAAGAAACCTTCCAGAAGGCTAAAAATAAGTTATATTTTAAAGCGGTTTCATACTTTTTGGAGGACATGAGAAGGAGCTCAGGGTTCTACAGCACTGGAGGCTGGCAGTGTTGCACAGTATGACTAAAAGACCCCAAATACCCTTTGAGACACACATCAGTTAACGTAGCTTGGAATGGAGGACACAGAAAGAAACACTAAGGAAGAGGGAAGAAGAACAACAGATGGTACAGCTGAAGTGGAGCCAGCAGCATAAACTGCAAGGGAAACAAACAAATCCCAAAGGCTATGAGTAATAAATTTGCACAGTGGGGAACACACTGTTCTGCAGAAACTTCAGTCAGAAAACAAACTGCGCATCAGTCCAAAGCTTTCTGTTTAGTGCTAGTTGTCCTAGTTGATTTTTAACAAGCTTTAGAAATTTTTTTCCCCTACAAGTCTGTTTTGAGATTTGCAAGCAATTTAGAATGTTGGAGGCAATATGTTGATTCAGAGTCAGCTGGGAATAGCTCTGCTTGACAGCAAATGTCTGCCTACTGCCAAGCTGTGAGTAAATGACCTGGTACCAGGTAAGGTCACACATGATCAAAAAAGGAGTTAAAAGGCTTGGTTCTAACTTTACTATAAGGTGGTGCTGATGTAAAACCTGTTTTATAACAGAGTGAGAAAGAATCAGAGCAGGAATCTTGCTGTACTGGCATTTCTTTTTCATCTTGGTGAAGCCATGCCTTCTTTTTGTGTACTTTATACTTCAGTTCTTACAAAAACACTATAATGATGTAAAACTGCAGGTGACAGGGACATATCCAGTAACAAAATTTAGGATGTGACTGTTGTGCTACCGAGCAAGGTGACTATGTCTCAGTCACCTCATGCTCATACCAGGATTAGGAAAGGTGTCCCAGGAGATAAAACAACATTGTTGCTGAGGCTGGAAATTTGTTTTGAAGAACAGCAAGTTGCAGTAAATTAGAGACTGCTAGATAAATATGGTACTTATGTATAACATGGAAAAAAATATGGCATTATCTGCTGTTTGAGACCTCACTTCTGAGGATACCAAAAAAATATGCCTGGAGAATTAAATATAGCTCAGCTAGAAAACAAACTGAGAACATTCAAAAACCATGCATTTATCTGGCTGCACTAGGCAGAGTAATATAAAGAAAGACAAAAACATACGAAAAGGAAGAAAAGACAGAGTAAATGAAAGAGCATAGACTTAGATATCAGAAACATAAAATGGTATTAGAATTAATTTTGTGTGCACAAATTAGAGTGCAATTCAGATGTTTTCTTCCAGGAAAAGAAATAACAGAAAAGCAGCTTCACTACATTGCCTTCCAGTGAGGACAGTGTGGACTTTATAGACTCTCCAGGACACCTGTACAAGGGTGGCAGGTGGAGCACAGAGACAAGGCATTTCTGGACCAGATTCTGAAGGTCAAGCAAGATTCTCTAAGGAATCTCAACTTGCACTAGATGTGTATGCTGAAGCACTTGATTTGAGTCTAAAAGTCTACTTTAAGGTGAGCTGAACTCCCACCTCCAGCCTTTGCAGTGCTATATCAACTTGTTCCCAGCTGATGGCCGCAGTTTAGACTACTTTACATATAGACATCTACATGTAAGCACCTAGATATCTTAACCTAGAGCTGAAGATTACCTCATAGGAGATCCTTATCTCATCTGAGAGACATGAGAGTAGGAGTATGATTCAGTTACCTAACACAGCCATCTAGGCCACCTGAGACATTGCAGAATAGTTGAGCCACTTGTAAGGTGCTGACATACGACAAAGTAAAGGAGGTTTACACCATTCTGGACTGGTAGATGGAGACCAGATGAATACCTTGGGACATCCCACTTGACACTAGTTATGTATTTAGACAATTAAATTGATTGTGAGGGTCCGTGGCATTGATACTTGTATCTCACCTAATCCCATGGATTGTCTTAATGAACAGAGCATGAACCAAGAGCCTGATACTTCTCAAATGAAATTAATTCTTCTGAAGCAGCACCTAAATTAGGTCATTGCTGTGAGCCATGAATGCCTATACCTCTCTACTGACTGTAAAGGAAATTAAGATGATTTAAGGTAGAGGTAGCCATTGAAAAAGAGGTTAGTTGAATCACAAGTTTTTAGTCCATGCTACAAGGGCAGCCTTATTGCAGCCTAAGAAGCAGCGAGGTATTTAGAGTCCCACTGAATTGTTAAAATCAGTAAGTTTTTTGACATTTACTTTAATGGGAACTAAATTGGAGCCTTTTTTAAAATCAATAGTAAAAGTTTCACTAAAAGTGCAAATAGCAAAACTGGTTCATAAATGTAAACATATGTATATTATGAAGATTATAACAAAGATGTTAAGGTTAAACACTTTTAAAATCTTTGCAGAACAGGACTGAATAGCAACAGCATGAGGTAAGAACTGAAATTGCAGAATCTGTGACAGTAGGTGACAGTTTTAAAAGCTCACTGAGTGGCAGAAAGGGCCCTTATACCTGCAAATAGCCAGTGTACTACCATTATCTAGAGAGAAGAAAACCATGAGCACAGTGCGAAACAACACACCATTTAATTTAACTCCAATTTTTTAAAAACTGTAGTAAACTGTTTTGCGTGTTCAAGAGGATTTGCAGAAAATCTACACTGCAAAATGCAAAAGGACAACAGACAACCATCACTACTTCGCAGAAAGACTGCCCTTTGTGAATAGTGAACTGAGACATTCACAGTTCAGTCTGTCCAGGGGCAGAGAAGGGAGACACAGTAAATGCCATCTAGGTAGCTACACAGTCAGTGTTTATGTCAGATAGTATCATGCTGCATATGGGGTAACTCCGTAATACAGGATATTTTACCTCAGAGGACATCAATCAACAACAAAAATATCCCTGAAAACAATGGATCCATGAAGTTTCAATATAAAAGTGTTCTGTTAAAAATATGTAACTTTTACACTGAGCAGTTCAGCACTATGGGTATGTTTTCTGGTGCTGTCTTTAGTCTGTTCAGTAATTTACATGGTGCTTTCAGTATTGTATTTTGAAATCTTTGTATCTGCCGGACTTTACTTCTTTAATGTGCAACCTTAATTTTATTTTGTTTAATTGCACTTCCTTTTGCTCTTTGAATCATTGTCAAAAACCTGAATCAAAATAAAATACTTTTTCCCTTGAATATTATGCTACATATTGCGTTATTTTAATCCTGCCTATTATTATTTTTGCAATCCTACAGTTAACTTGGAAGAAGCTATTAAAAGTCTACCCTCAATTTAAAATTGAAGAACATATCCAAACATGAGATGAGGATATTGGCTAACCTCCTGACAGTAAATACGGATTGATAATGAATGCTGGAGCAAGGAAGTGCTCCAAAGTGGAATAACTCTCTTAATGACAGGAATCTGTTCTTCTGTGTAATTCACAGCCCTAAAGCAGAATGGTGTTTAAATATATTTCTGTTGTATAAAAACAATATTTATAAAAATATTTTTAAAGCCCTTCTGATAATCTGGGGTAATAAGATTATTGCTGGTTTTTATATCTTGTAAATTGTGATTAAAAGAAACAGGCCAACTGCCCATCTATGTGCATTAACCTTTTACAAAGCTAAGTCAAGCTGTACAAAATCGTATTTTTCTATCTACTAATTCAAGGAAATAAAAAGACAAAAACTTTTTTTTATGGAACTTTTCTACATCATATGTTAAAATCAAACTTTGTCCAACATAATGAAGTTGCATTCGTAATTATTATCATGCTTCTGGCGTTCAAAATGATCCAAAGAGAAGCAGTGTATTAGATATAACTTTCCAGTTTTAAAATGACTTTTACTTTAGGAAAGACCCTTGTCATGTAAGTTTTGCGTACCATTCCAATGCCACATAAAAAAGGAAAGTGTCCTGTCTTCAGTGGGCTTTGATCAATTACAAAGCACAACTCTTCTCTTGTCTGTGACCATAAAAATATCAAATTCTTGTGCCACAGGTTAGTTCCAAATCTCTATTCTCTGTTGTTTCTGCTTGCTTCACTGCCCAAAAAAAGTTCTTACTACAATTAAATTGCATTGGCTCTGAGTCAGTACATTTTAAAGTGAGTCTGCTTCTATTCTAAGATCAACTAATCAAAACCTACAAATGTATATAAACCAGTTTTTTAGTATAGATTTCATGTGCCATTTAGAGTTAGTCCACTGTTCACCAAAATGTTTTTTTGACCGTAATTAGAATTTTGACTAAAACAAAATACATTATTGAAAACACTCTTTTTCCTTGAAAATCTTAGGAAAACAAAGTTTCCAAAAATGTAAGGTGAGATTCATCTCACTTAGCTTTAGAAGTTGGTAGCATAGATGTGTTCAATGATGCCAATTACCTTTGCCTTCCCTTTTAATAAATTTTAGACATCTACAGTAGAAAGAGATGAACTACACCTGAGAAATACATGTTTTTCTCCATTATTCAATTAAAGGCAGCATATGGCTGGCTCAGATGTAGAATTACACTGCTTATATATGCATTTGGAAAAATTAATCCCATCCTGAACTTCTAAACACATCTCAAAACCAAAAAAATTGTAAACCTGAAATGCTTTATAACTCAGGTGCATTGTCCTCTCATGCGACATTCCCTTATTAGACTCCATCCTCATATCATACATTTTGGCTATGCAATCTCCAGATGTGCCGCTTCAACTTTCCGAAGAGGAGAACACAGCTCACAAAGGACAGTACAAAGTGACTTTCAAGCCTGGTCTAGACAAGGAAAAAGATAAGGAGGCATCTGTTCTTCTGAAACTCCAAGGCCCTACAATGACATTTGAGAATCCATATGTTAAATCTTTTCTCCAATAACTTTATTTTTTTCCCTTGGAAGGAACATATTTTGTGACTCTTTAAGTGCACATCTTTCTGTTCAGAAAAGTTCACGGGTCTTTCCACTTTCTCACCATGGTTTTGTATTTTTCTATAATTCCACTCTGCAGTGTGAGGAATGAAAAAAAAAAAAACTTTCCTTCCTTGCATGCCTAAAATCGGAGCTATCCTTATTAAACATGCCAGTTCTTGGAAACATTAATGCTGCTGTTGAGTCGCTTTTGAACACATAGAACAATTTGCCAAAGGAAAGTGACATCCTGAAAGCAGGGCTGAATGTAGAGACCCTTCTTCAGCTACAAGAAGCAGAGATAATTGTGTCTGAGAGAAATATACTGAAGCTTTTGTGGAAGTGTCAGAAACTATTTTTTCTTCAGTCACTGTCATGCAGTCAAAAGAGGAAGTCTCTGTGTGTCTGAGGAGAAATATATCTTACGGTCTTTTGGGATGTTGTGACTATTCACTGCTCCATATCCTCATGGTACTTGCCCAGATACGTATTTGTATGGGAATGATCAAGAGAGACACAAATTTTTAAACAAATATGCCTAATGTTTACACCTCCATTTTGAAGCCAAACTCTGGAGAAAACTGCACAGCTCATTTACAAACAAACAGCATCACCACTACCTGCTTCTTCACTATTAAATGAACAGGCTGACAGCAGAGACACCATATTCCCAGAAATACAATTAATGGTCAGAAGCTACTTCATATGCATGTTTCTGCCATGAGACTCCTGTGTGCAAACAGCAGAGGAAAATATCTCTCTAGCCCATCAAAAACATCTGTGCCGTAGTGGTAAAAGCATAAGGTAGTATTTCTAAACATGAAAGGTAGTGTGTAGAGTACTGAAAAAATTTCTGATACATTTTCTAAAATGCACTTCAATTTTTTTTCACAAATATATGTTTGAATGTGTTTCAAAGTTCAGAAAGGTACTGTCAAAATGCATTTGTCGTGGGTATTTTCAGTGTCACTCATTTTATGATATGAAATCTCAAACTGTTCAAATGAAAACTTTCTCTGGCATTATGGAAATGTGCAAAGTTAAGTGAGCACTCTTTTAATCTACTATTTGTACACAGAATTTTGTATCTCCCTTACTTATCCTGCCAATCCACCTCTAGCAGTTGAAAATCTGTTGCTTGGTGTTAAAAAAGAGGGACACCAGTACAGCTTAAGAATAATAATTTTAAGGTGGTGTATGATTTAGGTGTTATAGCAGTTGATAAAAATTTTACCAAGGATTCCAAAACAGCTGGAGGAAGTAATAGTGTTTCAACCTATTTACACTTAAAACCCTTGCTAGTGGACGGAGAATAATACCATTTTAGTCTTGTCTTTTTTGGTTTTGTGTATGGTTAATTAGAATTAATTTGTGTCATTAAAAAAAAAACCCCACAAAAAAAGTGTCATCAGTCAGCTATTGGATTTCTAAGGAGGGAAAACACTGAACAGAAGACAAGTTTAATTTTTACACTTACTCAGACTATAGTTGTGATGTTTTACCAGCCTGTAAATTCTGATCTACAAAAGCATGAGACTGAATTTGCAATAAGATTTCCCCTTCTTAATTAAGCCTTCTGGCAGGGATGGTCCCACAGAAAAGAGGTACTGGATAAATCAGTATGTCTTAGAATTAACTACTATGGGCAAGCTGACATAACTAATGTGTGCATGACTTTCAACTTAACTATTGTTTTCCATTCAAAACTATAACATTTTAAACAGTGAAAGTCAAAATATTCCACTGTACTGAAAACACAGCTTCATAGAATTTAAATCTGTTCCTAGCCTAGTAAGAAAAAGAAAACAAAACATAAAGAACCTTTAACAACTGAAACTCCTACCCAGATACTCTGTAAACCTAGTCCCAGATTCATCCCACCCACATTTATGTTCTTGAAAGGAACACCTAAATGAAGAGTGTAGTCACTTTTGCTAAAGTGTATACACTGCTATCCCAAAGCAACTAAAACCTATCTCTACATATACAAGCCTCCAGCAGCATCTTTCTCTTACCATAACATGGCCTCATAGGATTGCATTCCTAGTTTAGGCAACATGTTACATGTTTAAATTTTGTTGGGATGCAGTCAATGCTCAAGAGAGAGATTCTGAAGCAGACGCTTCGGTCTATGCTGCGCAGCTGTAAGCTTGATTTTGACTTCCATTTCCTTATCTGGGTACATCATCCCCGCAGAGAAGATAGAATTGTCCACGCTTCACCTTGTACTGCAGTGCATCAAGCAACTAAAATTTATTGTGCCTATCATGCAAGTTGTCATTTCTGCCTACTCAACATATGCACATTAACAATGTGGGATCTTCCTCTCAGCATCCCGCATGTATGATGATAGCTTGCCCCATGAAAGTCTGTAGTTAACACGGTATAAGCCTGTAAATCACAGAATCATACAATCACAGAATGTGAAGGGGTTGGAAGGGACCTCTGTTGTCATCTAGTCCAACCCTCCTGCCAAAGCAGGGTCACCTACAGCAGGCTGCAGAGGACCTTGTCCAGGCGGGTCTTGAATGTCTCCAGAGAAGGAGACTCCACAACCTTCCTGGGCAGCCTGTTCCAGGGCTCTGTCACCCTCAGAGGAAAGAAGTTCTTCCTCATGTTCAGATGGAACTTCCTGTGCTTCCGTTTGTGCCCATTGCCCCTTGTCCTGTCACTGGACACCACTGAAAAGAGCTTGGCCCCATCCTCCTGACACCCATTCTTGATATATTTATAAGCATATATTAGGTCCCCTCTCAGCCTTCTCTTCTTCAGGCTGAACAAGCCCAGCTCCCTCAGCCTCTCCTTGTAGCAGAGATGCTCCAGTCCCCTCACCATCCTCGTAGCCCTCCGCTGGACTCTCTCCAGTAGC
>Ga0065711_1041779_pt1 | contig 15882 bp, 6 predicted proteins | sample Hoacrofraction12_FD_59098 | JGI IMG/M metagenome (GOLD analysis project Ga0065711, IMG submission 59098) | Hoatzin crop microbial communities from Cojedes, Venezuela - Epithelial fraction 12 v2 (version 2) | ecosystem: Host-associated > Birds > Digestive system > Esophagus > Crop | place...
CCACCTGGACAAGGTCCTGTGCAGCCTGCTGTAGGTGACCCTGCTTCGGCAGGGGGGGTTGGACTAGATGACCCACAGAGGTCCCTTCCAACCCCTACCATTCTGTGATTCTGTGATTCTGTATCAGTCTTGTGTTTTGCTTTTTTTTTTTTTGATTGAAATTAAATACTTCACTATTTTGTTTTTAATTCTGAATTGGAAACTTAAAATTTTCTCACAGGCTTTGTTTTGTCAGAAGCACTTGCAGACTGGAACTGATTTTTAATTGGCTCAAGAGCTGAGGAATGATGTTAAGAAAGAATAAAACTTAATTTCTAACACTAAAAAGTTAATGTTCTTAAAAATCTCTTTACTACAAAACTTAAACTAAAAGTTCTTCTACTGATTGAGATGATTATATTGAGTGGGAAAAAAAATGGTCAAATCATATTTGACTTTTTCTAATAAAGGTTATGTTGACAACTCCTTAATTCTCCCATTTAACCACCATCCACCCCTCCCCTGCTTTATTCCCTCTTTAATCCTCTGCGGAATGACAGCTGTAATCACAGATGAATTGTGAAACCTAAACTTTAGTTAACACCTTTTTCTTCTAGGAAATACTTTACCACAGTTCACTAACCTGTAAGTTATGGTAATATATATATTATATTTCTGGTTCTATTGGTATGCTTTTTGTTCATAGATTCACACACCTTTTCTCATGAGATTGTTCCATAAAAGCCGCTTAGCCAAGCTGAATGCAGACTCAAAGTCCCTTAAGCTCAACTTTATTTCTGTGTTGAATTAAAATGTTCATGAGAACTATTCATAGGTCTTATATAATGTTATGGACTTTATTCCTGTAAAAATTGATAGAGGTGACCGAAATCAGGTGTGATGGAATTGATATTTGAGTTAATTTAGAGGCCAAAAATATTCAGTATCTTCAGTATAGAAGACAATCTTTAAAAACAAAGGTGGAACTGTCACAAATATTGCAGAATGTAACTAGTTCCAGGATATATCTGATGAACAAATATCTCTTTATATTCATTTGATATACTTAGGACTGGCCTTTATAGGCTTATGTGTAGTCATTTACCCATTTGGTGGTAGGTGAGTGAAGTGAAACTAAGGAGCTATGTTTCTTCTAAATTAAGAAACAGGATAATCGTGAACTCCAGATCTAAACACTGCACTCTTAGATACTGCACTGTTGCCACACGAGCCCAAACCTACCGGGGTTTTTGGACAGGCCGAGATGTTATAATTCTGCATTTTGCTCTAGCTGGATCCACTTCTCTGTATGAATAGCTGAAAGTTTGGACCTGAAGCCCCAGATTAGGAAAAGGACTGGGCACCAGCAGTAGGTGCACTACATTGTACACAAACCTGGTGCTTTTGACTCTTCTCCTGCAAGATGAGGAATCCTGTCAACCAGGTTATCTTGGAAACTGGTTTCTAACCACCTGAATAAAGCTTTGACTTGGTCGTAACCTCACCCTCCATACTTACCCTCCTTTTTCATCAATTTTATAACTTGCATCTCAGAGCTTTTTCAGGCAAATTGTTTCACAAGTTTATCAGTGTGGGGACCGCCCAAACCTCATATTTCAGAGGAACAAATACTATCTTTAAAAAGAGAAATGAACACCAAGTTCTAGTTTGCATCTGTTCCAAGGCCACATGCAAGTTCTTACAATTTATAGACCTGTGAAAGCCGCTTCAGCCATTTAGCTTAAGTACCTCCAATAGAACATTAGGTGTTTGCCTTGTCCAGTTATTCAAGCTGGTATGCTGCAGAAATATCTTGTTCTGAGCATAGTTTTTCCTCCTTCAGGGAAGTAGTAGTAGCAGTGACTAGCTTGACTATACAAAGGAGTTTTTCTGCCTAGTGTGTCATTTCCCACCTCTTGTGTCATTTTACTTATGGCAATGTGTAGGAAAACTGGCAATACAGAAGGTATCAGCTTCCCAATCCCTCCTGCTGTACCGATGGGAAAGAGTGGAATAATGTACCCTCATCTCTCCAAATGTTTTCCTGTGTACTAAATGTTTATCCAAACACATGTAGAAGTGTTTATTTCTTGACTCTATTCATGTGCTCTCCGACTTCTCATAGCTGCACTGATTCTGTAGCCTGAGGAGCTGAATGGGTTGAAGCTGGATGTAAACGGCGCTTGCTTGGCTGCAGAGTACCACGCATTCCCATGTGCATGTGGAACTGGAGACAACATTGTGCCTGTTAAAGGAAGGCACCATTAATTATGCAGCTACTGCACTGTCAGGAGTGGATAATTCTAGGTTTCAGTGGCCTTGTATCATTATAAGGATTACATTTTCCAATGTATTACCTTTTTCTCCGCCAATTTTGAGAGTGTTAGACACAAGCAAGCAGCTGAAGCTGGTGGAATTAACCACACAGATCTTAGTGGTTTGTCTATTTTTCTTTTTGTTCTTATACATACGCTTATCGCTCCTTTTACTTGGAGTTTAATGCTGTTGCTTAAGCTTTCGTCTCTTCCTTGCTCTTACTGTGGACTAGTAAACGACAGCATTTGGGATTCTGTTCTGCTACAGGCTTCAGTGGTGAAAAAACCTGAACATTAGAAGTGGCAACATCAGTAAAAGTAAAATAAACTGAGGAAGTTCTCCAACTCATGTATGAGAACATACTCTATGCTCTTTTATAGGAAAATGTCTTGCACTCTGTTTTTGTTTTTTTTGAAAAAAAAAAAAAGTCTTCTGTGAATATTATTTATATATTTATTAATTTTTATTGATCAAGAAGAGAGGTCCTGCGCGCTCTTGTTTGAAATCCACTTCTGGAGTAGGCTGTGAGCAGCGCTTGCACCTCTCAGCAGTGGATCCAGAAGAGCAGTAACGTTGGCATCGTGCCCACCTTGGCCAAGAGAGCCGACAGGATCATCGAGGAGGGGGAGAGTCCGAAATATTCCCCAATTCTGTCCGGCACCAATTCGTTTCAGACTGACAATGCTCTTGCAGTCAGTAGATGGCAGCCTGTCCTCCAAGATACTGCGGGCCATCAAACCCGCATCCCATGTCGAGGATTCATACGATTTGGATCGGTCCAGTCAGCATTAAATCACTTATATTGTTGATGAAACAAAAATTTACATCAGTGGTGAAATGCGTCGTTTGCGCTCTAGCGTGAGCTCTGCTGACGTGGAGCACTCGACATTGGGCTGTGCTGCTGGTTTGCTTTTCTCCCCTATCACCATCCTAACTTCTCAGTTTATTTGAGGCTTTTTTTTTTCCTGTGTTTGGTAGGGGAGAGTAGCAGTGGGAAGGGAAGCTGAAGGAAAAGTTGTGAATAAATTTGAGTTTTATTTGTGTCTTTGTAGGTTACCAAACCAAAGAGAATAGGGTATGCAGCTTACTGCCAAAAATGTTGCTGCTCTTGTGTAATGATAATTTCCAGGAAAACTTCTAAGCTTTACACTTCAATGCTTATATATATTTTAATTTATCTTTAATAGAATAATAATAATTTTAAAATATGATTTTTCCTTGCAAAACCTTGCATTTACAGTTCTGCATTTACTATTTTCTTAATAACCCTCAGATGGTAGTGACTGTCCTATTTTTTAATTTCATAAAAAGACTTCAAAAAAACTCCTTAATTTTGAATTTATTCCTCTTCCAAAAAAACTGGTTGCAAAAAAGAATTAATGAGCTGTACTCATTTAATACTCTTCTCATAGCAGCAAGCTAAACAAAAGATCGAGATACATTTTTTTAATTATATATGTAATGTTTTCAGAACAAAAAAGAGTATTACAGTGTAGAATGTTGAGTATAGCATGTGTTGCATTCTTTTTTTTAATTGCCTTGAAAATGCTCTAGAGTAACTTTTAGAAATTTAACAATCAAACAGATATCTGATGTATCCTACCTTATTTAACCATTCACTGCATGCTGGATTCTTTCTCAGCAGCATGTCAATATTGCATCGATATCATCATTAGGAATTTTAACAATTAAATGGATTTGCAGCGTATGCTTATCACGATTAGCAAACATGTGCTGCATCTTTCTATTAACACCACATCAATATCATAATTCGAAAACCAGCAATCAAATAGATCTGTACAGCAAGCATATGCTGAGCATCATAATATTTAGAAGCCAGAAAGGCTTCGTTTAGCATAAGTCTCCTTCTGCTTCAGTTTATTTCTGCTTCTTATCAGAAGGACGATCTTGATACCATCTTTTACTGTAAAACCTTTAAAATAGTGTTTCTGTAAACATAGTATGACACAAACCTTTATCAGAAACTCCTGTAACAGTGCATTAGGATTCATAAAGGTATCATAAAAATGTTTGTAAAAGACTTACCGTCTAATATGCCTTTAACTTTGCAACGAAAGCTTTGATTTTTGAGGGTAACCTTAGTATTGCAGCTATTTATCACTGGTTCCTACTTCCCTTCAACTGTGTAAAATCTTGCAGATGCTTTCTCTGTACATGTTCTGAGCTTGTGGTTTAAAGTCTATTATTTGGAAAAAAAACCAAACAAACAAATAAAAGCAAAACATAGTTTACCGCGATCGGAATCTTATTTCTCATGTGTTTTATTAGATTTATATAAAGAGTGCAATCTAGTATTAACATTCTAACATGATGAAAACGTAATAGCAATAGCCTCTAATTTTGTGCCATGTGCTGGAGAATTAATGGCATGCCCCTATCACTGTACGATAGGAAGCAATTAACTGTTCTCCCACATGCATATACATATTCCCTACTTTGATGCTGATCAAGTGCAGTGACTCTTTGATATAGGAAAAATACTGTAATTAGTAAGTTTAGTTTTGGATGTCTAAAATGTGTAGAAATTTTGTCCAAGAAGCCAGTTGAACCAATTACGTTCAGAAAGAATATTTGTTTTCCTACAGGTTTCCAAAAATGTGAAATGTAAACTTAATAAAGAGACATTATGGTGCAAGTGGCTTTTGTGACTTTTGTAAATAACAATTATTGCAAAGCAGAATTTTGGCCTTCTGTTTTTATACCTACCACCCATTTATTTTTAGCCTTGCTTTAAACACAGTAATGTAATAAGGAATGGCAGTCCTGCTTTAAAGAACCATTTGTTTAGGCAGTAAAAATATAGCCTCTCAACATTTTTAACCAATTATCCATCTTTGTTTGTGCTGTTTATGGCTTGTGGGGTAATGGATCCAGCAGGGCTAATAGTCGACACAGGTCTGGACATCTTTGCACGAGAAAGATTCACTTCTCACGGAGATGACTACTGCAGTCTCCCCATTTTGCGTGAAGTCTCTGCCAGGGTCACGCTCCTGACATCTCGCAGTAGGTGAGGACAAGGACATAGCATATACCATTTAAAGACGGATAGTTTAACCTTGCCTACAATTCCACCTTGGCTACTGCTGTTTTTCATAGCTCCCTTTTCAGAGCTGATATAGTAGCTTTATGGGTGTGGAAGCATGATTTTTATCTTGGCATTGGTTTGAGGATAATCGGGTCATCTGTAGAAAGCAGCCTGAACTCTGACTCTCCTCATTTAAAACCAATGATGTCCCCAGCCTATCTGCCTCAACTGTGTACTCCAGCAGTTTGATGATGTTGATTTATATGAAAATGAGTATTGCACTTATATATTTATTTATTATCCACTGTTTGCTGTATTAAATAAGTTACTCTGCTGTAGTCATGGTAATTGTACATTCTGGACTTGCTTCAGATGCATCTGTGCCTCATAGGAGCCAGTCACGTGGCAGCTTTACAGAGATTTTTTTTTTTTGATGTCATAAAATTGTGTCCTCTGTTCCCGTATCCAATGCAGGGGTCATGAACTTTAGGTTCAGCAATAGCAGCAAATAGGGCTAGATGAAGAAAAAGCCTTCTGGAGGCTTCCATGGGTAGTACAAGCGCAAGCAGAAACTGCTGACAACTGAGCTTTCCTAACTCTCAGGTACTTATGCTCAGCTGATGTAATAATAATTTGCGCAGAACAATAAGCTGTGTTGCTGTATATAATATTCTTTTTTTTCTAATGACTCATTATCCTAGGGTGATGAGGAGATGAGTAGAATATAAGTGTATTAAAAACATAATTGCTTTTCTATTCAGACTAAAGCATGCAGCATATACATTGTGACAAATGCCTAATGAATAGGAGTGGAGCTTTTTTGTTCTGTTTCAGTTTATGGCAATGCCTGCCATAACTGCCTATTTAAGATCTTAATTGCTTTTAATTTTAACAGTTACCTGATAGTTGCTTTTGGTTGGAGAATCATACATGAGAATATGCCTCTTCACTGCAAATGTGGGCTGTTAACAAACCAAGAAAATCAACTTCATGATTCAAGTTGAACAATTATAAGAAGATAAATTTTACACAGCTATTGTTATTATACCATAAATAATTGTACAAATATTGTACCAATGTGCTTTTTAATCTGTTGAAGACAAAATGCATTAAAAACCTTTGAAAATATTCCTGAAAAAATGTTACTTTTGAAGACGTATGCATATAAAACATTTGCCTTCCATAGATGTGCTCATCACCTGACTTGAATTAAAACCTGTGAGTGCTAAAGCCAGCCTTAAGCAAGAATCTACATTCGGTTCTCATACTTATTGGTAAAACCCTAAACTTGGGCTAATTATGCTCTTCAGATGATGCTGGTACAGAGTAGCCACTTCCATAAATACATTTGAATGTGAAAGATGCCAAAGCAAGATCTCCTTCCACCTACAGATTCACAGTGTACCTTTTCTGTGGATGATCAACACTATTGGGCTGTGATTTTGGACTCTTCATTATCATCATCTCAGCCAGAATCACCATAGTATGTAATAACTTTACATAGCTAAACTTTTTTCTGTCCTTGGCTTATTACCCAAACCACAGAAGTCCTGGCCAAATCTCTCAGGTCAATTGTTACAGAAAGACCTATCTATGTGTTATATCAACTGGTGAACTATCTATTAAGAATGAACCATCCTCTGCATTTTTCTTTACTGGGAAAATGTGGTCTTTCTTAGCTATATCTCGTTACCAATTTTGTTGGGGCTGTCATCATGGCATCGTTGACACCAATTGAGGTTAAAATGTTTTGAGTGCTAAGTCAAGAGAAATCATCTTTTAACTTCTCTCAGGAGACCTGAAGACCATGCTAAAGGCAGAAGGACACATAGGTATGTAATCAGCTGCACCAGGGAAGGATGTTGTGCAGGCATCAGGTGGTTGTGCCTCAGCATCCTCTTTAGTCTGGGGGGCTTCTATGCTCACAAGACACAGCCCTGACTGACATTAGCTTACAGAGGTAGGAGTAAATTAGTCAGTTGCTGGTTAAACTATGACCAATGATAACACATAGGACTCTACGCAAACCAAGACCTCCTATGTTAAGGCAGGTTCTGCAAGTTGCACTGTATTTTTTGGTAGCAAGCTGACTACAATAAAGCTTGCCTATGTATTGCTACACTGTGTGACTAACTGCACTATGGACAAATGCACGCTTGTGGCTGGAATCTGAATGGTATTCTAATGAGTGACTTGGAACAGCATTACGTTATTTAACGTGTTCCTCAAGCACAAGGGAATTTCTTGCGGAGTGTGAGATTGGGCAGAGGTAATGTGGGCAGAAGTAATGTGTCATTGTTTTTAACTGGTGAGGTACCTGGTGACAAACAGGGTGTGTATCATGATGCTTTTGTAGCTGCCAAAATTTGAAGACGTTCCTAATTTTTTTAAAGATTTAGATTAGATATTAGGAAGAAATTCTTCACCATGAGGGTGCTGTGGCATTGGAACAGGTTGCCCAGAGAAACTGTGGATGCCCCCTCCTTGGCAGTGTTCAAGGCCACATTGGATGGAGCTCTGAGCAACGTGGTCTAGTGGAAGGTGTCCCTGCTCATGGCAGGGGGGTTGGAACCAGATGATCTTCAAGGTCCCTTCCAACCCTTACCATTCTGTGATTCTATGATTATATATAATTAAATATTTTTGGTCCTGTATACATTGCCAAGGGTTTTGATAAAATCTGACCCAGATATTTAGATTATATATTTACTATTAACACTGTTTTTAGTGGTTTTAATTTGTGTGATTTTAAATATAGAAGTTGGTTTTGCAATAAGATCTCATATGGCACAACAAAACACTACTATACACTTTTTTTCTTTAAACTCGAATAGCACCTACCCCCAAAATTTATGAAATACATTTTATGCCATGGCTAAATTTCTGTGTAATGTCCAGGGATGAAATTTCTTCAAAATGATGCGTTTCCCCTCCTACTCATCTTAAAAATGTGGGGAACTTTTCTTTTAATTAATAGATTTCAGAAGATACCAACTTTACCACCAAAGTGCTCTCAAAGGCTAGCAAATACATTGCCGTCTGAGATTACAGACAACTCTTGCTGAAGGAAACAGTATTCTGGAAAGTCTGAATGTAGTTGCATTAACTTTTCCCCTTGCTATATCCCATTTCCATACAGACAGTTATCAAGAGAAGTATTCGGCATGTGTGGAGGACATGGGAAGAAGCAAAACAAACACCCTTAGTAATTTAAGCTAATACGCAGCTTGTAGTGTTCTATTCCTCTTTCTCCTTTATAAAGATTTTGCTTACATAACTTTTTGCGAATGCAGAAGAGGAATGGGGTGTGAACAGATATTAACAAAAGACCAGCTGAGCTGGCAGCGGAGATTTGTCTGCAATTAGGTAGTGATGTGTTCCTATTTTTTGTGCTTAGTTCTGTTTGTAACCTTTGTTTTCACATCTCTCTCTACACTTGGAGAAGGTTCTGTTCTTTTTCCACTTCTATTTATTCTGTGGGATTTTCTTTTTTTTTATGATTTTTAATCATTGCAGACTTTTCCTTTTTAGCTATTGCTGTAAATCAGCCAATGGGAGAAGTGAACTTTACATTGTTCAATAGGTCATTAGGATAGTATTTAGGACCTTTTTAGCTTAAAACTTCAGGCTACTAGGCCCTTTATTCACTGGCTATGGGTATATTTAATTTCCAGATTGCCTCTTAGATTTGGATTCACTTGGAGCATTCCTGGCTCAGTTTTGGCTTTTTTTTTTCCTTCTTTTCAGATTCATTTTCACACTTGGGTGTTACATTCCTCAAAGGCAAAGCAAGTTGTCTGCTTATTTTGTTTGTGGTTTTTCTACAGGTTCACAAGTGTTGTAGGATTTTCATCTCGCCTATCCTACTCCATGTAAATGGCGAAGCATTGCTTCTCTCTGGAAAGTGGATTCAGTGAAAGCATAGCAAAGAACAGTCCAGTCTGTGCCATGTAGATCTTGTATCTACAGCTGCCGATTTATTTGTGTCCTGTCTGTCTTCCCCATGGATGTTTGTTCAGTTGCGATTCACAAGCACTGGTTCTGCTTTCTTGCTGGGTGGTATCGCTTCATAAATATTTCTGTGTCTTGCCTATGGTCCCCGCACACTGAATTTGCAATATTTTGAAAGTGCTTGCTGAGAAGTCATTTGGCATATTATCAAATGGCCACAGCCCAGCAATAAGCTATATGTGGGGTTTTTAATATTAAGTTGGCAGGCCTCACAACTCCAATCAGGCATTTTTTTTTTCCCCAGATAGTTTATTTTTTAAAAAGAAAAGCAAGAAAGTATTTGCAGAATAAAATTACTAACTTCATCTTCAAAAATATGAATAATTGTTGTTTTTCCAATTTTGAAATGGACAGTTCCGTACAGATTTTTTTCCACTTTACTCTTCAAGTGAAGCTTAATAGGGAAATTAGAAACTCTTCACAGTATGGCTGATTTAGAGAAGCTGCCACTGTGCTTTTAGGCTAGAAGTTAAAGTGTTCACTTTCTGTAACACAGAAAACAGCACTTACCTCTTCTGGTGTCCTGATTGAAAACAAGGCTTCAGGCCGAAGAACTCCCCTTCCCACAAGTGGACTTCACCTTCGCCAACCAAAGCTTCATCTGGTCCTACTCATTCCTGTACTGTGAAGATGCTCTGAGATTGTGCCCCTCGGCCTTCCCACCTGAAGCTCTTATTTTTGTATAAATGTCCAAATAACCTTTGCTGAAGGATTGTAAAAGCAGTGAGTGAGAGTGATTGTGAAGCCTGGTGGTGAGGGTGCTCACCTGCTAGGAAAGATTTAGTGTAGTGAGGCTAGCAACATACTAGTGCTGCTCACTGTGCCTAGCTGTGTAGTTATGTTATTCAGATCAGGCCCAAAAATTTTTTTACAAGCTGAAGTAATATAAAAACAATTTTGAAAATGAAAGGCTGCCTAAAATCCATAGCTTCTGTAGCCAGACAGTGCACTAGCAGCGTTTGTTTCCTACTGTCTAGGAGGTCATCCTCACTAACAGCATGAGCATAGTTTTCAGACATATGAAACTAATTTACGACAGACATTAAGAGCTTACTATGGCAAGACAGAAATACAGAAGGAGGCAAAGTAGAAAATGTAGTCATCTTTGTCACTAAATAGCATACGATAAAGACAGAAAGTGGTATGCCGCATGTAAATAAGCGTTTGTCTTCCAGGAAATGTGAAATGTAGTCTCTTTTAACAGGCTGTGTACCCAAATCGGGTGTAGCTGATTCCCAAGCTAGTTCACATCAAATGAATGTTTGTGAAGTCTTTTATTATTTTCTGAAAGTGAATATGTAACCTCTGATAACTGCAAAATGTACTCAACTGTCAAATCTACATGAGGAGGTATTTTTAGAGATGCTTCTGCTTATAAACATGTTTATGACTTCAGCTGAAGTAATAACAAAAGAAAAAAAAAACAAAAAACCAACCTGACCTTTTCTCATCCTCTTTAGCACTTAAGAACTTGCACAGATAACTGACTCAAAACAAGTTTGAAGTAAAATCTTCTTAGTATAATTTGTTTTATTTGGAAGCAAAACAAACCAACAAGGTGTCCTTTTCTACTTGCTTCCTATTCACATATGGACACACAAATCACGCAGCGTTGTTGAGACCGTTGTTCCAGAATAAGGCAGCAAATCTAGCTGATGGAATGAGAGTACTTGGGAAGTAGTGGCCTTCTGTTTGGTCCTGCCCAGTATCTGGATTCCTCTTGGATGCTTTTGGATTCCTCATGTGAAAATTCATCTTCTTTCTGTTTATAACTGTAGAGAAAGAAGGTGAAGAGCACCTAGTTTACGTGCTGCCACTGTGATTTGTTTTTGCTGTGTACATCAGAACACGTGTGAACATTTCAGTGAGGCAGTCACGTGCTACTAAAATTAACAATTTGACTTAATGGTATCTTGTGAGCTTGACCACCTGTGAATCATTTTTGAAGAATTTTGAATCTGAATTCATTTTACTGTGAGAAGCTTGGGAAGTTTTTCTTGGGAGGAGCAGTGAGAGAAACTCTAATACTCTTTAGAGAATAGGAAGACAAAAAAATTACCTTATCTGTTAGATTGAGGGTAGGATGGAAAGGCCACTTGATGAGGAGAAAATTAATTTTGGGCGGCCACAGAATAGCTGAGAGGGAAAGGACCGCTGGAGACCATCTAGTGCAACATCCCTTGCTGAAAGTAGGGCCAGTTGTTCAAGGCTGTGTCTGGCTGGCTTTTGAATGTCTCCAAGGATGGACACTCCGGGACTCCTGTTCTAGTGTTTGATAGCTCTTGCATTAAGAACACTGTGGGTGTTTTTCCTTATGGTAGAAGCAAGGAAGCCAATTTCTTGGTTTTATGGCTGTGTCTATTTCCCCTTCTACATTCACTAGGTATCACTGAGGAAAGGCTGTTTCCGTCTTTCTCCCACTGGGCACTAGGGTTAGCAGAGTTAAAGATGTTTCATATATGTTTACTGAACCAAATGGTATGCAGAAAATGCTTTGGACTTAGTTTAGTAGGGAATCTAGTAAAATTGGTGTCATAGTTCAACCTGGTAACTGGCAGCTCAGCACTAGCCAGCCACTCGCTCACCCCTCCCCTTCCCCCCAGCAGGATGAGGAGGAGACACAGACAAAAGGGAAAACTCGTAGGTTGAGATAAAGACAGTTTTTATAAGGTAACAAAGGAAATACTAATAACAGTAATAATAATAATGATAATAATGAAGATACAAAACAAACTATATACAATACCATTTTTCTCACCACCCAATGACTAATTTGCAGCCCGAAAAAACTTTCAACAGCCAGCCAAGAAAGGATTCAAACTCCTGGAACCAAGAGACAAAGATAGCTTCCTGGCCTCCCCCCCGGCCAACCCCCATTCATGAACTGAGTGTGATGTCTATGGTATGAAACATTTCCATTGGCCTGCTTGGGCTAGCTGTCTGGCTGTGCTCTCTCCTGGCTCCTGCACACCTGCTCATTATCTGAATATGAAAAACTGGAAAAATTCCTTAATTTCATAGCAACAACTAAAACCATCAGTATTATCAACATTCTCCTCATACTAAATCCAAAACACAGCAGCTACTCAGAGGAAAATTATCTATCCCAGCTGAAACCGGGACACTTGGTTTTAGTCAGCTCAAGGGTGGTTATGAGACTCAAGGCTTTATGTGTCTCCCCTTTGCTCTGCTGATACTGGTCTTCAAGGTGTAACGGTATTGTATTAAAGTCATGAGGAGGTTAACGAGCTCTGAACATTACTGATTTCTGAGTGTATTGATGCCGTTGGGAAGATTTGCCAAACAGTGAGAAGGCAGGTTTTTGCTCAGTGAAGATGGTTGGGAAGTAAAATCTGTAGCAGGGTTGGCAGTGAGGGATTTCTTAAAGGAATTGCTATAAGGAGTTGTGTAAAAATCCAGTTGCAGTTCCTTTTTTTCTGTTTTTTTAAATTTCTTTTCAGTACTGCACTTTTCAGTTTTGTTCAGTATCAAAACCACTCATTGTCACTTTAGGCTTGACGTAGTTTCTGAATTCCCCTAATTCTCTTAAACTTTCTGTTTTGTTTCTAGTAGCAACAACTATTTGGTGTATAGAGAACAGACTGGACCCTGCTTTCTTAAATACATTTATCTTCCATTTTATTCCACTGCAGTGTCTGGCTGCAGATTCCTCTTAGGACTACGTTGTTTAGTAGTACTGCTGATTTTATGATACTCATATGATTTATAATCTTTCAATATCTGATATGAAAGGAATTCTTAATCAGTGGAACAAAGAATGTTTATGTTGATATTATTTTACTCTTTATTGGTAAGGTAGACATCAATCTGCTTCCATCTGAAAAAAAGAAAATGGGTGTTTTTGTTGTGAAAACTGCTTTATGTGACATGGTAAGGGCTCGTATCCCTATCTGGCAAGAGTGGGCAGAGTGTTCAAACTAACTCCGTGTGGGTTACTAGTAGGAAAGGGTCTGAAACGTTGCCCTGGAAGTAAGTGAACTTGTTAAACTGAAGCTGTCAAACAGATGGAGTTGTCAGACAGGACCCTCAACTGACGTACGTAGTTTTGAATAACTGTTTAATACAATTATTAAAGAGTGAAAACCAGACAGAGAATTGAGATATGTATATATTTTTAAATGTGAAAGTAAGAGAGGAGGATAAAAATTAAACTTGTGCAGCTTATATTTGATGTCAAATGTTTACATTTTTATTTTTACTTGGAGAGCATTGGAACCATCGTTCCTCATGCAGCGTTAGAATGTATTTCATGTAACTCAGGTTTAAGTATCATTGTCTGTAATTATTTTGTCAGTATCTCTCTGACTTTCCAAGTCTGTCAGAGTTTCTATTTCATTTCTAGATTGTTGTTGTCTGGAGGTGTGCTTGATCTCTTTGCTCAGGGTCTCTAAATATTTGTTTGTTAAAATCACAGTGTTACCTCATAACAACAACTGTCATATGGTCATTGTGGAAAAATGAAGGAAACCAATGGTGAACTTCACTGTCCTGTATTTCCTACATGAAAACATAATGACCTGCACCAAAGTACGTGGTGCTTTGCACTATTCGTATGCTGGCTTGATGTAATTCTGACAGACACAGTAATGTATATGCAGTATGAGAGATTATTGCAAAAATCTCCAAAATATTTAACATGTTCTATATAAGATGTAACACTTTGTATTTACTTCATTAGGTCAAGCCAAGCGGGTGCAGAAGTAGAGCTGGAAAAGTGGGAAATGGCAGAAATGGGCCAATGGGAGGATGCGTGAATGTGTGTGGGCAGGAATTTTGCTCTCCAATTAAGAGAAAACTGATGCTTTTGTAGCAGCTTCTGTTTTCCAGGAGCAACTTCATATGCGTCTACAAGTGTAAGTTGCTGTTTTCTTGCATGTTTTTCTCTTCCCCTTTCTTCCCGTTATTCTCTTTCCCCACCCTCCAACAAAGAGATGTAGAGAATGCAAATAAATTGCCTGACTGAGATGGCAGGAGCTGTGGGCTTTGGTTGACATTAGTGTATTGTGGAGGGATCCAGATGCACAATACTCATCAAATTTCTATCAATACTAATTTACTAATATCAATAATAATCTGTTTCCCAGTGGATCAGCTTTCTCAAGCAAAGTCTGTGCGCTACTTACAGCACTCTGAGCCCTTCAACTAAGGTGTCAATAAAGCTGAGCGCTGTTCTGGGGCTATTGACAGTTATTAAAAATGACCTTGATGTAATTTCATGCCTATCAAAACAAAGGCCATATGTTAAGGATTATGAAAAGCTACAGTGAAGGAAAGCAATGACAGGCTTCTGCTGGGTGAGGGTAGAGGGAGGTCAGCATATGTGAAGATTATTGGCTCCCCTCCTCTGCTGCTTTTCCTAAGGCACTGAGCAGTGCCCCTTGGTAGGCAACTGTTATGCTAAAGGCATAATTGGAACAATTTAGAGCTCAGGGGTACACTTTTTTAAAGACCTGTCATAGCATATCATCTCACCAGTTAATGTGGCGTAAAATATCATAAACACTGCTGAGGACCCTGGAGTCCCTATGGTAGGGACCAATCGATAAGGCCCGGTGGATGATCTGTCTTCACTCACAAATAGAGGGCAATGCAAGGAACACTCTCGCTTGCTTGCTTATTCTGCCACTTTCTAGGCGTACTGGGCTGTTACCTGGGTGGCTTTGATGCGCAGGCGAGAAACAGTAGTTTGGTTGCACCTCAGGCATGGTGATCATTAAGAAGATTTCACAAAACTGTGTGGAGATCGTGTCCAAAACAAAAAATAAATGGATTCCTGTTAACAATAAAAATGTACCTTGTTATAATATGCATAAATGAGACCACGGTTAGAAATACAGAAAGGTTACGTACAGCATAGCATATTATGCCCTTTTCCCTTTGCTCTTAAAAATGAGTTGGCAAGAGTTTCCTTATTGACTTTTTTTTTTTTAAAGTTGGCTATTGTTCCTCTCTGCAGAGTATGAAAATGCCTTCCCAACTCAGTAAGTGTGCATGCAGACCTCAGGCTAGCTGCCTGTGTGTGGAGCTGGTGCTTTGGCTCTGTAACCCTCTGACCCCCAGCACTGACTTGTGGGTCACAGTGCAATGGCAACAGCAAGCAAATGGTTTACATCTTCCTCATGCTCTCACCAGTCCCAGTGCAAACTGCCTCTGGGCTGCTTTTAAAAGTGACAGGTAGATGTTATCTCTACAGTCCCTGCAGTGAAATCTTCCCTGTTTTTGATGCTAGAGGTCCAAGGAAGGACAGGTGCAGGATACCCCTGGTCACAACCGGGTGCCTGGAGACAGGAGCAGAGTGGCTCTGCTCTGATAGCCAGCCATTACAACAATGGCAAGACCTTTGTGGGAGCCTCCTCAGCATCATAGGATAGACTTTAAATTACAATTCACAGAATCACAGAATCACAGAATAGTAGGGGTTGGAAGGGACCTCTGTGGGTCATCTAGTCCAACCCCCCTGCCGAAGCAGGGTCACCTACAGCAGGCTGCACAGGACCTTGTCCAGGCGG
>Ga0065711_1041780_pt1 | contig 15882 bp, 7 predicted proteins | sample Hoacrofraction12_FD_59098 | JGI IMG/M metagenome (GOLD analysis project Ga0065711, IMG submission 59098) | Hoatzin crop microbial communities from Cojedes, Venezuela - Epithelial fraction 12 v2 (version 2) | ecosystem: Host-associated > Birds > Digestive system > Esophagus > Crop | place...
TTGCTTGATGATGGCCTCCAGGATAAGCTGTTCCATCACCTTTCCTGGGATGGAGGTGAGGCTGACCGGCCTGTAGTTCCCTGGGTCCTCCTTCTTGCCCTTTTTGAAGACTGGAGTGACATTGGCCTTTCTCCAGTCCTCATCATCCTTTCTCTCCCCTGAGTAGTAGATCTCTCTTTTCCTTTGTCTCTGCCTTGCTTATATTACCAGGATACATCTTTTTTTGTGCCTTGCTATTCATCCCATTTTGTGTTCTGGCTTTTCTGATTTTGCCATCTTTTTTACATTGTTTCATTATTCTTTTACACTCCTCGTTACTTTAACGTAGAGCATAGAAAGGAGAAACTTTATTGAGCTTAAAGTAGTTAAAAAATTCCTCACTGTTATTTAGCATGTTGGATTTTTTTTAAAGCACATTTCTTATTTTGTCCCTTGTATTGGGTTGGTTTGTGTTATCTCCTCTTTTTCTAAAGGAGATGGAAAATCTCTTGAACTCCTTGATGTATTTTTTCAAGGATCATAATGATGTCTGCGTACTGGATTTAGGCACTTAAAATGACTGTATAGATCTAGTCCTGACGCATTTACCAGAAGTCACACTGTACATTTATGTTAGAAATGGGTCAGAAGCACAGAAATGTCTTGCTCATATCAGTGGCTTCTGATACCTGCCTGATTTTTAAGCTGATTAAAGCAGGATTATTTGGTTACTGTCTGATTTGTGTAGGTTTGTTTTATGCTAGCAAATTGCCTTACTTACCAGTCCTTCTTTGCATGCCCTTCATTGTCCTTGTTTTTTTCTACATTGTCTTGGGGGAAAAAAAAAAAAGAACGAAAGAAAGAAAAAAAGTTTCAGTATGTATTTTTCCCATCTGGTTAGTCCAGCACTCTTCTTAATTAGTAAAATGCCATCCTGTCAGATTCTCTCCTGCCAGGAAGTCATTCAGCTACCAAATCACTTCTTCACCTCCATCATATATTTTAACATTTGAAAACAGCAAAATTGTAAGATATTATATTCTTCCTTACAACAGAAAAAGCAAAATTAAGTACAACAATGCTAATTAAGTGCAGTTTAGGATTACAGAATCACAGAATCACAGAATCACAGAATGGTAGGGGTTGGAAGGGACCTCTGTAAACCAGGCCTCATGGGATTTCAGAGCATGTACCCAGAGTGTCATAAAAAATGTAACAGCACTTCTTCTCAATTAACATTCATTTATTTGGTAACAATAAAAAGCAGCAGAAATAGGCACAACCTGTTCCTTACTCTTTCCCCACTAGTTTATGCTCTGCCCAGACTGCTTTCCTTACTCATTATTCCAAAGGCCCACTCCTTCTTATAGCTGGGCAATATAAAACTGGATCAAGTATCACTGTATTCCCTTTCGTAAGTCTTAAACCTCTTTTTCCATTATAAAGCCGCTTAAAGACAATGTATTGTCTATTAAATCGCAAGCTTTGTATTTGAATATATCAGTTGTGTTGCAAAAACATAAGTACTGTGTTTCTTTTCCATTGTGCCAAATGGAATGCCGGCCATTTTAAGATTACTGTATGGCTTAATTTATTTTCTCAATTCTTGTCATATCAATACAAATATTTAAATCAATCAATACCATCATCCTGATTATAAATAATGAGGTTAATGAGTGCTGAAGTTAAGTGTTCGTAAAAAAAAAGAGGACAGTCTCAAGGAGAAACCTAAACTGCATCCGTATTTGGAATATGTAAACATATTTGAATAGTTTGTAAGCAATTAGGAAACATAGGAGAAAAATAAGAAGTTACAGACCTTCCTGGAGAATTTTTGTAGAATTTGCTGAAGAGGAATTCAATAGAAGAGAATTTTATATAGTATTATAGTTTAACAGAGATTATAGAATTTTTCTACTTTTGTTATTTTTTTGTAACTGCTATGGAATGTATAACAAAAATCTGTTTCTCTTAAATTTGATGCGAATTTTTGCTTTTACGTGGAAGTAATTTGAAAATAAATATTATTAATAATTACACAAGCTGGGTATTTCTGCCAGAATATTTCTGCTGTATTTTGGCTTCCCTGTGGTGTGGGCTCTTCTATGTTTTCTGGCCACCTGGAAGGTGTGTTGAGGTGAGCTTTAAACAAAATGGAACAGAAGTAGGAAGCGTGAAGTAAACTACACGGAGAATCTTCTGCACATAGAACTCGCTTCCTTAGGCACGTCTAGTTGCTGTTGGAGTCTCTGAATCAATAAGGGCATTCTTATGCAGGAACTTCTACTTATGTGGAAGCAAGCCAGGAAAGACTAGATGATTGTGCCTTTGCACTGGGTACCATCAGTTCTGTAGATGTGACTATTCCAAGGTATGAGAAAGCTAGGTAAGCTCATTGTATACACATATCAGGTTTTAGGTTTTACCACTAGTTGCCCATCAGAGGATGAAAACAATGATGATTTTTCTTCCATAGTGTAGCTTGTGAAAAGTGTTTTGTGCTAACTGAATGATACAAATTCTCTTTGAGTAAAGGCCGTGTCCATAGAGTACAACCAGGCTAAACTGTTATGCAAATGTAATGCAAAATGTAATGCTCGTTCACCATAATTCTTATGTATGCTTCAGTCTGAACTAAAGAAACTGAAGATGCCCAAGCATCACTTCAGTAACTGAGCAAATCTTTCTTCTTGCTTCCAGCAGCATGGTGTCAGCATTTCAGCCGGTAGGCAGAGACCCTGTGAATATTCCTTGGTTCCCTGAAGCTCTCCCTAGCATACTTACACTGTTCTTGCAGACTGGATTCACTCCAAGAAAGAAGTATAGCAAAGCCAGTATTTCAGAACATGGAAACAACCTCCCCCCAACTGGTCTTTATTAATCACTGTCTCTTTGGACAGCATTTTGCTTCCCTAAGTGTTTGTCAGATTTGTGCCCCAGGCATGCATACTTGAGAAATACAATTTTGTTTGGGTATTGAATAACATAATACATCTCATTAGTAATAAGCTGCTTTTTCTGACAGAACGCAAGACTTATTAAACATGACTGTTGGGTTCATTCAGTGTCTAAACAGGACCTTGCTGCAAATCCCAATCTACTTGAGCAGACATACAGTAAAATGCCATGGGTAATACTTCATTATATCATTAGGAATAATGACAATAAACAGCGATAATGAATATTTTGGCCTCTTTTATATTAAAAGAAGTTAGAGCGTAATGTCTCACACTACAGGAAAAAACGCTGGTTGACAAGAGGTTAAGATGGGTATACAGTATAATGAAAAAGGTTAATTATGGAGAGATGTCAGACAGCAATTATTTCATCTATAATAGTAGTGTTCTGTTATGTTGTAAATACAGCTTTCACTCCTATTCCTACCTTTGGTGGCCAACTGATATGTAAAGCATCTTAGAAATGGTCCTGTATATTGGGAGTTTTTTGCCAACAAAACAGAGGAATGCTAGGTAAAGCTCCCTTTCTTTCAGCTAGATATTGTCTAGCTTTCAGCATGCGTGAATCTTTCTGTTTGTGCTTTGTCCTCCAGAATCATTTCCGTTCCTTCGAGATTCTCCTGTCTTCATCCTCTGCTGCTTCTGCATGGCTTGTAAGAATTTCTCAGTTTTTGCTCTGCCTTTGCCCAGAGTCTACCAACTCTATCTCAGCTACTTCTTCCTATTCTGCTTCTTATACCTCAGAAAAGTCCCAGCCTTTGAATGCTATGGCCACCACGACTTTGCCCAGTTAGATACTTCTTCACAGTGGCTTGCATATGTTTCAAGCATACATATTCTGGCATGACAAACACCAGCCCCATAGACTGGCAGCATAAAGCAGCTTCCCCAGTGTTTGAGCTAAGGCAACAAGAAGATTTTCTTCTTTTGTTGCCCTAATACTTCAGTAGAAAAATACATGAAGTGGAAAAAGGAAAAGCAGTAATACAGAAAAAGTGGTGTGGAAAGCAGAAATTCACCTGCCTTTGAAGAGAAGACCAAAGAGGGAGACAAATGATAAGATGAAGAAAACACTGCTGTAACAAGGTACATAGGTACAGACTGAGAAATATGTGGCGAGTTCATCTGTACGTAGATGACGAATCTAATTTTTCAGCTAGCAGCCTGGAAGGAGAAGCCATGACTATTGTCAGCTTTGAGTTATTTCTAAAGAGCAGCTGCAGCTGTAGAAAGACAAAACCTATTTTCCAAGATGCAGGCTTGCTCATGAATGTAAGAATAACAAAGGACACTGGATTATGGAAAATCAAAAGAGGAGAGTCCTGAAGCAGACTCTAGCAGTGACAGAAGGTAAGAGAGGACTACTTGGGTTCTAGCCTGCATAGTGGTAGTTACTGCTCCGGCCATCCTTACCTTTTCCCTGTCATGCAAACATTTCACTGTCTGATCTTACCTTCTCCACAACATTCAGGGTAATTTTGACACTGAATCTTTAAATCCACTCAGTATTCAGACTATATTAGATTGGGTGTTTAACCGAATTATTGCTCTTGTTTTTAAATCTGTAAATTTTCAAAACAAATTGACTTGAAAGCAAACATCTATCTACATTCTTCGGGTGTCTGAAGGCCCTACAAATGTCAGCCTGGCAGCAAGGGTGATGAATGTACAATGATTATATTACTAGATTTATTTATTTTATCAGATTTATTTATCTTCCTTATCTCCACCTCTATTTCATTTTGACATCTGAATGTGTTTGGCATTAGGGTGATGTTAAAAAAAACCCTCAACAAAACAGCTTGGCTAAGATTGATTGAACTGCTTCTGAGAAAACAAGAACTGGCTTGAACTTTCTTTTTTTATTAAAAATTATGGCATTTACCTGAAGCTTATCCAGCTCTTCTGGGATTTTTTCCATCTGTGCTGCAGGTACCATTTCCCTGTTATTTTTAACTTTTCTCTTGCTTATGCTTGAAAACGAGCATGCATACATTACTCTAGTAAGCATATCTCAGCTAGCAGCTACATAAATAATACAAGGAATAAAAATAGGTTACTGGAAAATACAAAAGCACTAAAAGATTTGAAATGCTGTCAAATACAAAAGGTGTTCAGGGAAATTATTAAAAATGCTGTCCTCTTATGACCTTCATTTTCATATATTTTATACGTGTGTATAATAAAACAGCATGATTCATTAAATACATAGTTTGGCATTTGGGTTCACCGTACGTTTTTGAATATCAGAATGATAGAGATTCCACCTCAACAGTTTTTTTCTTATAAGGTGCTTTGAAGAGAACATTACAGATGGGTTGTCCTTGATTGCTCATGAAATTTCAGATTTGTAGTTTTCCAAATATTTCTCTTAAGTTATCTAATGGATTTCAAGACTTTGTGTCAGGTCACTGAGGCAATGGCGACCGTCCAGATGAAACCCAGAGTTATTTGATGTTAAGGAATAACAGAGCCCTGTAAGTTTTATCTGTGGAAGGTATTCTCAAATTAATCAGATTTTGCATCAATATGGTCTTGTAATTTGGATTGTCTCATGTCCATTCATAATGTCACAGATCATTGCTACCCATTCACAATCCCATAACTTACTTTTGACAACTCAAGCACAAAAAGAAAGTATATAGAAGGTGTGAGCATGGACAGGCTATCAAGGAGGAATAGTGAAGCATTTCTTGGGCATGCAAGGGTGGAATTAGGAAGACCAGAGCTGAGCTAGAGCTGAAACTGAAAGGGATATGAACAGCAAAAAAAGAAAGCCAAACAGACTCGTGTGGGTACACTGGCAGCAGAAGGAAGACCTGGCGAAACTGAATCAGGATCAGCTTGAGTGAACTGGGCATACGTAAGCCCGTGGGACAGATGACATTTATCTGGTGGTGCTAAAGGTGTTGATTGTTGTCGGTGTAAAGCCTCTATAAAAATCTTTCAAAAAGTTATGATGATTAGGGAAAGTTCCTGATGACTAGTAAAAAGACAAATATTATGCCTATCTTCTGAAAAGGCAAGGAGGAGGATCTGGTGAAGTACAGACCTATATTCCTGCCCAAAGTATAGGAACAAGGTATTTATAAATATGTCATTTGTAAAGAGATAGGATGTTTTGTTCTAAACCATAGATTTTCAGAAGTCTTTATTATTCCCTTTGAGTAAATAGGTTTGGGCTCTTGATTTTCTTTCTGTCATACTTCTTCCTTTGCAAATGTGTCCATGCAACAGTTGACTTCCACACTGAGTCTTTTCCACAGAATATTGGTGGCCAGGGACTACAAACTGAGGACTATTAGGTGGAGCATCAGCTTGGATATAACTTGCCCCTGTAACTACAGATTCAACTCCGGGCACTGTTCAGTAAATCAAATGCCCGATCTAGAAGAAAGTTGCACAACTTAATTTTGGAATTTAGCTTAATATTTACACAACAGAGCTAGCAAGGAGAGTGAGCAGGTTCTGTTTTCATTTAAAAAGAGTTATATTTTTTCTTCTATGTGAGAGGTGATAGACCCTGGTTTACTTTGTCTCTTTTTCTACATTCCTCTTTTTCACCAACCACAGATGGATAAAGCAGCATCTGAACCTCAGTTTAGCTTCCCTTTCTTTTGGCAGCAGTCTGTGCAGCTTTTCTTCAGAGCTAAGACAGCCTTGGGCTTGCTAAGGTGCTTTATGGTGAGCTTCATATTGTTGAGCTTGATGACATCTTAAATTAACATTTTCTTTTAAATTCTTTGAACTGGTTTTCTAGACTTCTCAAAGCTAGGTAGGTCTTACCAAAAGGCTCCCTGGCTCAAGCAGCAAGCCAGCATTTGAGACCTTGTATGATTACTTGTTATATGAATGAGTTAATTGATAGTTGAAAATGTTTTGAGGTTCTTAGTTTTGTTTTCTGGTCAGGTAACACAAAGTCTTTTTTTCAGTGAATAGTTTATGGATTAACAACAACAGAAAGTTCTTTGCTAACAATTTCTGTTCCTGACTTCTCAGTTACTCCTGCTTCCCAACATAGCTGCCTTGACTCACTTCTAAGTTCTAGCACATGACTGTTCGGCACTTTGCTGGCCCTTTTTTTTGCTCTTTTTAAAATTTGTAGCCACTCCAAAGAGGAACCTTGGCTGATAGCATCACTGTTCATCAGAGCTGTGTACCATCCAGTGCCATTTGTTTCTGTGATGGTTTCTAGCTGTCTCATTCAAATGCTTCTTCCAATTAGGATAACTAAGAATTACCTGACTCTAATTAGTTTTCTGTTTGCTTGCAGATCAAACACAGGCTTGATGGTTTTATAATTTCAAGTATAAATATATCCTAAACATTTATAGCACACAGAAATATGCATAGATTCCAATTCCCCACAAGTAACACAGTTGTCTAAACCTTTTTGCTTTTTCTGTTTTTTTTCTACTCCTGTAATTTAAGATGCAACATTAGATGGGTGTAATCCCTGCTTTGTACCATGCTCTGTCTTGATGCTTGTTACATTCTTTGCTTTCTTTGCCTATCCCCAGTGCAGCAATATTGATGACAATAACTTCTTCTCCTGGGCACATTGTGAAAGAAAGGTCTGTGGTTTATTTGCAAGGGAATCAAAACATTCTGAACATTCTGTTCACTATTTGTCATTGACTTTTTGGCCCTCAAAAATCGATAGTTTTTACCAAGTTCCCCATCATCACTATCCTCTGATCTGCACCTTTGCTACTAGCAGGGAAACCTTCAGGCAGATGGCTTTCTGATTTGCGCAGGTCTTTCTCCCTTGTACCAGTGAAGCCTAATCAAAAGACTGCTCATCAAAATAGTGCTGTAAATAACTGTCCAAGCTAGAATGATGGACTTCAGAAGATAGGTGATAACGGTGTTATACATTTATTGTGCAATATGTTTGCCTGCTATGTGCAATCTCTTGCTGACTAATTAAGGTTCTTTTGAAAACATTTGCTTTACACTCATCAAGCCTCAGATTTATCGGTTAGATATGAATTACACTGTAGAGAGGATTCTACAAGTCAAGTTATAATTTCTCCTCAATGCAGAAATTCATCATAACATTTTATATTTTGACATTTAGAGAACTTTTTTGTTATTCGCAAATACCTTTCTATGCACATTATATTACAGGCACTTACTGATTATTCATGACCTACCCTTGGATACCACTGTTATTTCTGATATCTACTCTTGAAGCCAAATCAGTTATTTAGAAGCCATAAGGATTACGACATTAATTAAAATATTAAACAGTTTAGTTCTATCGGGGTGCTTGATCCCATCATCTTTCCTGGGTGAGTCATTCTTACTTATACAGTTAAGATAAATGTAAAGAAAGAATACTACATTTACAAAGCTGTGAGCAATACACACATAGATATTTCCCTTAAAAGAGAAAAAATGCATGGATCACAAAACATATGTTATTCTTTCCTCGTATGTCATTCACTATATTGTGCTTGTAATGTTAAATCTTTACATACCAGTTTTTCTTCAGCTTCAATGAACTACAGATTTTTAGGGCCTTCTGTATTAGAATAGTCACAAAGGATATTTTACAACTACATTTGTGTGTTCTAACTCAGGGAATTCTGACGTATCAGTTTTTTAGAGACTGAACATCTCCTTTCTTATTTCAAGTTATACTGCTTCCATGAATCTTACTTCACTGAACCTTCTTTCCAGCTGTAGCAACATCCATTTTTTCATTAGAAAATTACTGTGGAGATTTGAATTGTTGTTCTATATTATTTTATAACTGGAAATAGGAGGAACCATTCTCTGTGTAATGTGTTATGATAAACCCTGAATGAAACAGTTAATAGGTGTTCATTGGACCGGTTACAAATCTGAAAGTTTGTTGGGAAGGATAAGGAGGGTTTTCAGATTTGGATTTAGTAAACACAGCAAATAAAGTTTAGCTGTAGAAAATTCCTAACTGATACAATATAGAAATACCGAAGATGTCTTTTAACAGTTGGCTTTTTATTCTTTTATTTCCTCACCCTAAAACTGTGGTTTAGGAGCAGTGAGTATTTGAAAGAATGTTACCAGAACTGCAGAAGTGCCTTTTTTCAGCACAGGTAACACAGAGGGTGGGTGACTACAGTGGGAAGTCAGATGTGTGGGTATATGCTGAAAGGAACTTCCGCAGGAAGAGGTGTGATGGAAAGAAAAGCTGTAATCCAAACCTATTTGCACAAAGGCAATAATTAATGATAAATGTTCTATTATAAACCATGGATTTTCATAAGAAGCTGTCTTATTTCTTCAGGAATGGCATGTTTCTAGGTACCTTTGTTTCCATACTTCAAATGGAAAAAAAAAAGCTAACATCTTGAATACAAAACATTAAAAAAAAAAATGGAAAGAGCAAAAAGAACTGAGGTCCTGTAAGATACAAGAGAGAAAGCTTCCATGTCTGACAAAAGGAGTGAAGAGAAAAAAAAAATATGTGGTTTGGTGATGGACAAGTTTTTTATGGTCAGGGTCCCTTTTTTTCCAGTGATGTGTTCAAGTCAGGCCAAAATAGCTACATTTCTTGGCATTTCACTTGGTATAATAAAATGCTGCAGGATCTCCCCCCATTTCTCCCACAGCACACTTACTAGATTAGTCCAAACTACTCTACTCAGATCTGGTAGATCTGGCATATGGGCTACCAGCTGCCTATAAAACGCTGGTTATCTTCATTTTACAGCAGGAAGAAAGCCTGTTTAGTTAAGCATTATATATATATATTCTATCAGCATGCCTATTTTTATTTGAGTTTCTCTCTTATCTCTCAACATATTTAGATTTTAGATCATGAATTGTTTGAGTTGTTTTGAACTAAAGAGGCAGAAATGTCTTTGCAGCAGTGTGCTGCTGCTGCTTAAGAAGGTGTCATCTTCTGACCTATGAGGGAGAGAAGAAAGTCATACTTATCCCCTAGCATTCATCTGAGGCAACTAAAGGAGGGACGTTCCTCAAACATTGAGGACGAGGTAAGTTCAGAAAAAGCTGGCTGACCAGGTGTATTGGCAGAAGCTGAGGAATACTGGTTACTAACACCATTTGCACAATGCTTTCAAGCCAGGTAGCCATGAGACGTTTACAATTCCAACAAGTTTTTTGCTATTTCTTGCTAATGTGGTTCTTCTCTGACTTTTTCAGTGATGACCATCCATAGAGTCACTTAGAAGCCTGTTACCAGTTCTAGAACATATCTACCAGAATGAACAATACTAATAGATTTTCGTTCTTCCAGGACTGCAGAAATCTATGTACAACTTACTACAGATATAAAACTGTAAATCTTTGTGTTCTTTGCTACTGTGATGCTATCACTTGTGCTATCGGATGTAAAATTTTTAGTTACATTTCATGTTCAGAGACTGTTTAAAGTTTCAGAATGGCAGATGGGTGCTTTTTTAGCCTTACAATGAGAAGTAATAAGCAGCAGTACAACACTCACTAACAGGTTTCTGTATTTTTTTACTGAAATAACAGCTATTAAAATATCAGTATCTATTCATTGGATTTGTTCATCTGCATCTCCACAGGCCGTAGATGTCCTTGGCCTCTTTATTTTTTTTACCAGATGGCAGTCACAGCTGCTTTTTCGTCCACTTGTTCTGTATTTATATATTTCAAACAGATTCTAAAATGGATCTCATGGCCTAGTCTGATCATTTTAAACCTTTATATTGAAAACATTTGCCCCCCATTTAAATAAATAGAAATAAAAAATTCTTCCTTAGACAACACATTCTTATACTTTTTTCTCTGTAATTCTGTGGGATAGATTTTGCAGGAAATTGTCCTCTGGATATCAGATCTTTAGAGATACATGGGCGGAAAATTAAGAACAGAACTAATTAAGTCAACCCTCAGGTTTGTATTTTCTCCTCTAGGGCTGGAAATATCAGACCTAGTTAAAAAGATGAGATATGATGAAGAAAAAGGATGCATCTCTGTATCTTTATACTTAGAATCACAGAATAATTTAGATGGGAAGAGGCCTCTGAAGATCATTTAGCCCAACCTCATACTCAGAGCTGGGTCAACTTCAAAGTTAGATCTGTTCCTGAGGAACTCATCTGGTTGAATTTAAAAAATCTCAAAAAATAAGCAATTCCACAACTTCTCGGAGCAGCCTGTTCCAGTGCTAAATCAGTTCTCTAAACCTCCTAGCTACACCCTTGTTAATACAGCCTTCATCACCACAAGTTCGTAACTGCTGACTTGTGTTCAACTTGCTCACCAGTACCCCAGGTTCTTTTCTGCATAGATGCTATCTAGCTGGTTGGTCTCTTGTTCTTTCTCCCCTCCAGTCCAAACTTCTCACTTCCTTTCCCCATAACATTTCACTCAGGTTTTGTTTTTTGGTCGTTTTGTTTTTTTTTTTTGGTAAGGGACTGGCTGCTGGTTCTGTAAATATAAACTTATCAAGTATGTCCTCTCTCTGCTATAAAACTTCCTGTTAATGCCATGGGGTTGTGAAGGACTTCAAGGCCTATGCATTTTGTTTTCCCTTGGTGAATCTTCCAAAAGCTGCTGATCTGAAGGAGCTCAGCCACCTCCCTGAAGATAAAATGGGAGCTTTCATGTTCTCATTAAGAAATATATACAAGTTCTTCAGGTGTGAAAATTATTTTTAATTTGAGATGTAGGAACTATTTAATTTCATTCTAGAAATGGTCCTTGTTTTTTTCTCTCACAATTTACCTTGTATGTATTTTGTATATGTAGCTTCTAAAAGTGTTTATAGATTTACTTATGGATAGTAAAATGGGGATGGTGAAAACATTGTAGGAATAAGAGAGTTCCATGTTGCTGTCATAGAAAAAGGAGCAGAAAGGCTATTGAACTAATTGTATAATAAGTTATTAAAAGAACTGCTATGGTGACAGATGGAAATAAACACTGCTGCATGAATAATAATCATGTTTTTCCCTACCCAAAGATCAACTCTAGACATTCTGTCTGAATTAATTTTCCTTTAAATTAAGAGAAAAAAAACTAAACAGAAAACAAAAGAATTAATGAAATCCTTGCATATGTCTCCTCTGTAATATGCTGTATTAACTTTTCTTCAAAAATGGAGGCTATCCTTGTGTACAAAACATTTAGAAATGTACATGTATATGGCATAAAAAGCAGAGAGAAATAACATACCTCATTACATGAGTAAGAACTCAAAGAATAATTGCAGCTAAAAAAAACCCTACAAAAAAGCCAAACAAAAATCCTCCCCAAAACCTGTCAAAAAATGGATTCCTCACACAGAATTATTTATAAGAAACAAAAGTACATGCTGCATAGAAATTATATTCATATGAAATAGAAGCCAGATACTGGTACCTTTAAGTATACTAGTACTCCCCCTCTGTCTGTGTCAATAAACGACCCTCACTTTCTTCCTCTCTTCCTCTCTTCAGAGTTTCTTCAAACCATATTAAGATTTTCAGGACAGCCAGTATTGTTTTTTGTGTATTTGTACAGCATGTAAACTCTCAAAGTCTGAGACCTCTAGTGTGCTGTCATAATAAAATAAGAACTGAAGTAGTAATCATGCTAACAAAGCAGGGGAGTAATTCTGTAATTCTTACGTAAGTGTAATTCACATTGATTCTGAAATAAGTTCTGCCAAAAGGTGATGAATACAGGATTAGGTGGGTGGTACTTCAAATCTTTTCTGTGTCAGCTCTTTTGTTTTCCAGCTGCCAAGGTTTATGTGTCGCTTATTTCGAAGTAGGAACTTTTTTTATTTTCCATTTTGTAAAGCACTAAGCGTATTCTTTAGCCTAAATAACTAATGAGTTCTTAAACAGAAACGTCCCTCAGACTTTGGCTATCAGAGACTTGCACTGGTCTTGTTTGTAATACTAGATGGGTCAACTCTGATTTGTTATATTGTTATGTCTTTAAACCTGTGAGGTTAAACACCTGAAACTATTTTAGTTTCTGAATCGAGCAAAACTAGTCCTATTGCAAAAAGCAGGTATTTCATGTACCCAGAGGTCTGAACCAATTCTGTCTTTGCTAAGCAATTAGCATGACTTTTACTAAGTGTAGCATATGGCAGGCATACTTGTAAACATACCCTAAGATGCCCTTTTTATTGCTGAGTTCTGAACTGAGCTGCAATTTCATAGACATATATTATTTTTATATGATAGCCATTACAATGACAGTCATATTTTAGTACTACCGATGACAATACCAATGATTTGAATTTGCTCTGAAAATTTTGTCGCAAGTATTCATTTATGCATTGCATTCAGCTGTAGGTATGTACTCAGACGAGTTCAAGTTGGGCAAACAGTTTTCTGAAAGCGCAACCAAAACAAAGCTTCCCTGATCTGTCCGTCACGGGGTAAAGATTCACACGGGCCCCACTTTCAGTGTCTGTATAGCAAGTGAGCGAGGGTCTTTTCAGAGGTGTGGCTGAAGAACAGTCATGTATCAGAAATCCAGGTGAGAGTACCTCTGGGGACAGACTGAATGAGGACTGAATCCAGTACGTGCAGCTGACCTTCAGGAGAAGTTCAGCACCGTGCTGAATGCCAGCTGGGACCTAGGCACTGAACTGTGTGAATTAGGTATTGAATAGATACACGTTGCATATTCCTCTTGCACAAGTCTTGCTCTCTAATGCAAGTTTCACTTAGAAAGCAGTGTGGAAGTCGCACACTGCTTTTGTGCATTGCAAGGTTCAGATGTTGAGTTTGTTAGTCAGTAGCTCTTACTTCAGTGAGCTTTTCAGAAGAAAAAAGCAAGCTGTCTTCAACAAGATTCAGTTAGGTAGTTCAACAGAGTTTTGTGGGTAATTTTTACAGATAGTTAGACATGCTAGCGATGTAATTTTGAGAAACCAAGAGCTTAAATACTCACACTGTCACCACAGGCTATAAATAATTTCTTTTTTTAGATAGGAAAAGTCTTAGTTGCTATCCAGCACCAGGATTAATTTTCCATGTGACCCTGTAAAAATTCATTTTTCCTTCTCATCTTCCCCTTCTCCTGCTTTTCCTTTGGCTGATGTTTCATGGTTAAGCTCTCAATTTAATTTAGGTAGATAATTCTTCAGTACCAAATAATTCACTGTGTACCACAATGTTCTTTACGCATTTACAGCACATACAAATGATGAATAATACCATAATATTTCAGTGAACAGCAGACTTGTAGTTTGTATACACAGTAAAAATCAACATTTATCTAGATTTTATATTAAAATCAAAGGGGTAAAATAGGCTTTTAAATAACTACTAAATAGTAATTAGAAAAACCTCCAGCACCTGCGATAGTTCTACAACATAAAATGTTCTGGCTTGGCTCTAACTACTGTGAGCAGATCCTTGACTATAGCTTTGAATGGTGGGAGATCAGCATTCTTCAGAAGAATTGATTTACCTTTTCCTCCACTATGGAAAATCCAAAATGACGATGTCCCGTCAAACCTAATTTAAGAAACACGTATATTTCAGAAGTAGTTCAGATGGGCTTCAGACACATAGAAGCTCAAGAGAAGGTTGAACTGTAAGTAATTAATCAATTTGTTGGGTTTATTTTGTTTGTGTTATTTTATGTGTCTGTGAGAGGAAGCTCCAGGGAGGAAGAAACCCAGCAGGTCAGATCAGCTTGGTGACCACCGTGTTCTCCGTTAAAGAATTATAATCCCTTGACATCACGTGGGCACCCTTGACACCCACCCGTTTTACGATTGCCCTGCATTTAGCAACACTGCTAGTTTCTGCAGTACGTTAAGCCTCCCATTGCTATTTTCTGCACAATAAAACATTGCATATCTGTAAAGGCACCGTGACTTGAATGATCCATTTGTAATTAAAGTAGAACTATAATGCATTTCCCCCACCTCCCACATACCTATTTTTACCACTTTCTTGGTTCTGACTCACAGAAGATGAGAAGGGAAGTGCCGAGGCCTTGCCCAACAGGCAGCGCCCCGGAAACCACTGCCCTCCCGCTTGGTTTGCCTCTGCAGGAAGGGCCGTGCGGGCAGGCCACTGCCATCGCGTGCTGCCTGCCGGCGTGTCTCTTTGCCCAGATCCAGCTCCTAACAGCAATACCAAGTCCTCCGGACTCAACGTATTACTTCGAATTCTGATGTCTATGCTGATGTATCTGCTAGCTAGCTCAGTTCTCAGAGCTCTAAGAATTGGAAGTTGGGGGAAACTCTTTTTACTGTACGCAGATCCCACAATGGCAATCACAATAGCTAGGACACTCTACATTTGGAAAGAAAAATAGTGAAGAAGGGGACAGCACACTTCTATAAGTAAAAGTGCCAAAGGAGAAGGGTTGTCTAAGAACATGTGTCTTCACAATTTAGGTGTTTCTCTCCTGCATGATGTTAGAAGCTCAGATACTCAAAGTTCCAAAATTCCAAAGTTCCTCAAAGAAACCTTCCTTTCTCCCACTCCTTACCTCTCCCCAAGAAATTATTCTCTATTTCTATGTTTTACTCTGTGCAAACACTGGAAAAAGAAGCAGTCCTGCAGATTAGGGACCTGAGTGCAGGCCTCCCTTCTCCCAAAGAAGTGCTCTTATCACTAGTTTCAAGTCAGGTTCTTGCTTATAAGTTTGTTTACTGGCTCCTAGAAACTTGTAGTCAGCAGGAATCATGCAGTAGCTCAAGCCTCTGTGCTCAGACCTCATAGCTGTTCAGCAGAAATGAAATTAGTCTAAAGAAATACTCCTCGAGGGGAAGACCCATCATCTTGGTCCATTTCTGATTTCTCTTCAGCTCTGATCCTGGAATCTGGGCTCTGACCTTCTCGTCTTTTAGCCTCGATTCCTACTGGTGATCATCCTGCCTAGATCTATTCCATGAGGAAGAACTTCTTCCCTCTGAGGGTGACGGAGCACTGGAACAGGCTGCCCAGGGAGGCTGTGGAGTCTCCTTCTCTGGAGATATTCAAGACCCGCCTGGACAAGG
>Ga0065711_1041781_pt1 | contig 15881 bp, 9 predicted proteins | sample Hoacrofraction12_FD_59098 | JGI IMG/M metagenome (GOLD analysis project Ga0065711, IMG submission 59098) | Hoatzin crop microbial communities from Cojedes, Venezuela - Epithelial fraction 12 v2 (version 2) | ecosystem: Host-associated > Birds > Digestive system > Esophagus > Crop | place...
TCACGGCCTCTGCCAGGGATCGGGCCAAATTAAACCACATCCTTGCCCCGACTCTGCAGAGCCCGGGATGCCCTGTCTCCACAACACATAAATACAGTATTTATCCCCAGAGTGACCACTTGCTCTGGGATTTTCCACCATCAAGTAGTTGCAGCCACGAGGTCTGTCCTAAGCGACCGGCTTCGAGCTCTGCACGGGTACTCTGCTGCTCTCTCTCTGCCGGGGGGGGAGGGCGAACAGCGTATGAGTAAATACAGTATGTTCAGAGAGGAGACAGAAGGGTATCTGGTGGTGAGCTCATCTTACATGCGCTGTCACACATACTCCTCCTCTGCCCTTCCCACTCGCTTTAGCCCCTCGCTGCCGCCGCCGATGGGAGTTCAAACACAACCTCACGGGGCACGGGGCTTCTGTGCTGCTGTCTGCAAGGCTTCGCGCAGACGTGGCTCCGCAAACGAGATGGCAGCACGAAAACAGAGCCCGTTTCACCTCTCCGCACGCTCCTAGAAACCCCGACAAGAGCTTTGTGTGCTCTGGCTTCGTTTTGGCACCCTACGCACGGCGGGCTTGCTCTCGGGTCGTCTGGGGTGAGCTGTCTGGGCAACCCACATGTGGGCTCCAGGCGGGTACGGCACACGAGCCCGGAGCCAAGGGGTTATTCTGGGGTTACAGTCAGCGAGCAGGGAGCGGTTTCAGGGGGAGAAGCACACCGGAACGAAAAACAACACAGAAGAATGGGGAACGGCTACTCTCCTCGAGGACCGGAGGAGAAATACCCTGTTTGTGCTCAGATGCAGAACTAATGCCTTTCCTGGCAGCTGCAGACTACAGCAGCCTGAACTCCCAGGTCTTTGCTTACACAATCTGCAAGTACACCCTGCGGCACACTCCACAGGGACGGCACGGTTCGATGCAGAGCCAGTTAGCACCAGAGCTCATGGCAAAGCTCCTCTGGAGACACAGACCAAGTGTCCATTTGCCCACACACAACAGAAGGTTTCCCTTCAGCAGCGGTTGTTTACGTACCGCGTCTTTCTCAGGGTTGCAGACTTTCACCCAGAGGATGTGATCCAGCAGCCAGTCAATGGGTTTGTCCTTATAGAACATCAGGATGAACTCCACGATCAGGCTCAGATCCAGAGACTTGAACATTTTTCCTGCAGTACAAAGAAAGAGAGAAGAGAGAGCAGCTACGGTATGAAATGGTCAAGTACCAGAGGTGGGAAGAAAAAACCTGGGAGACTGGGCTGTGGAGGTTGGCTGTGTCCATCTCCCTACGTAAAGGAGATAGCACGCAGCTCTGTTTCATGTACCAGTACCGCTGGCATTGCTAATGCAGTTCCGGATTTAATATTCACCACAGAATTAGAAAGCATTAGTGTCTCATAGGTCAAAAAAGCATCAAAAGGTCTAAAACTCTTCCATTCAGCAGGGAGAAATAAGGATGAAAAACATTCATCCAGCTGCAGGACAAACCATTTCCTGTCCCAAAAGCTACAAGTTTTAAGCCAGTCAAACCAGTATCCAAAATAACAGATCAAGCTGCTACTGCAGCCATGCACTGCCGTTCCCAGAATAGTTCTGTGCTGATGTAAACTTCCTTTTGCACGCTCTTAGGCAACTCCGGATCCCATCCAGCCTAAAAGCTACTGGTCACGTCTAAGCCGTTCGGCTGTCGGCTGGGCCACTGACCAGGTTTATTTTTATTAAAAGCGACTATCAGTGGTACCAGCTGTGAGGATCCTTCTCCCCTGTGCAAACACAAGGGTCATTGCGAAAACAGGGAGGAATCAAGTCCAAGTTTTCTACCACCTTGTGGGGACGACCTGTTGGACCAAGAGCATCAAGCACTTGCAAGACCCAGCAGGCACTTCTGCCCATGGCTGCCAGGACTGGGGTGAGCGGGGGAGAACGTTACCAATAAACCCCAGCTGAGAAAACTCCAGGATCATCCACTCCTCGGAGGGCTGCTGCAAGGCAAAGTTCTTCATCGTGCTGAGATAATTTGGTTTGGCCACAATATCATCTTCCAGCTGCAAGAGGAAAGGACACTCAGTGCCAACGACCCATCCAGGTTCCAGTCAGAGCCCCTCTGTGCAGAGCAATCACGCCGCAGACCGGAGGAAAGCTTTGGCACGGACCTAGTTTATTTTGGAAGATGCTCCAAGTGGATTTTTCTCACCCAATCTAACAGGTAAATGAAACAAGGAATCCTGCCCTCCCTAGGCAGGAGGTCTCCAAGCCTAAAGCATCTTAGAAACCCAGCTTTCGAACCTATCTGGCTAAGACCCGCTCCCACTCTGCTGCATCACACAACTGGAGAGGCTCTCTGCCCTCCCTCAGCTGGGTACACAGCGAGCTCACAGGGACACCCGTCTCCCCTCCGCCCCCCGCACCAAACCCACCTGCACGTAATAGATGCCTTTGGACTGGGCATACATCATTAAAAAGCAGTAGTCGAGGTTCTGCTTCGTCCTCCACCTGCAAGAGACAAACGCAATGGGAGCGCCGGTCTCTCCCAGGATACCGGGAGGCTCGGGGGAGCCAGCCCAGGCTGGGTTTAAGCCGGGAAAGCGACACAGCTCTTGGTGGAGGGGATGCGATATGACCTTGTCCTTTTGGTCTCAAACTGGTCAGCTAAGAGTTACTGGAAAACTCAGGGACTTCCAAAACAAACATCACCTGGGTTAAAATGACCCCCTCGCTTGGTGACGGAAACACCACAGCGCAAGGCAAGCCCTGCAAAGCTGGCGCCACGTCATAACCCCCACGCCACGTCCTCCCAGCTCCCGGATAAAGCAAGTTTAAGGGCCTCGCCTGGCCCCGCAGAAGAGCTTTCCCTGCTGAAGTCAGCGGGGGAGATGCTGCAGTTAACTTAAGTCAGGGCTTGCTTGTCTTTAAGCTCATTGATTCTTACCTGACTCTTTCCTTGGGGTCCCCAAAGGATTCCCGCAGGTGGGAGAAATCAGGATAGAAATGCGGAGATGGGGAAATTACCTCCAGGAGACCTGAGTGTATTTCCTTTGGGAATCTGAGGGAGAAAAGCAGCAGTAAACAAATGCCTCCATGTCTGACACACCATTTCACAGACCAAATCGCTGGGTAAACACTGAGCTGCAGAACCAAACAAAAAATACAGCCGCTAAGATAAAACTCCCCCAGCAGCCACAACACTTCCAGGCCCCACTATAGGACACCAGCAGGCACCGCCACGGAGTTTTAAAGCTGCTTTCTCCCTCCCATGGTCTCTAATAGCCCCATGTTTGCGTGCTCCCTGCCAGCATCCCTCCTCCCTCCCGCACGCACACACGGGTCAGCTTTAAAGGCCAGCTGCGAGCACCGTATACTGGCGACAGGATTAAAGGGACCTGCAGGCTGGCACACCAAAGAAGGGACTTGCTGGCATTACCGGCATTTAGAGATTTTTCCAAATGCATCAGTAATTAAAAGCCATTTTGCAGAGATTATGTTATGCATTTCTGATAAGTTACCTAAAACACCGCTGAGCTGTAGTTAGGACGGCCAGCAGGAATTCTACCTAGCTCCCTTACGTTGATAAAATCAGCAGCTATTTTCCCTAGAATGCGGTTATGAACCCTTTCAAGAGTGAAAACTCAAAGGGAAAAAAAATATCACCCATCTGAAAAGGAGGTACCTACAACAGCCTTGCAAGCAATACCCAGAGATTACTGTAACTGTGAGAGATAAGCGGGAAAACCAGTTATTTTTATACTGCCTTTTTGAGAACATTTGGTGCGAGGCCGGTTTCCTTTGTTTGTGCAGAGCCTGGAGGACAGGCGATGGGGCAGAGGGAGACAAAGCAGCCAGACTGCCAAAAACTTCGCGCTTGTTTTTCCCTTCCTTCTTCCCTCCTTGGGACTGGCAAGATTTCCAGCTAACCTCTTCAAATCTTCCCTTCCTCAGCGAAACAGAAGCTTCTCACCAAGCCGACAAAACCTGTACCGAAGCAGCAATGGGTCTCGCTCCTGCCACATGAGCTCAGCCTGTCTTGGCCCCACACCACCTCAACCCAATTTGGAATAAAAATCATTTCAGTGGAGCGGGAAGGGGCAGGAGGCGCCCCCGGAGAGGGGGACAGCGAGAAATCAAATCATTCTGTCAATTAAAGTTTCAGGCCTTCTACGCAGAAGCGCTGCCTGCAGCGGCGCCCGGTAATTTCATCAGGACCCATCGGACAATCAGCCCATTATCCCCCGCTAAGCGCGTCCTGCCAGCAGGCAGGAGGAGGGGAGCTCTGCCAGCTCCTGCACAGCAAGATGGAGGGCTCTGGGTCAGCTCTTCTGCAAGCGCCCGGGACCACGCAACCCTCCCCGCGCCCACCCCAGCCCCTCTCCCATCACTGGCTCGGGGATGCGTGGGCTGCCCTTCTGCGGCTCCTTCTTACGGCGACCGCGATCCTTTGGAAACACGCAGTCGCAGGAGCCAGACGGGAGCTGCAGCCTCTCCTCTCACCACCTTTTTGTTTTGCCTCTCAGCTCTGATGCTGTTAACGCCTGGACCGGCTCACGGTTAATCATCGGTCACCGGCTTCTGCCCGAACAGCCACAGACGAAGCTGCAACAGCCACTAAGACTCCAGGACAGAAATAGCAGCCAGCGTTGAGAGACAAATGGAACTAGCGCCTAGAAGAAGGGAAAAACAAACAGGCTGGAGCAGGAAGAAAAACGGATCGTGGGTTTTACAGCTAAAGAAGGCAGGAGCGTTTGGGTGTGCTTGCCACGCTGCCCAGCTGCTCTGACTCGGCAGAGCAGGGAGAGGGCTGCACGGGCACAGAAACAACTGCCAGCATCACTGGAAAGCTAAATAATCCATCTTCTCGCAACGGCACAGGACAGAAAGAGCAGAACGAAACGGCATGACCGTGTGTGCTAAATACTGCGAGGACAAAGCTGCCTGTGGGATGCATTTTAGAACAAGCAGAAAGTGGAAGTGGCAACAGCAAAGGCAGCCCAGAGTTTAAGAGCAGGAAAAAACCCCAAACAACAACAAAATACAACACGGAAGCAGAAAAGCGTGTGTTTTCTCCTTAACGCAGCCGCTCCCCAGCCTCGCTGCAGGCACGGACCGTACGGCCGCAGTCCTCTGGAAGTGCTTACAGGTTTTTGATGTTTTCTGCCACGCCGGCTGTGTACTGCGGATCCGTCTGAAAAACCAAAGATAGGCAGCGTTAGATCCTCCAGCCTCAGCCCGCGCCTCCGTGGCTCAGAAATCACCTCGGACACAGCCCGGGGATACTGTCAGCACCTCTGCACCGTCTTCACGCGTCTTCACGGCTCCTTTTATCGAGCTTAACTGCTCTGCCCAGGCTGACAGTATCCTATGAGCCCTGCTTTGTGGCCAGCGTTAACCAAAGGCACCACACCCCAAAAACCACCCCAACGGACTGCACATCTTCCCCCCGTGCTCTCCCGGCACTGCTGCCCCTGCCAGCACCATGCGCTTGCACAAAGTGTTAACTTCTGGGCTATTTATTTTCTCTCCACACACTGGCTTTCATCCAAGCGAGTACTCTCGGCAGAAAAGCATCTCCACCCCTTTTGTGAAAAAGAGGGGTCTATTTATAAGCGCGCATTTTTCATTTCAGTTTCCACGCTTTCCTCCCTAAAAAACCAGTTTGTTCCTACAATCGACCTGGCAACTTGGAACAGGCGGGAGGCAAAGGTCAGCAGCACCGCACGCCGCTATCTGTAGGCGAGATACGGGCAGACACGGGGACCGGCACCGGGCAGAAGCCATCTGCACCGTGACCGGGAAAACAAAACCCGAGAACAAAGGGCAGGAGACCCAGGAGCAAAAGCTGTGCCTGTTTCCTGGTGGCTACATTGTTTTGGGAGGTTGTATGGATCACGGGACCATGCATCCCGCGCGGATCTGCAGACGCAGCGTGGCAGAAGCCGGGACCAGCTGCTGCTGCGCTCGGCGCCGGGCGGAGGTGAGAAGTGAGACGCCGGGGATGGGTGTCACAGGCTGAGGCCAGTGCTTCCACACTGGAACGGTGACAAGGGAGGGTTTTCTCGAGACGAAAAAGGTCCCTTTCCCAAACAGGGCTCAGGCTCCTGGTGCTGGACAGATTTCTTACCCCAGTGCTGCCAAGAAAACGGCAATGGGAAAAACAAAGGCATGAAAGATGCTGCTGGCTTTGGGAGCAAAAGCAGAGCTCTGCTCCAAGCACCCGGCCGGCACCGAAAAGGCAGGTTGGTGACAGCTGCGCTGGCCAGCTCGCCCCAGGGCCCCCGGCTCTCCCAGCACGATACCCGCCATGGGTAGCGGTGGCACTTGCAAACGAGAAGTCACCATCCCAGAAGGGACATTCAGTCGCTCGACTTGTCCTGAGTCTCCAAAGTACCCAGCGTCCGCTCCCGGTTCGTACCACCCTCCCCGCCATTGACTCTTCATCCCAGAGCAGGCTTGGCAGGAGAGGACAGTGACGGCGATCTGCAACAACTACCATCGCTGTTACTGGGATATGGTGCGTGTGCTCCTCCACTTCACAGTATCAGAATTGATTTATTTGTTGTTCACTTTCCTTGCCACACGTACACACAGAGAGTCAGGAGCTGCCATCACAGCATGCACCCTATTTTCAACTAAGAAAAATACTACTGCAGTCCAAAACAGGAGATGTTTTCAGTCAAGTGACTTAAAATCTCTCATGCTCTAACTCACCCGCTGTGAAAACAGCCACCAAACGTGTCCCGGCTCCAAGGGAAATGACAGCCAGGACCAAACCTTGTCCCAGGCACTTCGGGCTGCACCCACCTGTGCACACCTTCTTCTTGTACGAAATACTACCAGCCAGAGACTCAAAAGCCACATGCTACTCAAAATGTCAAATCACGGGGAAACAGGCAGCAAACCCAGGCATTTATCTTTGTTCTGCTCCCAGCAACATGCCACTGAGGTTTCTCTTTCTCACCGGATTTCTGGAAATTAAGACAAATGCACTTTGAGCTCAAGAAAATAATCCTGAGGGGAAAGCCATGGAGAAAAATAACCATCTAAACCCATAGATAAAAGCAGCTCTTGCAGATTAATGTATCAAGGCTTTTTAGCCCCTGGATTCAGCAACTCATCCTGGGCTCCAGACACCAGTACAAAGAGGCGTATTAGTCTCAGCCCCAAATCAGCAGGCTCTTGGGCTTCGAGCAGGGGTTAGTGCTGTCTGACAGGTACGCGGAGGAAAGAAGCTGCTCCAGGAGCAGGTCTGAGAGCTCCCCTAGACATGGCCATGGGGCTGCTCCAGCACATTTTGGCAATGACCACTCAAGCACCTCGCAAGAGCCACCGCGATTTAGACCAGACGGACAAACGCACGTGCCGTACTGGCAGCCGCTAACGAGACACGTGTGCCTGCTCGCATCCTGACCCTCGCTGCCCCGACCGGAGGTTCATTCTGTGCAGGATGCACCTAACGATCCTGGTCCGATGGCAGCCCAAGGCTGGGCTGACCTGCCCCAGCAAGCGGCAGAGCTGGCCTCCAGGTGGGCAGACAGTGGGATGGACGCGATGGGATGGGATGGGATGGGATGGGATGGGATGGGATGGGATGGGATGGGATGGGATGGGATGGTGGCCAGGAGTGAATTGGCAAAGCTCTGTCTTACCTCAGCGATGAGGACAACGATGACGGAGTCCTCCTTCTCCTGCTGAGTGAGCTCCGAGATGAGGGAGTTGAGGGTGTCGGTGAGGTAGGAATGCACCTCCCGCTTCACGCTGGGGATTCCCATCACGACGGACACTGTCCAGGGCCAAGGAGAGATTTTAGAGAGGGGGATGTGCTGGGACAAGACACTTTGCTCCGCTCCTGTGACCGCCTCATGGTTCACCTGCTTGGTGCCACGTTCTGTCACTAAAAGCCAGCAGTGATCAGCATCATAGCAGGTTCCAGGGCTATGCAGGGTTCCCATACTCTTGTTCCCCTGCTCAGTACCAACCAGCAGTACCCCAGTGCACCAGGCTGGCAGGGCACCCATGGCACTCAGACAGACTGTTTCTTGTCTCCCTGAAAGACTGGTGCCTAAGGAAACACCCCAAAATTCTCCCCCTCCTAAGGGCCTTTTCAGCCTGTGAACATCAACTTCAAGAACACCCTTGTTCTCCAAACCCCTCCCATGGTCAGAAGCACCTCAGTTTGGGAGGGGTAAGTCAGGTCCTTGGCTTTGGGTTAGGACTTGGGAGAAGGGGGAGAATCGTCTAGTAACCAAAGTCCTACTCCAGATGTGATTTGTCTTGAGTTAGAGTCTCCATGAAGCACCCCGCAAACTGTGCTTTCATCTGACCACCTTCCAGGCAAAGTCTAGAGCACTCTGGAGATGGAAAGCAGCATAAAAAATCTGGCAGAAGCATCGAGAACTTTTTAGTGCCAGTCAAGAGCACAGACTGCACTCCCCTGTAGACTCACCGTTGTGACATGGCTCACCCACCCTGCGTGTCACGATACCAAGGAAGCTTGCATGATGCATGCAGCCGTTCCTCCAGTCCTGCTCACCTCCGTACCACAGCCAGGCCCGGAGGAAAAGGCAGGGACAGGCACTAAGGTGAGGAAGAGCTCCAGAAGCAGCACTAACTCCCATTTACCTCCAGTGCGCCCCTGTCCCACATGCACGGCTGGCTGCAGACTGTTCTCCTTTGACAGCAAATGTGGCAAATGATGGAAGATGGTGGGAAGGTGCAGCACATTCTTGTTGGTGATATTCCACAGTTTTAACTTGGTTTCGTCTTGAAAAGGAAAAGGGAATCAATTGCAAGGAATGGTAGGTAGGAAGAGACTGCAAGGCTAAAAGCCTTTTTGGAGCAGCCAGGCCACCCGAGACTACTGCTGCGTTGTAAAAAACCAGGCCAACCTTTAACATGCTACCACAAACCCAATTAAAGTTCAGCAGGAGCCACGAGGGCCTTAAGAAAGTCCCCAAATATTTGGGAATGAGGGGGGAGGATGAAGATAAAATGAAGGTCAAATCGGATCTTTCTATAGAGATCCAATTTTCTTCAACTGAGCAACTTAAAAAAAAGAAAGAACAAATAAATTGGCGAGGGGTGCTCAGCCAACCCAACTCCTTCCTCCCCCCTCTCTTTGGATACCCATTTTCCATATGGATTCAACACGGCCATAGGAAACGGCATGTATGACTTGCAAGAAAAAAAAAAGCCTGCAAGCAAGCACACTGGCAATATCCACAGCAGAGGCAAATCTCAGTGTTTAATGATGCATCTGCACCTCTAATTAAACAGGAGTTTAAGAGTTCCCAGGTGCCTCTGAACTCCACAATTTGCTCGCGCCGAGAGAGAGAAGAGCAGGTCCTGTCCGCAGCCCTGCACACACACACACGCACACCTCTCTACCTCCTCGTTAGCAACTGCTTCACAGCAGCCCGAGATCCTCAACTTCTCTGTTTATTCACCAGATAAGCTGCTCCAGGTCCGGTTTATATCCCGCAGGGCCTGCTTCTCCGAGATGGCTCTCTTGATCTCCTCCAGGACCAGGTTGAGCTCCTTTGAGCGCTTCAGGCTCTCCTGCTCGGCTGCGTGCAGTCGGTCTCGGAGGGCGAGAAACTCCCGCTGGTAGATGTCCACAACGTCACCTGAGGATGGAAAAGAGGGAGAAGCTTTCTCCTCCGTGCTCTGAAGGGCTTCATGTCACAAAAGCAATGCCCATCACTCGTACCTCCCCTACCTCCACAATCCTTAAAACATGGATTTAGGGAGTTGTGGTCCAGCACACACCCATTGGTTGTGTTGGAGAGAGGGCAGCTTAAGTTGCAGAACTACAACTGAAAAGCTCCTTCCATTTTTAACTTGGGTTTCGGGGTCATACAGAAATACAGCATCGCTCTTTGCGACTAAAGCATGCAGGAAAAAATAAGCTGCATGACAGTTCTTCACTATCTACTCGGAAAAAGGAAGCCAGCTGTTGGCATTAATTTTATGAGCAATGTTCTGCATCTCTCTACAGCTCCAGAATTTTGAGCGCATGAGATGGTGACCGCTGGAGTGAGCAGCAGGAAACTAGTCAAGTGAAAAAGAGCTGAAAGCATTCATGGTCATGGCCTGTTAATGCCATGATGAACCCAAGGAATATCAATACTTTTAATTGCCTTGCTCTTTGCTTTGGTTCCCTTGTGGTACACAAAGGAAAGAGTTTTAAGAGCAGAAGGGTGTTCTGAGTGAGTAATTCAGGAGAACTCCCGGCCAGCATCTCCAAGGCCTTCTCCAGATGGCACGGGGCATCTCCCAGGTGACCCTGAGTGATGGAAAGTGAGATGCTGGCAAGGGGGACACCACTCTGCAGCGAGACGAGGGTGGGCACAGCACCTCCTCCAGCTTTGGAGTAGAATCCCAAATTCTAATGGCCAAAAGGGATTTTGGGAATCTAAGCTCTCCGAAACAAAGCAGGATAAAGAATATCACATGGCATTAGCTACCTGGATGCTTATATAAATCCGAATATTTAGATACGCACCTTACGGATGCATCATAAATGTAACACATAAAACATAAACTTTTAATAGGGTAATAAAGCTTTTTATTTTGAAACAACATCTTAGCACCATGCCTTTTTTAAGCAATAAAACTATCGAGACCGTTCAGCCGGAACTAACTACACAACAGCTGGGAGTGGAATTGGTTAGCCATTAATGAACTTTCCTGGGCTGTTTTTTACCCCATTATTAACAAAACTACTCATTAAAAATACACTTTTATCTGTGGTCACGCCTGTGTTTTTGGTAAGGCTGTAACTCACAGGACTACACCCAAAACAAATTTATCCACTTAATAGTAGACCCTTAGCCCAAACACGACCGGGAGATCTAATGACCAAAAGTACTGCACTGGAGCTTCCCAACACAGGGCTAAACATAAATCAGAGCCATTGAAAAAAGACACACTGACTGCATTGACAACTTCTAATTTGGGGCCCAGAAAGAAAAAGAAAGAGGAATTTTGAAGATGAGACATACCCAGCTCCAAAGCACAGAGTTTCCAAGACAAGAGTGCTTCCCAGTCCAGCTCCCGTCATTGCTTTTGCCTAGGAAAAGTTTCCCCCATGGGGACTCTTCCCCCCCAAAAAACCTTCTTAAAGACTCACTGCTTCAACACAAGGGACCCCCCCACCCGGGGCAGTCTGGCTCCTGTTGACCTTGCAGCGTGACTTTCAAAGCCACTGGCACACGGGAGGGAGCAGAGGAAGTTACACCCAGTTGGTTCCTCCGTCCATCTGACAACGTGTTATTCAGAGAAAGCCGAGGGACAGACATAAATAAGATCAGTCTTTCCTTTTTCCAGTGCAGTGCCGCTTGCTTTCCAACCCCACCGAGAAAACATTTTAAAATTTGCAGAAAAAACAGATTAACTCCCAGCTTCGAGAGCTGCCGTGGGAATTCACAGGAGGATGTCAGGCTTTAAATTGACTCCACCATCAGCTAGACCTTCTCCTCTGGGTACCTCTCAGCCATGAGTATATACCTTTCAGCTTCCCAGTACTCTAGATTACAGGTTTTCCCACTCATATCTTTCACTGGCAGTATCTGTGAACAGTAGCAAGGAGCAAGTCTCGCTCCTCGCTTTTGCACAAAACGATGGCAGGAGCTGCGCTTGTGCAAGGCTGGAAGCATTTGGCTCTCGGCATAGCGGGGGGTTACCATCCCGTGGATGCTATCAGAGCCAAATCACTGCTAAAGGCGGCCGTTAGATCCTGCGCTGCAATACCTGGAGCAGAGTAAAGGCAAGGCTTTGCACTTAATGGCTTTTTCCAGAGCATTGCACTTCGTTTGTGTCAGATTTAGAAGGGAAATGTCACTGATTATTCAGTCGCTAATGACCTGCCTGCCGAAGCCAAGAGCGGTACTTTTCATTAGACTGCAATGGTGATGTGCAGTCAACCATTTGCTGCTTTTCTGGCTAATGGTTGGAAGTGAAATTGTATTTGTTTCCAGCGCTCTTGTCCTATGATGTCTTTGTAGGCTCTCCATTCTTTAATTAAAATTTCATGAAATTTAAAAGCTAATCGATCTTGACTGGTTCCGGTGACAGCTTGAGCAGTCCGAGACAAAGCCCAAGATGGGCTTACAGTTTCCCATGAATTTCCAGTAATGCCATTTTGCGCTCGTTGGTCCGCAATGACACACGGATGCAGATACGCCATCCTCGCAAAGACCCTCAGCGGCTCAGGCAGGGAGGGCTCTGAAAAGCCACAAAGGGCAGCAGAGGATAAGGGGGGGAAACTGGCTCCCATCTCCACAAGCAAGGCTGGACACAGAAGTGATTTGCTGCTAATCAGGCTGAACAGATTTTTCAGCTGGTGTCAGTTCAGCACAGACCCTTTACTCACCTTTCAAAGCAGCAGTACTCCCTGTCTATGTATTTATTGTATTCCCTCCCAGCACAAGAGAGCAGAGCTCTCAAAATATCTCCAGACTCCAGCATTGCAGGACAAAACCTCCTAGCTATAACTATATTAAAAAAAAACACCAACTCAGCTTACTTTTTCTTGAGAGATAACACATTGCTTTGGGCTTAAAATACACTCGTTTAATAAAGCAAGAAAGTCGGTGCTGGGTGACGGTCTGCAGGACAGACCTGGGAGATCAAAAACCTCTCACGCTTGCAGCACACATCGTGCATGCCCAGTGCCCTGCGAATAACCCACTTCTCACCTTGCCATGCCTCATCTTTGCAATCTTTCGCAAGCCGTCTTCAGAAACAGGCTGGCTGCAAGGCTCCGAGCGCATCGGGCAGCTCCATCCAAACCATCTCTCTGCAGGGCAGAGCAGGCAGAGCTGGGCACGGCCGAGCACCGGCTGCCATCTGCCCATCCCGGCGCTCGCTGGAGCCGATCTGGGGGATCCCTGGGGAGGGGAGCAGCCTGCGGCCGGGCGACAGCGGCCGTAGCAAGAGTCCAGCTGAGCATCACTCACCAACCGATGGCTCCTTGCTCCGCTCCCTTCCCTGCCCCAGCTGCGCCCGGCCGCGAGCCAGCTGCGAACCCCGTTCTCTCTCCAGCTGAGAGCCCTGGGCTGGGTTTGCTGAGCAACATGGTGAACCACTGGTGAAGCGGCAGGCAGGGACGGCTTAACCGGGCTCCTTTGCCGGCAGCCGGGATGCAGCGGGGCACAGCGGATGGGCACACGCTGGTGGGGCTCATGGGCTGCTCCCCAGGAGCCTTACGTGGGGTCTGCAGAGCTGATCTCCTGCAGCCATCCCCAAGGTTTTCATCCATCCAAGGCAGCATCTGTTTAATAAAAAATACTTCTCCCTGATGGAGAATTCTGTGGCTTCATTCTTATTTAAGTGACTATCAAGTGCAAACCATGTTTGCTAGCAGAGGTGAGGGCTGGGACGTCTGCATGCACTCCAGTTATCCATTTTTGGGTTTTGAGTGGAAGCAAAATACCTAATCTCATCTTAAACTAGCAGATGGACACCAAATCAGACCACCACTGATAAAACCCCCACCCTGAAATCTCACACGGTCATCCATACACATACCTACATATACAGTCAGGAATGTTGTAATTCTGTATTCTGCATTAGTCTTTCAAATTGCACTCCAACCTCCCGGGGAGCCTGCAGTGCATTTTAAACGTGTCCGTATTTCAGGACCAATTACTTTTGGTTTTGTGCTCCGCAGATCACCTCTCCTAGCAGAGGGTACCCATGGCCAAAGCCAGAGATTTCCTTCCAATTCGATCTTTTCAAAAGCAAATGCAGAGTGTTTGCTAGCTGGATTTACTTCTCGTTAGGAAGACTTTCAAGAGAATTTGTTTAAAAACTAAAAACAACCCCCAAACCTCTAGACTGTTTATCTTTATAAAATCTTGGCTTCCAGAGCAGAACTGCACCTTTTTTTGCTGCAAGAGTTCCCAGGGCCAAAAGAGCCGAAATAAAGCGTAGTCAGTCCCCAGTTCACAGCGCAACTGGAGCTGGAGTAGCACACTAAACTGCCTACAGAAAATTTATCTGCAATGACTATTCTCCTCCGTTTTATTTAAAGCACCCCTTTAACCAATAACTGTTCCTCCTCCAGGACTTGCAATGGCCTGGGGGGACTCCAGAGCTCACAAACAACCCCCTCCCCGTGCTACAGCATCTACATTATACGAAAAGGCAGCCGGCGAAGCACGGGGAGCCAAGCCGGCGAGCCATCCCGCCCCAGCTCCCCACCGTCCCCAGCCCAGCCAGGCGCCTGCGCTGCCCACGCCCGGCTTCGTCCCCAGCCATTTACAGACGCTCTTGGAGTTGGAGGATGATTAGAGAGTTGTTGTTTTTTTTCAGGTTTTGATGTTTAATGATTTATAGAACGCTGGCTCCGCTCCACACATTACACTCTAGATTGCCCTGATTGAATTGCAACATTCATTAGGTATTTTGCTAACAGAATTTCGCCAGACCATTAAAATGGGTATAAGGAGTTACCGCGCCGTATCGGTGAACTAAATTCAGCTCCTGAGATGCGAAAAAGGATAGTCCTGCTTTACATGGAAATCTGATGCCTTGTGTAGCTTAGAGGTGTTAGACACCTTGCACATAGGTACACAGGGATTGGCAGTGACCCCACAACAAACATTTTATATCACCAAAAGCAAAATATTGCCCTTTGCTTCTCTGGCTGTAGAAGCAAGAGACCAGCTTTAGAGACACACCATAAACCAAGCCCCAGAGCATCCCTCAGAAAGCCCCATGGAAGCGACCCTGCTGGGGGGTGTGGAGCTACAGGTAAGCTGTGACAGTAAAACACTGTCTTCGTTAGCAGAAAGAAAAAGAGAGGATAGTTCAGTATCCAAAATGCCACCGCAAAAGCCACCGCCCTTGCCAGGCAGGACGAAGATTGCGCATGTCTTTTCCTTCAAATCTGAACAAACACTAACGGTTCTCCTGTAAGATGAGGAAGATGAGAGATGGATTGTCTGCCTTTCCATGAGCCAGCAGACCATTGTTCCCGGTCTTAGACTCATCTTTTAAAATCATAAATATTTAGGCAGCTTGGGATATATGCAGCCACCGAGAACTTGGTTTGCCTTAAGGAGCTGAGCACTAAGACATGCCGAGCAACAAACCAAACACAGTCAAGGCCAGATTTCAGGGACTGGACGCTATCTGGCAGGGTGGACCTCCCGAAAGGCTCCAGCAGTTGCAACTACCCTGCTGGGGGCTGCTCCGTCCCCACAGCAGGAAAGGGCATTTCAGCAGGGCCACCGCCACACAGCAAACATAGATGCTTCATTCAGTAAACACTACGCGACATTTACAGCTCCACTATGCCCCAAACCACCGAGTCAAAATAGACATTTTCTAGCTGCTGCTTATAAAAATACACCTTGAGTTTCTTTATGAGTTTCTTTGTAAGTTTCTTTTTTTTTTTTTAAGAAAAAAAGGTTCTAAAGAAAAAACCAAAGTTTTTAAAGAAACTTTTTCAAGTTTGTTTACTATACTGTGTTATTAATTTGTGGTTAACACCAAGACAGAAATAATACGGAAAGTAGAGTCCTTAGTACCACCAGGAAGCTCACCATTATTGGGAAAATAGCTGTAGGTGTGGAGAGCAGCAGGCAGGGCAGGGAACAGGGAAGGCAGGAGGCAGCGTGTGGGTTTCCCAGCTCAAAGCCAAGGGGCTGTGTTAGATGATGCTGGCACAGGCACTGATGGGACAAAACCCACAGTCACCGCAACAGCCACAGGCAGCCAAAGCAGCCATCAAAAATAGCAGCTATGGTTTAGTTTCGTGTGTTCATCCTCTGCCCTTTACAGAATCCCAGCACGGCAGGGGTTGGAAGGGACCTCTGTGGGTCACCCAGTCCAACCCCCTGCCGAAGCAGGGTCACCCAGAGCAGGCTGCACAGGACTGCATCCAGGCGGGGTTTGAA
>Ga0065711_1041782_pt1 | contig 15881 bp, 8 predicted proteins | sample Hoacrofraction12_FD_59098 | JGI IMG/M metagenome (GOLD analysis project Ga0065711, IMG submission 59098) | Hoatzin crop microbial communities from Cojedes, Venezuela - Epithelial fraction 12 v2 (version 2) | ecosystem: Host-associated > Birds > Digestive system > Esophagus > Crop | place...
TTTTTTTTTTTTTTTTTTAAATCTCCAGTCCATCTCGCGTATCCGCAGTTAGTTTGGCTTGGTGCTTTTTCCTCTTGTATTTTTATTTTCTTGAAATCTATAAGTTCTGTCAGACATTAACTTAGACTTCAGCTGCAGGAAGGCAGGAGGGATGTCATGGGATGGGAGACTGAAATATTCTGGTATACAGTATCTTTGGGAAGACTTGAAGGAGTTTTTCGTTTTAATCCAAATTTCTCCTTTCATTGGGACCTGAAGAAATGTTTGTAGAGAGGCCTAGAAAAAATCGTGACCACTGGAAAAGGGGAAAGTTAATTTTTAGGCTTCTCCTTTATGTAATCTTAGATCTGTAAATGTCAATTTAAATTTCATGTTCTGAATGCGTAGATGCTCCTAAATATAGTTAAATCTTTACCCGAACTTATAAATTAGAATTTAATAGAGTTGTTCATAGAATAATTTGTTTGGGTTTTGTCTCATTGTATTGAGGAGGTGCAAAGCAACAGCAGAAGCTACTGTTCCCTGACGCAGTGCACTAATTTACCACAAGAGATGATTATTTTCCAAGTACCCAAAGAGAAAACGAGCCTTATAAATTCTTCTCACCATCAGTATTTCAAAGCTATTTCAAGTTGTTTTTAACGGAACAGATACAGAATTATATAAAAGGGGCAGTTGTAAGTACCCAGAATAGCTTGAATACTGTGAGGTAAATGGTTAGATTTGGAAGTTAGGCATGCGCAGGCTGTAGCATGATGTGCTGAACTGATCAGTGTGAAAACTCAGGACTATGCACAGGGCCATTTACGTTGCTTCCTGTCGGTCCTTCCAAACAAGAATATTTATTCTAGTGAGTGGGATATGCTGGGATTGCATGCATCAGTCCGAGTGTAGAAATTATGATGATTTTGAAGTTATGCAGTGTTTTTCGTAGTTATATGGTTTCTGTTGTAAAATATGAATAATAGGTACAGTGAAGTCATTGCTAAAACACACAGCTTTGAAACTTGGTCATGTTTCTCTCCTCTAGCAGCCCTTTTTACTGTGGTTATGCTGCTTATGTTTTGAATACAGACTGCTGGAATTTGCTTTGAAAATGTCCATATCTGTTCTATTTGCCAGTTAGCTTTGGAGCAGCTTCTTCTTTAGACCCTGATTAAGGCAGAGGTTTGGGGAGCAAGGAGAGGCTTTCTTGGTCAGATCGCTAAAGACTACATTCTCATAGAGCATGCAGGAGATGCGTGTTTGAGACAGACTGAACACTCCAGTTCTGACTTCACTTAATTTGGAGTGCTCACCTTTTGACCTTATTTTCCTGTGTTTGTACCTAATTTCTATAGGGACAAAAAAGGATTGTTGTTACGGTATTAAGGTTATATAGTTATGGGATTACTGATTTCCTTTCCACCTCTGAGATGTTTGGAACTTTTAGACTCACCACTGAGACATCACCCACCTGAGGTATTGGGAAACCAATGATCTCAAAAATGTGCTGTCCTTCACGAGACAGTACAGTGTGAGAAAAGGTGATACGTACTTGCTGCATATGTCTACTCACAAAACATATTTCAGTTCACAGTGAAGAGTAGGTTCAGACCTACACTAAACACGTCTGCAACTTTGAAACTTGCTCGTATTTCCTTTCTCTAGCAGCTATTAGACTGCTGTCAGCCTGCTTTATTCCTAGTATTGTATTGATATAAACTCTTGCCAAAATAATAAATGCTTACTAAAATGATGTGTGTGTCAGCAGTGTTAAATTACCGTGCTAGTGAGACAAAGATTGCTACGTACTTGCATTTTGTTTAATGTAAGACTGAAGATCCTGATGGCTGTGCTTTTAGAAGCCTGTTCTGGAAGTGCTGGGGATTTGCAGCTGGGACAAAGGAATAATTGGCTCCGTCTGATTTGGGATTGATCCGCTGAGCAGCTAGCACTTCATGAGGATGCCACCTGAAGAAATTCTGGGTTTTGACCACAGTAGTATTACAAATGGTGACTTGTGTGAGACTACTATGCCATGCAGACATGTGCTGCAGAGAAATTGGGCAACGTGTTTTTACCTCCAGGCCTAGGAAGGAAAGATGAAGAAAATACACACTATTTTGCCCAAGAAGCGTTCAAGAAGGCAGACCAGTAAGTAATTTGTCCCCATATTGTGACAGAGTTCCCCTCATGCATGTTTCCCATCTTCAGAGCACTCCCTAGCTCCCGTGCTAGGTTTGATAGGATCATCGTTATCCCTGCTACCTTAGTTGGAACACTGTGCAGGGAGGGGAGTGTCTGCTCAAATGGTCAGAAAGGGGTGGAAAACAAGGAGTGTGAGTCTCTAGACTTGAGGGATGGGCACTCATCGGTCCCCATTTATACTCCTTTTTCATAGCCCTGGCTATGTGACCGATGTGCTCATTTTGCATTAGAGGATTGGCTAAAAGCCACAAGCAGTCTTGGAAGCGGAGCCTGGGATTTTATCTGCCCTGCAAACTTTAACTACTAGGTCTACAAGCTGCCCAAAATGTAAGTACACTCTTCAGGAACATTATATGGAGTGAGAGTCCTGAAGACTCTTTCATAAAAGGGCTTTTTGCTTGCTTTATTAAATAATTAAGCCTCTCTTCCTGGAGAGGCTTTTCATCTGTGCCAGCAAAATGCTTCTGGTTTCTTGTAAGAAGACTGTGAGACTGGGTTCTGGTATAGCAAGTCATAGCTGCTGGTTTTATATGAAGACAATTTCTAGTCATTAAATTAACAATCTTTGTAAGATTATAATCTAAATTTGTTTTACATTTGGCTAAAAAGGCTTGAAGTTTAGTGGCTGTCTTCAAACTTGTTAGCCTTGAAATGATAACCAAAGCCATTGCATTCAAAGTTAGTTTTCTTCTGGGATTCATTGTGCTGAATATCTTCAACTCTTGTGTAAAGTAATAAGATCTGAGAGCTGCTCTGAAACTCTGAATTATGGGTGTGGACCGGAGACTTGAAGTCTCGAAGGCTTGCAGTCTCTCCAGCTCCCAGCGATTTTTGAGTGAATGCCTGTATGCATTAGCATCTGCGAGGAACCACTTTGTGTTCCAACAGTCGCACCTTGACTTGCTTTCTAGTTCCATCTTGCAGCTCAATATAAACACCTTCTCGCATAAAGAGATACAAGAGAGCAGAAAACGGTCTTTGAAGAATAAGAAAAACCAATGGGCTTTAGAAAGCTTGATGGGTCTTCATTGTCATCACACAAGATCAAAGAAAGCCTCAGAGCTGTACTTTCTACTCACAACTGGAAGTAACATTCTTAATTACAGAAGTGAGCAAGTCTGACAGTTCCTCTTTCAAAGGGAGGAATACTGCACTTCATCCTTCCGCTTTTGTGTGCTTTGCAGCGGAGAGTTTTTGAAAAATTACACCTGTCCTCTAATAGAAGACTTGCATTTAAAGTTTTCCCAGGCCAATCTATAGATATCTCTGTTAGATATATTCAGCATCAGATTGTGTCACCCACTGCAGTAAGGTGGTCACAGCGAAAATGATACTAAATAGAGAAGGAACAGAAAGTGCCAGCAGTGGTGATGAAGATTAATAATGTGGAGGTACTGGAAGTGTACTTAATATATTGCAAGCTCTTTTTTCTGCTCTTCCACTGAGGAAAATCTGTACTTGTCTGTGAGCTTTCTAGCTTAAGTGACACTCTCTGGGATCCCTATTTTCCACCACAATGTATGTCCATTTATGAAGCTCTCTTGTGACTTCTACCAATGTAGATTTAACCTCCCATGTCCTTGTGAGCAGTTGACTTTTACTACCATTATACCTTGTGTTAGAACTTCAGTATCTCACGTCAATCAGGTTTCGAGGTTTTTATTGCTCTCTTTTTAAACCTGTTTGTTACAGTTTGCTAATGTGTCTTTCTCACTTGGCTGTTTGGAAGCACAGGCTGCTTTTTCTATACTGTATTTTATAATCCTTGGCTCATTAGGGTCATGATCATTGATTTTATGCTAGTCAGGAGTGGACTATGTGGTGCACATGGCCTGAACGCACTATTTAAGGCTATTTCTTATGTTTACTGTGTGGTGTGATCTGTTTCTGTGGTTCACCAACTTTGTGACCTCTGGTCAGCCAGAGGTCATAAAGTGATGGCTAGGAGGCACACATGTTTTGGTCTTGCCAAGGTCTCAGCTGTGCTGACAGGTGTGTTGACTTCTGAAATGGACAATTTGTATTGCATCACTCCTGCCAGCTGTGAGGATAGGTAGTGGAGGGAAAAATAAGTAGGGTGGAAAGACAAGAGGGCATGAAGGATATTTGTATAGTTTGAAGTGATTGCTGAAATATGGTATAGAGGCAGAAGAAAACATTGCACTGCATGAAAAATGGAAAGTTGACATTGGGATGGGGATGTGTTGGAATGATATGTAGTGGGAAGCATGTTTCAGGGTGATGTGATGTCTTTAAAATGACTTACTGTTTGAATTTGGGATTTCTGTGTTGTTAAGGATGCAAACAGGATAATACTCTGTTCTTCCACATCTGTGTGTGGGCAAAGTGCAAGCGCTCAGCGTAGTAAATCTCTTGCAAGCTTCACTTCAGATCCTTCTTTACTGCACCCATCAGTGGTAGGATGAAAGACATCTCACTGACCGCTTAACTGCTCCTCTTGTGCTTCTCTGAGGTGGCAGTGATGGACTGGTGTCTTCGTTTCGGTCAGTTGAGTCTTGAATGAAGATACTGCCAATGTGTAGGTCTGTGGGATGGTAATGTCCTTTGGAATGTGGGTGTGTGGAGTTTCTTGGGTTTTACAATTCTGAGAAAAAAGTGAATACGAATGCTACAATACTCTGTAGGAATCGGTCTCAGTGCTGTGCTGGAGAGAATATCTGGATTGAATATTGAGACATCTCTGCCTGTTATTAAGCATCCAGAGGAAGCGCTGACTGGGGTGTTTAGAGAGGTAACTAGCATATTTGGAAAAAAGTCCTGAAGTTGCAGGTTAGCTGACTAAATTCAAAACATGATTGATAGTGTTGGCATGTACACGTATGTGTATGCACACACGTACGGGTAACTGCTGTCTTACCAGATTGAAATCAGGATTAAGCCAAGAAAGGTCCATGTGCTTCATAAAATGAAAGTAAATTTTTCCATGCTGAGTGCCAGCCTTGAAGCCTGGCATATTTGACTTTCTGAGAAAAGTTTATATGGCAAACAGTAGGCCTATGTTTCATTTTCCTCCATGAATGACAGTGGGTCTTGTGATGAGTTTACCACCAATCCGCAGACTTCCTGAACTCTACCAAGTACTTGTGAGAAAGGAGAGACCCCCAAAAATAACTATTGTGAAGTCAAAGGTAGTTTTCACAAGAAAAATAAAATAATGCTGGACAGTTTTCTTTGGGAAGGAAAATTGAAATGTAGAAAAATTCGTGGAAGAGAAAATTGTCCCCTCATCTTTTAATCTGTGCAGAGGTAAAAGGTACCATACAAATATCTTAAGATTTTGTTGTTGTTATGTATGCATAACCATGGGAAGGTTTAGCTTACTTCTAAAAGTTTGATGAATGCATCAAGCAAAGCAAAATATTCATTAGAGTAATTGGTTCAATTCAACCTCTCAAGGCTACAGTTTGGAAATATACACACTATTGCCCTTAGAAAGGCAGCATGTTGATTGACCAACCTTTTTGCTCAACTCATTTTTATTCCATATGTTTACTATACTTTGCAAAAATCTAATTAAGTGACTAAGGTAACAGTTTCTAAGCAATATTTGGTATATTTTTAAGTCAAAGGTTAAGTGGTATCCAGAGTGAAACCTGTTTAGTTGCAAGACACATCAGAAATTTTTTATTTCACATGTTTTTGTATTGAAATCATTGGACATATAAGTACTTATAGAAGTGATCATAACATTGTAAAAAGTTATTTGTTCCCAAAATAGTCACGTCTGTTAGTTCGCTTAGGTATGCCTAAATGAAGTATAAAATTCCTTAACGTGCTAGCTAGGCAGTTTTCACTGTAAGATGTAAGTTTTGATTTTGATCAAAACTGTTCTGTCAAGGAACAGGGCTAGAGAAAACCTAACCTGATTTTCATTTCTAAAATATTGCAGAAACTTTTTGTTTCTATGCGGAGGAGCAGGAACTTAAAGCTTAGCATGGGCGGGTAACTTGTGCCAGGGACAGGCTTTTGCTTTCGATGAAAGTCTGCTGAATATTGGCCATTTTGTGTACCTTTCACAATTTGTTCACTTCCAGTGGAGACCTGCTGGAGCTGAGGAGTCTCTTGTGACCGTGTCCTCAGGAAACCTCTCTTGGCCTCTCTTGCTGGCATGCATATACGTGGCCGTATCCTGTCTCAGGTCCAGGCATTCATGCACGGTCAACACGGGCAGTGGGGCAGGCTGGTGGAGCTCTGCGTCGTTCTCAGTTGGAGTTTTAGCCACTTGACTTAGCTGAATGTGGACCCTCGTGAACCACTGCTGGCTCTAAACATCAGAGCTGTGGTGCTGTTCCCCACACCTTCCTTGCCCAGCACTTCATCATGATGCTTAGAAGTGACTGTTAAAATCAAGACTGACATTTGGACTCTTCTGACTGGTCTCCTAAGCTAAGCATGGAGTTTTAGTGAATGTTGATTGCGTTGCAGAGACAAGTGGGTGTCTCTTGAAGTGCAACTTTGCAGCTGTTGATGGAGGACCTGAACCACTGGGGAGCGGTGGTGGACGCACGCAGGAGGGTGCGGCAAGGGCTTGGAGGGCTGCTGGGCAGAGACAGGGGACATGCAAGCTTAGCAGCTTGCATGGGAGGGAGCCAAAACTGAGAGTCCCATGGCAGCTGAAGCCTGTTTAATTCCAGTTTCAGGATTCTTGGTCGTTTTGTCACCTGTCGTAGGTGCCTTGGTGGTCTGTGAGGGTGAATTAGATTAAATGAATGATTTACGTCTCTCTGATTTGCTTTATTTTGTGTGTGTGTGTATCTTCTCCTTTGCTTTGCAAATTGAGCATTCCCAGTAGCTGCATTAGAGGACTTAGGGTCAAGACTGTTGGTCATGTTCCTCTGTTGCTATCTTTGGCACAATGTTGTTAGAAAATTCGTTGTGGATCTGATCATCAAAAAATTTGGCACCTCTTCTTCCCATGTCTCTTGAGCTCTTTTTAAATTAAGATTTTAACTTATATATAACTGTCCCTCCTGTCTTTGTTCATGAAATACATAGTTTTCTGGCTTCAAGGAGTACTACTGAGAAACTTGTAATATTCTTACAGTATTTTAAAGAAGCACAGTTTATAAAAATTGATGGGGTCCTTAGATGATGTAATCTGAAAAGGAAGACTTGATAAAATAGCCTCCGTCGTTTATTGCAACACAAAATTTAATGTTGACTGCAAGTTGAATCAAGGGGTAAAATGTCACTCTTCCTGCATTTCATTTTTATTTCTGGCCTTATATAGCTTTGAGAATATTTTTCTTAGAGATGAAGTCCATTTTTAGCACAGAGCGACTCCTCATGAGCAATTTTCACTGGCAGATTAAGAAAGCTGTGACACAGCTATTTACATATTGTCGATAAATATGGTCTTGTGCTGTGTTACCACATGAAAGTCTTGTTCCATTAATAACATTTAGTGTAGTAGCAAATATAACTTTTGTACTGAAGTATGTATGATAGGTAAAAGTGTTTGCAAACAACCTTTAATGTCATGCACTTGGACCATGCCTGATACTATATGGTGCTAGTGATAAACGTAAAGAATTAGGGAAAATGCTGGTGTGGGCACATAGGAACTCATTATTGCAGTGGGGTTTGGGATATTTGAAGTGTAATGTTTATGGATGTGTTTTATGTGTAACTTGGTGGAACATCTTAAAAATGTCTTATGAAGTTTGTATATGCGTAATGCTGTAGCATTATGATATTTTGGCAGCACTGATCATGAAAAATGTACTGTATCTCATGAGAGACAGCTGGCACTGGCACTTCTGAGAAATAGGCTGTGTACATCCATCTTGCCACCGACGTTTGAAAATGTTTTGGTCAATGTAGAGCTTAGGTGCTCATATGAACCATGTGGGAACAGGAAACTTTAGAAGATTGTTTTCCAAGTTGTGCTAATCAGAGCGAAGATTAATTGAAACATGCTATCAAGGAAGACTACAGGTGCCTGTATCTTTTTTTCATGATTATTTACCTGGTATTGTAGAAGCTCTCAGCATCTTTCAAATATGCAATGGTCTCTTAGATCATAATGTTCCTTAGTTTTGTGGACTTAGAAATATTCATAAGATGCTTGTAAGGCTTACTTGAGTTAGTTCCCCATACTTCTAAGCAGTATTTGCTCACGGTAAGTATTTTCCAAATGAATTCAGTTGTTTTGCATAATGGCAAAAATTTCCTTGGCATTTCCACCATGGCCTCATGAAAGCTTAGTCAGGACTTGACGTGCCAGTGCACACAGAAGCGCTCGGGTCATCTGAGTATCTGCCCACGTGTAGATATGAAGGACAGAGGGGGTCCTGTTGACTTCTGTGGGGCTACTGTGCACTGGAAGCATGTGCGTGGTGCCTCGCCGGTCTGACGTCTGCGTTGTAGATTGTGAAGTACTGTACATAAACCGATCTGAGATCTGCTGTGTGTGTGACACTGCTAGTGTGTACATTCAAAGCAAGAATTCCTACTGGTGGAATAAGTGGCTGCATTTTGTTGTCTCCTAACAGAGTTAGCAAACTACAAGTGGTCAGCTTCTGAAAGAGTACTTCTAAATATATCCATTTTTCAGAGACAGAGACAAACCCCTTGTAGGCAAATTATTCGGAAAAAACAACAGAAGCAACAACAGAACCCCAAATGGGAATTTTCTCTTTATGCACCCAGACAAATAACGATCCCAAACGTTGATGATTTCCGCTGAAAGGTGTAATCTGTCCAGCTCTCGCTTCCTTGCGCGCGGTGCCTCGGCAGCCCCGTGCTACGGCACGCGGCTATAATTAGATGAGCAGCCTGCTAAGCAGCGGTGACAGGCTGCGAGCCCCAGCGAGCATGTGCTGGATTCTGCATGTGCCTGGCGCTTATTGGCGGCCGAGGTTGCTGCCTGCCCGCTTGATAGGTTTCCCGAGTAAGCTTTATGCTGCATTACAGACATAGATACAGAGGTACTGCGTGCGTGCAACGGGAGAGGTGCTCAGCTGGTAGCGTAAGAGAAAGCCCAGAGATGAAAGGCACCGGTCTTTGTTGCAAAACATCAGTGCTTAAGGACTGCTAGCCGTAAGCGGAGAGGTCAGTGAAGGAGTTTTACTTGGCGGTGATTACTTTCAGGTCGTTATCTCTCCGGTAAAACAGTCATGCGTGAAATGAATACTGTTAATCATGTCATCTGTTTAATTTGATCTTGCTTTCATTAATATCATGTGTGCTCCGGCGGGAGAGCCATCAGATTACAAAACATATCATTAGAGTGGATTTAGTTAAAAAATAAGAGGGTGCTATATGGGAATATTGCTTTCATTTGAAATTTTGAGCCTGTGCATGCGAGTGATTTTACTGGTTACCTTTTGTTATGCTAATGGAAATATTTCTTTTATTGGGATGTTTTCTGCAGAGCGATTGAATTAGAGCTTTTATAGCTACTGGCACATGAAGATAAATCTCTATAAATAGTGGTTTAGTTTCAAGAATAATTCTGTGAAGTGTTCTTTAATTTGATCAGAGCAATAACTATCTTGATGGTTCTCTTGCAACAAGATAGAGGGATGAGGAGTAATATGCTATTGTTCTTTCAACAAAGATGCTGTAGCCTTCATGTTTGGGTGGATTCTTTGTTTCATCCCCTGGTTTTATTTTAAGTGGCTTTCAAAATGAAACTAAAGCCACCCTGCCTGGTAGATTGCAGTATATCCTTTGCTTTGCACATACATGTATTTTATATCTATTTGTATTGTTCACAAAGGCTGGATTTTGGCCCAAAGGCTTGTTTATTGTCAGAACTGCCTTCAGCAGTAGAATGAAACAAGATAAATATGCCAATCTTTTCATTTGTGATTCTGAGGCTATTACAGTATTTATCATAGCATCATACTCATTTAAGTTCTTTTCACACTTGACCTATGCATCAATTGATCACAACTTTTCCTATAAAAAGCATGCATATTTAATGAGCACATTTTACAGTGAAAGCTGTTCAGAACAGAAGGAAGCAAGCGTGAAGTATAAAAAAAAAAAGTCTCTTAATATAGTCATGCCTCATTTGATGACTTTTGAATATTGAGGCTGACTGTTGAGACTTGAAAGTTAATGCCCTTGTCTGTGTAAGGCTCCAGAGCCCACATGAACTTGTATATTAAGTCACCAGTCATCTGGCTGGCTGGCTGCCACCATGCGTCTGAGGTACGAGTAGATTGTCTCAGCCAGGATCAGAAAGGTGTTAGGAACAGGAGCTATTTTGGTATTAGCCTTCACTCTTCCCTCCACACCTATCCGTGATGATGTTTTTCCTACTGTGTAAACCAAAGCAAAATTTAAGTTGTTCACTGTTAAACTATGTGGTATGAAACTGTGTTACCTCCTGAGTGGATACCCTGAAATGTGAGCATTTATTCAGTTGCTAACTTTATATGGATGCGGGTGCAACAGAAGCACATGCTTTATTATTTGTGATAGCATATTCAAAAGGAAAAGCATTTGAGAGGTTTAATAACAGCTGTTACATACAAGTTGCTTTGAGTTTTTGCTGTTGGCTAAAATAGTTACCTTGGTGTCTGCATTCACCTAGGCTTAATTTCCAGAGTTGTTTTCTTTGATGTATACTTGGAAAATGGCATTTTTGCATGGCAACAGTTAAGCCTGGACAGGGAGGACTCAGGATGTGAAAGTGTGTTGTTCGCAGGCTGTTTCGTATGCCCTCATTGCTCCAAATTACCAACCAAAAGTGTCTTAGAGAAGCTTTAAGTTAAACTATGTGTTCTGCCTTTTTTAACAGAGGCTTACCTGAAGTAATTTATCTATATCTTCATGACCTTTGCAACAGCATCCCATGAAGGAGTGAATAAAGGTGATGTTAGTAACAAAGAAAAGGAGGAAATAGTACCCCCAAGCTGAATTGTATGTTCACCATATCCAGACAGTGTATTTTCAAGAGAGAAGAGGCTGATATTTTATATTCCATCTTTTGAGCTATCATTATTTGTAAGTAACATAAGGCACAGCTGGAAAAACGCTGTAAAAGCATATTTTTGATGGTGGGTACAGGGCATACCACCACCCACTGGAACTGAAATGCTGCACCAGCGGCTCTTTAGGTGTGGACATCTCTACCTCCAAAACGAGCTGTGATGGTCTATGCAAGCATCATCAGAAAAAAAATGACAGTTGTGCAACTAGAGCTGGTAATGTAATTTAAACTTGCAATGCCTTAACAGCAAAGAATAAGCTACTTTATTATTGCTTCTCTTCTTGTTATAATCTCGTTTTTCTTCTGGTAAACAAAGCAAGTTAAAGCAACAGTTTCTGTGGATTACGCTCTAGAAAAGGTGTCATCTTTGTTGCTGTAAACATATTTTAACTATGACCAGCGTGTTGCTACAAGAAATGTAGCACACTTCAAATTATTCTCAATGAGATCTTACATTCAAGTTTTGCAAGCAAGTTTCTTGATGTAAAAGTTTTTGATTACTCTTTGTTCAGAGAGGCATGGATTGCACATTTGCTATATGCCTTTGAACCGTTCTTTTTTCTGGTATATTGCCCTGTAGGTGTATCTCCAAGTCCTTTGCTATGTTAAAGGGAAACTTTTCTTTCCAACCAGGAATGCAGTGTATGTGTATGTATGGTAAGGGCATAGAAGTATGTTACAAAAATCAAGGTTTCAAGTGTTTGATATATGCATACATAGCTGGGGAACGATCACTTATACCATCTAACACTAACATATGTTTGTGTAGAAATTATGATGATGTTAACACTTTCACTGTCACACCAGTACTCTCATTATAATCCAACAGAAATACATACACTCCTTGAAGACCAGTGTTTTCAGAAACAAGAGCTTTGGCTCCTAGCTGGAGATGGGTATAAGCAGTAAACTGGGTGCCTGTAATAATCAGTGCTGTGCTAACTCTGGTTTATTAAGGTGGTATGTCTTTTTGCTGCTACATGTGTAAGTACATTTTGCATTACATAAAACCATACCAAGTCTGAAGCAGAAAGATGATGCTTAAGGTTACTGCTTTTTTTTTTTTCTGTATGTTTGCAATGAAAGAGATACTCCTGAAAAACAGTCGTAGGGATTTAAAGTATTACCACAGTGTTGATTTTGCAGGATTTGTACTTGCATGCCTTACTGCTACTTGACTGTAAGTGATATATGTGTAAAGGTTTACATAAAAATGAGGAAAGTGACATTGTGTCTTAAAGCTCCTTTTTCCTTTTCCTCTGTTTTTGTAACCAGCTCCAACTATTACTTTGCTGATGAAATGTCTGTTTAAATGGTCGAGACGTTCAATAGCCCATCTAGAAATGTTTATTTATAACCCTTGGACAGTTCATGGGAAATCAATAGCCTGTTTTGTTGGGTGAAGGTCTTTTTATGCTTTTAAACCCAAAAACTTTAGGGCTGGGTGGTGGGGAGGCTCAGGATGAGCCCCCTCAGTGGAGATTCCCTCACCAGGCTGGGCAAGGCGCACGTTAGGTTGGGAAGGCCATTATTGCCGTGACACACCTCCCGCGCTGATGCAGCAGCGCTAATTAACGGGCTCGGAAGTGTGACCATGCGTGTGGAGCCGGCTGCTGCCCCGGTGCGGGAGCACCGGCGCTGCCATCCGTGCCCAGGGACTGGGCGCGGGTAAGGGCCCACGGTGGGGAAGGACCGCCCTGCCCCTGCCCTCCGCATCTTATTCTGGGGGCTAGCTATGCGGAGTCAGAAACTTCAACAGCGGATGAAATACGCCTAGTTCTAGGCATCTGCGTGTCAATAGAGGAAGTTTGTGTTTTGTAGACCAGGGACTGGAAGCAGCAGTGTCTTTTTCTTGCAGTTCTCACTGCTGCAGCGGTATGGTGAACTGAAAACAAAATGGGTATTATTAATTTTCTGGTTTTTTACATTTAATGTCCTGTTATGATTAATGTTAATTGTTCTTAAATGTATTACCTGTGGTATTAAGTGTGGCTTGATAGATTTAGTGTAGAATACGATTGGCAAATAGTAATTGTAGATGCTATTGTCTGCGTAATCCTGGTAACAAGATTCCTGTCTCAGTTTCACATTGTCTTTCATAGACATGCTTCAGCCACTTGTAGGCACAACTGCTTGCTACAGCCTTCCCACAAAGCAGCTGAAGTTTCCAGCCCAGATCCTCACTTTGTAAAGAAGTCACTTTTAAGCATGAATTGTCCATAACGGACATTATTTGGTTTTATGCCCTGTCATGCAGTTCTCATGCTTCTGTGGTATATTGGTTTATTAATTGAAACAGTGTAATATTTATACTGCTGACAATTATATGGCCATCTCTTTTTTTTGGCTGCGTTATCTATTGGGTCTTGTAGAATGACTTTACTGCATCCATTCGTACCTTCCTAATATGAATGCATTTACTACAAAATCCCAGTTAATGACAAAGAAGGATATTAAATTCTTGCCTCTCTTTTAAGGGACCTTAGCATTTTGGAAGTTGGTAGACTAGCCGAAAGATGAGGCTGTTCTCCCTGATTTCCTGTCTGTAGACACACATTCTGTAGCCAAGCTATGCAATGTGTAATACAACTTGTATGGGTTATTAGTGCCATTTCACTGGAGAGAAATGTGAATATCCAGCTTTGCAGTGGTATGCGTGTTTTCACAAGTTTGGGAATATTTGGCTCTTACATCTGTTTAGGGTCTATAGTTATAACTGATTCTTTTAAGTCTGTGTACTGGTTTTGTAGGTTATAATGCTGAAGGAGACGTGTTAGTACGATGGGATGTGTATAATGCAAATAGAAACTATGATACAGCCCTTGTTCCGAAGTGTTTCCTACCTGTATAATCTAGGCAGAAACAGGCTAGAGAGGAGGGGAAAAAACAGACAATAAAGATAAAATGTCTTTTATGTGACTACAGACTGTGGGCTTGCACGGTAGGCTGAGCAGTCTGTGCTTTAGGATCATAGACTATCGCTGCGAATGCCTTTAAAAAGAGTGAAAAAATATTAGAAGATCTGTGTGACTATTCCTGTCTGTATAAGCACTTACAGTACGAACTTCCCAGGGTAAGGATGATTTCCTTCTGTCTCAGTGTCATAATTGGCATTGGGTATTTTGGGCATTGCAGTCATCTGGAAATGAGTGTGCAGCTTTGTATTGCTACTGTGACATTACGACAGTGGTCTACTCAGAAGACATATGAGGGACTTTATAAATTACATCCCTTCCTCTTACATTACTGTTACATCAGCCCTACTTCAAGCCATGGTCCTGTCCCATCCGCTCCCCCCTCCATTTTCCTTTAGCATGTTGTAGAGTGCAGAGAATGCTGTTTTAGACCCTGTCTCCCCAGGGACTGGGTGAAGCCCAGCAGGGGGCTGTTAAATTTATGTGGAAAGCAGGTACCATGGTGGGTGCAACAGAGCAGGACCTCAAAATAGAAGGTGTCGTTGTCCTTCAGTGTTTTGGTGCCTCTTACTTCTCTCTTTCCCACCGTTCTCCTTGCCTTACTGCCACCTCCTTTCTAAATTTGTCTGCTCCATTTTCCCATTCAAATCTTTTTTTTTTCCACTTTACCTAATCTATCTCTCTGCCTTTCAGCTTCTGTCTGCCATTCAACCATGTGCTCTTTGACATCTTCGCAGCCACTGCTCCCTTTTGCAGGGATGGGTATCCAAAAATACCTTGTAGGCAGAGGTGCCCAAAGACAGCATGCAGGTGAAGAATTTAAGTTCTTTTACCAATGTGGCTTGGTGTTTTTTCGGTTATTATTTATTTATTTATTGGAGCAAGATGTCCTTGGGTCCTTCTTGGGCTCGTTCTGACAAATACAAATCTTAGCCCTGACCTTTCCAAGTCTAACATATCTGCTTTTTTTTCTCTCAGCCTGTTACCTGTTTACTGAAAGCAAGCGTTTCTGTTCATCTTCCTGTCATCCTCCTGTCATCTCTAGATCAGGCGTTTTCAAAGTGATTAATGAGCCTTGCTGATCGTTTTGGCAAATGGAGCTCCTTTCCATCATGCATCCATGCAGATACCCCGCACCAGCTGTGCTCCCGTAAGAGTTTGACCCGAGGAGCTGCTTCTGCCCCTCGTGCTCTTTGTAGGTGTCTCTGGCAACGGTGGCACGTTACTATACTGACCTGAATCTTGACAGCTTCACTGTTGCCTGCAGGGATCTGAGCCATGTGGGTACTTACTGCCTTAAAGTCACATTTATGTTTCTCTCTTTTGTGCCGGCTACTTGGCACATTTGCTGTTGTGGGTGCCTAAAGGATCCTGCTAGAGGTTCTCCACTGGGAGAAGGTTTCACAGAGTGCCTTCATTAAATCCTCACAGAGCAACAGCCAAGCAGATTGTGCCCCCATCCCATGGTGCTAAAGCATACGTGATTTGGGTTCTTCATCTGTGGTGTGGCTTGATGAGGAGTTTTTCCTATCGTATGTGTGGAAAACTGGGATGCTTCTTTACTATCGACAGTGATTTTTATCTCTCTAAGGAGCCAGAGTTTTTGCAAGTATCTTTTCTTTCCTTATGCTGCCAAGCAACTTACACTTTCTTATTTTATTTCAGCATCACTCTGAAGCCTAAATTTGCATCAAAAGCATGTCTGCAACTAACTCTTAAAATACATCCACTCTTAGAAGACATCTACAAATACTAAATCCATCTGGTGTTGAATTACCATTGATTTTTTTTTTTTTTTTTTTTTTTTTTTT
>Ga0065711_1041783_pt1 | contig 15881 bp, 6 predicted proteins | sample Hoacrofraction12_FD_59098 | JGI IMG/M metagenome (GOLD analysis project Ga0065711, IMG submission 59098) | Hoatzin crop microbial communities from Cojedes, Venezuela - Epithelial fraction 12 v2 (version 2) | ecosystem: Host-associated > Birds > Digestive system > Esophagus > Crop | place...
TCACGCCGCTGTGTTTCCTCGGCAGGTTCTCGGACGGGGACGTCGACCGGGACCCGGGGGCGGCGGCGCAGGTGAGGGCCGGGGGCGGCGGGCCTGGCCTCTCGGGCCTGTGGGGTTTGCCGGCCTGCCGAGCCGGGGGTGCGGGGGGCGAGGAGAAGACCCGAGGCGGGGGACTTGCGGGGTCTCCCCTGGAGGCCTCTCCCGGGTGAGGTCTGGGCGCAGGAGAGTTCGGCGCGGTCCTGTCAGGAGACTTGTGCTACCTGTGGCGGGGGGAACCCCGGCCAAGCCAACTTTCCCTTCCCCGTGGGTAGGTGGTAGTTCAAATAGTTGAATCAATTGCGATTTGTGGCTAAAAAAAGCCACAGGCTTTATCGGAGAAATGTGTTAAACCTTTATTAGTTTTTATTCTGTTTTAGTAACAGTCTGCATGTGCACAAGTGCAGTCAGTGGAGCTGCTGTTTGCTATATGAGGACTACTTCTGTGTTTGTGTCTTTGAGGGTAATATTACCTGGTCTTTCAACTAAAGGAAGTGTTGAGGAAAATATTCCAGCCTGCTTAGGGATCTCTGGAAGTAGCAGGCAGAATCAACACAAGGAGTCTCTTTGGTCATATTAAGACACTGTCAATAAGCAATTTTGGTTTTGGAAGTGTCTTGTAATATTACTTTTTGTTTTTATTTACATTCATATTTCAATAATGAAATAAAATTTCATGTTTGTGTTTATTCCCTCCCCCAGGTGTTTTCAGTAATTGATTCCTGCATCCCTAGTTAAGTTTTCCAGTATCTAGAAACACGTGCAATCATTTCTGCGCACTCTGAAGAGTTTCAGTTCAAGGAGTTAAGCATCATTTTTTTAAAACAGCCTTCTTTCTGTTGTTGCTTTTTAAATGCAGCATTATTCGTACTCCTGCTGATTTTCATTTCATCTTAACATAACAAATGAATTTTTTACAGTGAGAACAATCATTCATTCGAACAGGCTCCCCAGGGACGTGTTAGAATCCTCATCACTGGAGGTTTTCAAGACACAACTGGGAAGAGTGCTAGATAACCTCATCTGGGCTCCCTTTCCTATGAAAGGTTGGACCAGATGATCTTTTGAGGTTCCTTCCAACCTGGCCTTTTTTATTATTTTACCTGTTGACATGTATTAATGTGCTTTCAAAAGTTATTGTTATTTAAAACAGAGTTAATGAGAAGACAGAATGGCAGGGTGGATAAGTATTTGGTATGCTTTGAAGGGGAGAGGATGTAAATGGTTAGCCCTGCTTGAATAGAGTAGGTGGCATAAAATGATGCTGAATTGTCTTTCCATAAAGAAAATGGTGAGGCTAAATCTTACAGACTTTGGGGGTTTATGCTGTAGCTTGTATAAGTTTTTCTGAGGATAAATGACATTTAAAAAGCAATTTGCAAATGTATTTGGTGTAGTAAAACCAATTTATGATCTAAAACAAAAGTAAGTTTCCCAGTGTGGGGAAAAAAAAGCCCCAACCGACAAACGAACCAACAAAACCCCAACACCAGAAGGCCTTTGGAAGTATTGGAGAATTGTATCGCAATACACGTTTGGGTTGTTTTCTGTATTAACTTAGTTGCTTTGCTTTTCTAGTTTGTGTTTCGGTTCTCTGTACATTCAGTGCTTCAAAATAATGTGTAACATACTCTGTAGGCATTATTTAATATCTGATGCAGTAATAATAGTGTCACTTTTGTAGGCTTTTTTAAAAGTACTGAATTGAGTAGGCAGACTGTGCTCGATGATCTCTGAACTGCGAAGTCCCATAGCGCAGTGTAGCATTTTGCTGACTTAGAAGCTTAAGCTACAGGTAGCGCACCACGTTTGCACGATCTTAGGTGTGGTATTTTAGCTCATGTACTTAATATTTCTAGTCTGGGACACAGTGCCCTGTAGAAGGTGCTCTCTAATGTTTCCACACCTGACTAGGCTGTGTCCAGTTGGCGTGGCATTTCTGCACCGCGTGCCCAGGACTTTTGATTCCTTTAAATGCTGGAGAGCATGCTTCGGCTTTCTGCGCCTGGATCCGATACAGCTGAAAGGTCATCATCCATCTTTAAATATCATCTGAATGATAAAGCTGTGAACTTTTGAATGACTTTTTTAATCATTTTAAGTTGAAAAAATAGTTTACTGTGTGGAATAAGGATGTTTTCTGTTTGCTTTTATTTATAAAATGCTCTGCAGTGTGGGTCTTGATGATTTAGTAGAGAAGGAGAACTGTGTGGTAAAACTGTAACTGATGAAAGAAACATTGATTGGCTTTGTTTCAGTGAAGTGTTTTGCCAGATGAGACACAGGGCTGGTGACCCTCTTAAATTCAGGCATGAGTGATTCAGGAGACCAAAAGCACCTTTAATTCATGCAAGCTCTTTTCACTAGCATTGGAGGGACTTGAAAGGTCCCAGTGCATTTAGAAACAGGTTTGCAACTTGGATGCATGGTAAGGGCTTTTGGAGTAAAAATATGTAGAATACTTGAGTGTCTGTGGGGACAAGATCTAAGCTTGTTCTAAGCAACTGTTGCTGATGTCCCTAATCTGGAGTTCCTGGTGCTGGCAGAGTGTTTCCCAGCTGCCACTTGGCTGTCTTCTCAAATAGCTGTGTTACAGGAGTAACTTCTTTTTGTGGTGTGTGTATCTGAATGCAATGAGACAACTTACTGACAAAAAGCCAGTGAAGAGATGAGTTTCACGCTGTTCGATGCTTAGGTTTGGTTTTTCTTGCGTTCTTGGGGTGAGGGCTAGTTCTGTAGAGAAATCCATTACTCTTGTGTGCTGGTTCTAATCAGTGCTTCTGTCATCAGCATAAATCACAGGAAATAATGTTTGGAGTGAGAGGTGATCTGTTACAGAACTGACTCTGCTTGTGAAGTGCCGGTAATGTTCAGTGTCAGAGTCACACCCCGCTTGGTTTTGAGGCTCGGAAGCTGTACTTCACCTCTCAGCAGAAGGTGCACCTGTTTTAATGTATGCGTTACCTCATGTCTGTCCTGTGTGGAGTACCTATAGCCATGATTATTTCTGTAATGACTGGTTGTGCATGGCTTTAAATCTTAAGAGGGCATCTGTACGGTTTGATCAAGTGTTGCTTGTTACAATCATCTACTACCTGCCGCTTTCTTTAGAGACCCCAGATGTTTTAGAAATGCTATACCTATTTGTATCTTATACTGATAAGAACTCATGCTACTGCTAAAAGAAGCTGTTGTGGCCACTTAACTCCTAGTTGGCTGAAGTATCTTATGTGACAGCTGTGAAACAGAGCAAGGTACTGATCTGAACTAAAACTGAGGCAGGTCCTTCTGCTCTTTTTCTCTGGCTTGGTGGGACAGTGTTTTGGCAGCTGTACTGTACTAACATTCATGCAGTTTTGAAGCCTATATCTTAGCCACCCTCATGCTTGCTAAACTCTGAGTAGGAATCCAGTCAGCTTGTCAGATGGAGTTACTGTACTTAGCGATGTACTGCAGTGGCGTTGGAAGACCTGCTGTCTTCTAGCAAAGAGAAGAACTTACCTCATTAGTAAGGGTTGAATTGGAGGTGGTCTTTCCAGGTGTGTGCACTGAGGCATCATGATTTAATTCGGTTGTGCAAAAGTCATAAACTTTTCTCATAGCAAGCATAATGTAATGATTTCAATCTGTATACCCAGTGATTCCCCTTACAAGGGACTACTTTATGCTTTTTTCCGTTGTGCAACAGTATTTCCTGTGAGCACTGTGCTCCGTAGGTCTTTTGTTCTCCTGCCTTTGGGCTCAGCTTAAATCAGAGCAACCACCTATGCTCAGTAATATCGTGTAATGTGGTATTACATCACGTGTTACAATGCTTTGAGCATGTTATCCTTGCACACGTGTTTTGGCGTACTGCATGTTAACTTCCAAATTCCTAATGCTGCAGTGCTTCCTTGGATCTGGCAGACCTGCGTGCAAATATTCTGAGAACTGTAGGAAGGCCTTTGGAATATAGACAATCGCCTGTGCATCAGACTTGATGTTTAAGGCATTTGAAAATCCTGTTTCCTTCTCGGTAAGAAACAGGCCCCTTGAATTTGATGTAAATGGCAGGTTCCTTGTACTTCGAGCTCTGATGTTTAAGCTTTGTGGATTTGAACTGAGGGACAGTTAAGCAGTCATGCCAGTTAGGATGTTTTCTTCTGAAACGTCTCCTAGCTGACAGAGTTTGGTACTGTATTTTTGTGGGGACTTCCGAGGTGCCATTTCATGGTTTTTTGTGTCTTTACAGGAACTGACAACAGCTTTGGAAAAGAATCCTGATGATGCCGAATATTATTGTCAACGAGCTTATGCTCGTATTCTTCTGCAGAAATATGCTGGTAACATCTTCAGACAACACTGAGAATCCTCTTCCAAGTGTATTATAACACGTTCTTCACAGAAGATATTTTAAATCTGAAGCCAAATATAGTAATAAGAGAAAGCGTTATCTGTAATTTAAAATGCTTCTTTTACAGTTAGTGCATAATTTTATAGTTGTCTTTGATTGTTTTGTTTCTGCAAAACTTCCAATGAATTGTGTACTCTGCAGTCCCAGCTTTCTGTTTGATTTTAGTCGAGTATTATCTTGGCAGCTTTTTTTAAAGTTGCTTCTTAGGCAGATTTTAAGATTTGTGTTGTAAGCACCTTCCATGCTTATGTTTTTGGTAGACACGGAATCCTCTTGTGGTAGGAACGTGATAACTGAATAATGCCTGGGAAAAAGATTAACTGAATAGCTTAAGATTCAGTGTGTTTTTTCTTTCCAGTAAAAAACCCAAACAAACAGATTCACACTTCAGATCTAAGGAGAGAATTTGATTAAGTAAAAGTCATGCTGCTTCTTACATAGAGCTCTGCAGCTGAGTGAAAGGTTCATCCATAGCGGTTGTGGCTAGATTTAACTCAAACGGTGTGATTTATGTGCCAGCTAAGAAAGCTAACATAATACACCTTAAGAAATTTTCATTACTAGAGGACTCACAGTTCGTTGCTTTATATAACATATTATTATGTTCCCCACCTTTAAACTGACTTCCTACAGATGCGGTTGCAGATGCAAAGAAGTCCCTAGAACTCAACCCCAATAACGCTGTAGCCCTGCTTAGAAAAGGGTATGTATCATATATTATGCTTTGTGAATATGGTGATAATCCGTAGGGCAATGCTAGTATTTGGATTGTGGCTCTATACAGGCTTTTTGCAACACCATGAATGAATAAATTTAATGCCATACTGCTTGTAACCCATCCATGGTAAAGCGGTGGTTACAAGAAGCATTTGAGTTTGGGGTGATTATCTTAACGTTCTAGCCATTTCAAAAACACTTCTCTTGGGCAGTTAAAATTCTTACCTGTGTGATTTTAACCAATATAGTGTGTAAACTAAGGATGATGTGATCTTCAGAATGTGGATTAGATTGAGAAGTAGTTACTATTTTCTTGTGTTTTTCTTTGTTTGTGTCAGGTTAGGTGAATATCATATGAAAAACTATCCATCTGCATTAGAGTCTTTCAGAGAGGGACAGAGGTTGGACAGTAAGTATTAAAATTTCTTGTGTACACAGTATGCCTTTGCTATTGAGCAAAAATTTTTTTGATGTGATGTCTTAGTGAAATTGAAGACCAAGGCTGCTCTTTTTTTTGTTTGTTTGTTTTTAAAGACTGGTGAGTTAGGTGTTTGACTTGAGATGTCTGGCTTTTGAAAAGGTTTGTGCAGTCGCTGCATGAAAGTGTGAAACTGCTTAAAAATGCGTATCAAAATTCTTAGCAAGTAATATAGGATTGATTTCTGGCCCCACCCCCCACCTCCTTTATATAATGGGAGGGTGTTTTCCTGCCCTCTGGAGGTCCAAGGAATAAATGATTGCAATAGTGTGGCATTAAGTGTCATAGAAATGTTTCTGAACAGAACAGGCTCCTTATACATAGATGGAATTTCTTAGTTGTTAAACCATTTGATAGACCGATCTTTAGAAAGAACATGCAACTTGATGGGTATTCAAACCAACAAAGTGGATTTTTACGTTGCATTAGATATCGCTTAATTACAGAAGCATGTTTGTTATTTATCTTTTTTCTTAAGGTGCTGGCTGGATTTGCGCACATTTTAGTCTGGGGAGTATTAGATCTTTTTTTAAAATCTGAATTTTTCCTAGAAGTAGGGAAGGAATAGTTCAATGCAGAAAGCTTTGGTAGAAGACATTGGGAAGCATACAACAAAGCAATTGCAAGATACTTGTAACAGCTTTTTTTTCCATCCCATACCCCATTTAAAACAAAACCCTTTCCTCATTCCCTTCCCTCCTTCCCAACAGCAGAAGAAAATGGTAAGAAAAGCACCTTGAAAGGTTACACAGCGCGAAGTGTGCTGATGTGATAAGCATTGTCATATTCTCAGGTCTTTCTAGTATGTTTTCTTATCTGTGACAGTGCCTGGGACCTGCAGGTTTAGCAAGAATGTAATTACTTTGCCTCCCCCAAATAAGCGATCCGCTCCTCTGATCTAAAACGGGAGTTTCATGGGAGTGTGGCTGCTGCCAAGTGATTGTGCTCCCTCCCACTCTTGTGCTTGTTTAGCCTCTTCTTTCAATGCATTAAGTCTGCAGAAAAGTACTATTTTTAATGTGTTGAAATGAAGCAGTGAAGGGTCTGAGTGCTGAAGCCAGCAGAAGTGAAGCAGCAGAGCAGTGTTGGGACAGTGGCAATGGTGGTGGAAGGGTGTTGTGGTGGAGTTACGGCGACTGTTAGTTATCAGCTCAGGCTGCTCTGGAATAGGAGTTAAAATGTAAGAAATTTCCTAGAGTTCTCTCACTTGTGGTAGTTTGAATAACTAAGTAGTCTCCGCTAGCTTGTACACTAGAAAGACAAATGTGTCTTTGCGATCTAGCCAAGTTCTCTGTTTAGTATCTTCCCGTGAAAGGAAGTGATTCTTCCAGTGACTTCTGTAGCTTTCCTTACTTGATAGGTAACTCTTCATACATCTCTAAGCTCATCGCTACTGAATTTAATTGAATGATTAATCTGTATTTTTTCATATTCTTGCCCCTCCCTAAGCAAGCACTATCAGTTTGAGGCTTTTCATGTGCGTGGAATTTGTCGCCTTTCTAGTTTGTCAGCTGGAGTTGTTTGAAATATAGATTATATGCAAAATCTCTTCAGGCCAGAGCACTGTGGTTTTTTCATTCTGTTTAACCTCACATCCTACTTATGTTGTAGGGTGCAACAACACACAGAGCCACAGGTATCTTTTTAGAGAAGTCGGTGAATACCAGGACCCTCTTAGCTAATTCACAATCCCTGCAGTACAACATGACCGTTTTCTGTGTTGAATTGCTTGACTTCTACCTGTTTGAATTTAATTTGCCATTGTTTTGCTGCTTACCTAGTTGAAGAGTTTCTGAAGCTTCCCAGTCCTTCCTGATTACTATCTCATCTGAAAATTGCTTCCACTGTGCTTCCCATGTCTCATTACAAAATTCTGTGACCTACTGTGAGATGAGGAATCTCCTGAAGGCCTTTTTAAAAATACAGGTTTTTTTAGTTGTTTCTCTTACATATATTACCTAATTTGCTGGCAAGGTTATGTCAGTAACAGAATTTGCCTTTGCACTTCAGTGGAGTGTTTGATGGCTCCCAGGTGAAAATTGTGAGCAGAAGCATTTTGGCAAAACAGTTAACTTCCAGTTAAATGCATTGAGTGCAGAAGGACTGAAGCACAGAGGGAAAATTTGCCACGTACCGCTAAGCAAGTGATGAAGAGAGAGGACTTTAGCTGTTGCTGCCTCAGAGAGAATTGCTGCGGTGGGGAATCCTTTGCTGGCAAGTCCAGTTTCGTTGCCGCACGAGGGTGCAGAAGTACACCGGCACATGTTTCTCTTTCCTTGCTGATGTAAGGGCTGTTTTAAATCTTAATCTGGAATGCGAACAACCATGAGCTTCCTACTTGTGCTCATTACTGGTACGACTGGCAGGCGCAGGGTACCACAGCAAGCTTCCTATTTCCCACCTACAGCGATACCTAAATAGGACTTGACATGATGGATTGTTGAATGTGCAGCGTTTCCTTATTTTCTAAAATAACATTAGGAAGCAAGATTTCTTTCAGTCAACCATAAGACTAGGCACATGTGGATTTTTGGAGTTCATTGATTTGCCTTAGATTGAAAAAGCAGTGTGATCTGTTAGTCTTCAGTGTGTTATGTGGATTTAGGACAATTATACTCCAGTTTTCTTGGCTTTTTTCTGTAAGTACCGAATGAATTTAGTAAAGGTGGAATGAGTCAACTTTTTAAGGAAATGTCTTAGTATGTACTTTTCTTGTATTGTGAGAATTAGTAGATTTTCAGTAAGTGTAGACCCAGTTAGGTTTTCTGAACTGGAAAGTTATTAGTAGAAGTTGTTGGTAAGTTCTTTGAGAGGATAATGCAATTATAGACAAAAGAATATTATTTTGTGCTCTGAAATTATAAAATGTGTTTGTATACAGGGAGAGAGGCAGTGGTTGATGAGAAGGATCTTCTAGAAAAACAGGGCAGATAACACTGGACCTTTCTTTCGACGTTTGTGTTGCATAGCAGCCTTGTCATAGGGCATAGTGAAAAAGAGAATTCCTCACCTGCTGCTGGAAGTCAGAGGCTGGATCAGTGGAGACTTGACTCAGTTTCTCATTGCGTAGACTCCTGAATCGACTTCATTTAATTTCACTTTTGATTAAGAAACTTTGTTCCTGACTGCAAAACTTGGGAGTCTTTTTAGAGTATAGGTTAGTACCTATATATTTTAAAATTCTATATTGATTTAGGTTGCAGGGGAGCTCTGGAGCTCGTCTAATTACATGCCCTGGCCAAAAGCAGTATTAACTTTGAACTTGCATGTGTTTGCTTGGGTCCTTCTGCTGTTGATTTCCAAATATCTCCAAGACTGAAGATTCCGCAACCTCTTTGGGCAACCTGCTCCAGTGCTTGACCACTCTCTTAGTAAGCAGTATTCCTCAGCTAATCAGAGCTTACTTTGGAGCATCTCGAGTCCTTTGCCTCGCTTCCTTTCGCTTCTGAGGACAGTCTGCTGTCAGTCATCTGAATGTCTTAAGTATATATTAGGTAATTGAAGACAACCCTTGGATCCCCCAGCATAACACTCTGACAGTTCATTTGGAGGAATTCTATCTGAAAGTGGGGATCTTCTTTTCAGGATTTGCTAGGAATATAGAAGACTACAGTCAGTGACTGATTGTACTGTAATGTCAAGACAGCCATATTATTATTTGCACTTTTTCCTAACAACAACGGAGATGCTGTGTAGCTTAAAATTTAGATACCTTTTAAGATGACTGGTGGGGATGGCAGAAGAAAAGGGAAGAAGAAATGACTTGAAGATTGGAGTAGCAATTTGAAGACCCAAGGCACACCTTAAAATTTATGCTCTTTTTATATTCTGTTGGGGTTGGGGTGAACACTTTGTGTAACTGCAGTGGAGTCACACTTGGTGTTACAAGCATGTCTGCTGCGAGCTCCTTTGTCGGGCCTCTTAAAGCTCACTGCTGGGTAGCTGGCTGCGTGAACTCCCTCAGTGTGAATTCTCTATTGTAAAAAGATAAATAAGTTTAGTTGTTGCTAGTAGTTGGTCAGTAACGCTGCCACTTTGGTACTGTCCTGACTGTGAAAGGTTTTTCTGACAGAAGATGATTACTCTGTCATTACACTACTACCTTTTGAGCTAATTCCTGGTGAATTCGTTTGTGTCTGGGGAGCTTGCTTCCTAGGATATCAAGGTCTGACTAAACTTTCTGTGATTTTGATTCATAGAGTGGAATTGGCACCTATGTATTCCTAACACCCCTGAAACTTCAGATGTGTTTGTAAAGTTTGTGTGGAACTACCAGGAGAAAATACTTGGTGTCTGTGAAACTTATGCAACTTTGGGTTGTCCTCAAAACAGACCATCTCTTCTGATACTTCTCTAGAGAGGAAGAATGTGACTGAGTGTTTGAAAAAGTAATTTTAATAATAGAAAAAAATGTGTAAAACTATTTACTTTCCAAACAGTTATATAAAGCTTGAGCAGACCAGAAAATGAGAGCGTATTTGGGTCAGTTCAGACAAAATCTAGCGTCCTACAAATTAGTTTGAAGTTAATTAAACGTATCTGAGTTAAATAATAGAGTTTGTATAAAAATACTTAAAGCTTAACTAGAATGACAGAGGTTACAAGAAGATACTAGGAAACAATACCAATTTCAGTAAATTGCTGCGAGTTTGGGATGAATTTGTTCCAGTTGGTAGTTGTGAGGAATTGTTCTTTGTGATACATGTAGGAATTGTTCTTTGATACGTGTAGTGCTTCAAGAGTTTTAATGTTACTGTGTTTGATCTCCTCTAGATGTAGAGGATACCTTTACTATTTGGATTAAAAGATGTGAGGAAACCCTAAACGGTAAGGGAAACCACATTTACTTGATAAGGGATTTGATATGCCTTGTGCTTTGAAGCTGTGTCATGTTTTTCACAGATCTACAGCTTATCTCTTACTTAGAACAGAAGAAATTTTTGTTTAAAAAGGTCACTTTTTCCGATCTTTTGTTTCTCTGGGTGTACATCTGAACACTTCTATACTTCATATTTAGAGGAATATTAATGTTGGGGTTTTAATGTAATAGTTAGCTGTGCCAGAGGAGCACCTATTTAAAGTTCAGACAATCATAATTAACTCGCTTTCATATACCGCTGCTGGCTAATTTTGCCTGTGGAAGCATGTCCCAACTTGCTTTGTGAAAACAGCATTAAAATCAGTTTTCATGTCTTGCAGAATGTGAAGTTGGAAAGCGAGGTGGAAATTTGGGGATTTTACTCTTGATTCCATGTGGAGAGTGCCTTGGTCAGGTGCTCATTGCCACTCTGGTGTCTTACCCGTGGGAGTCGGTGCGAGTGTAGCTTCCTTTCACACCCTCCTACACCCTGACACCCCCTGCAATGAACTCGTCCACCATGCTGAAACGGCTGGTGGGTTTTAATGAGATATGACACAATAACTGATGTAGTGTTCTTCCTTCACTTGTTGTGACTTCCTCCCTTTCTATGGTGTGTTCTGGAGAATGGGGCAGCAGAAATAATGCAAGTACGTGTCAATCTGTTGACTAAAAACCAAGTAGAGGAGAACCTTTTTGTGTTGTATAGGAGTGAACAAATTTCTGCTTCATGATACACTTCTTCCACGTTCATTTTTATATGGAGAAATTAGATAAGTGATAGGCACACATGGTCGTATTTGCAAAGTTATCTTGGTGACAATGTTTTCTACTGTCTCAAGGAAAGAGGTTATAATACACATTTTTCTCTAATGTCATAATTACTTTTTTGCAGTGTTTTGTCTGGTTCAACTCGGTTTTCCTGTTTTATCTTGAATATTCATATTGCTCACTGTCTTTTCTTTTTTGAGCCATTTTCGTAATTCTCTGATACTCTATGGGGGGGAGGGGGAGAGGAAGGAAAAAACAATCCCCCCAAAAACAACCCCAAAACCTGTGATTTCCAAATTGCAACTTAAAATTCTTTTTTATTATTCTTTATCTCTTTTTAGCAGTATGCCTAATAAAGAAGCAAAGGGAAAGTTTGTCTCATTTCAGATTAAGTATCTTGAAAAATTTCAGGAAAAAATATTTAAAGAGGAAATACTCAGCCATAGTTTAGATCCAAATATTACAGTGTATTTAAGGTCATATAAGTGAATTTCTATGCCAGATTTCCATCTCATTCCCCAGCTGTGTTTGCCTAGCATGAGATACAGATTTGATGAAAACTTTGTGCTGTTCCTACGGGTGGATGATAAACCTAGTACAGACTCGAGGGAAGTGATTTTTTTAAGACTTTGTTTGCCGCGCTGTTGCTTTCGTTAAAAAAGGCCTGTATGCAGAAGTCAGAAGTAACTGAAGAAAGCTAGAATACCTGTATGCCTTGTAAGTTCAATGTGCCGTTTTTCTGAAAGCACAACTTTTTTCTTTCTACAGCATCACAGACAGAAGTGGTAAGATCTTTCACTTAATGTGTTTACTGTTTCACTTTCTTTGTTAAACAGAGCATACTTCTAGGCTTTACTGGCTTCCTACAACTTTGAGGCTTTAAAAATTATCTTTTCTGTTGCATGCAGTTCTAAGGGATTTAACTTTTCTTTTAAACATAGATTCTTTTATTTGAGACCAAGGTTGCAAAACTTGAACCCAGAAAACACTTAGCAATGTCATACAAATCTGGCAATTACTGTGCACGCATTAAAATAAATTTTAACTTTGTTGCTTGCAGTCTGTGGCCTAATTCTACAAAATAACGAGCTCATCTTGTGAATGCTAACTTGTGAATGCTGAATGCTGGGAAGTAACTTTTTTTTTGCCCCTGTGGCTTGCAGGTGGTTTGTGCAGACTTTATGCTGCTATAACTCATTCAGCTTTCAGATTCTTTTTTTTTTAATTTGGAAATCTTCAGAAGAAATGTTGAAATTACTCCAAAAAATTTCTTTTTTTGAGGCAAAAATGGGAATTTACATTGGGTGTTCTGTTCCTTTCATAGTTACTTTCATTTTTTACATTTTAAGAATAGGCTAGAGGGGGAAGTGTACAGAAAACATGGTGGGTGCATGTCAAGACAGTTTTTACAGTTAAAAGTTTTTTTGTGTTTAACAGTTATACCCTAAGTTCTCAGATCTATTTTTGGTTTCCTTCATGACTTTTAGATTAGCAACATAGCCATTGTGTGTCTTTCAGGTATACTTCTTATCCAGGAAGAAAATGAGTTAAAGCTGAACTTACTGCTCTTCATAAAATGTCTGGCCAATGTATTCTAAGTTACAGACTGGCGTATTTAATGTAAATTGAAACTTTTTAATTCTCAATTTGGCATAAATGGCTAGGAGAACAGTGAATACCTTCACCTGCAGGTTAATGCACATACTTAAGAAAAGGGGAGCAATCAGTATGAAAATGATTTGTGTCTTTGAAAAGTACTACGTGGTGTATGTTCACTTACACTGATGTAATTTTCTTTCCCTTGGAATATGCTTCAACTAGAATACACAGCAGCAGCCTCTGCCACCAAAGATCAAGTAAGTTGACTTTTTAGCTTTACTGTGAGAATTGAAATAATTGATATGTAGCTGTTCTTTGACTTATGCCTTAGAGCAGCAAGGTAATGACTGTAGAAATTATTTTTCAGTAACTTTAGAACAAGGCAGTCTAAGCGAAACGTTTCTCAAACAGTGTCCTCGCTTTTGTTTGGACTGAATTGTACTTTCAGGAGATTACGCCTCACTGGGAGAGTAGGGGATGGAGTGAGCATTCTGGCTTCTGTTTCTAGTTCTCGGACTGAACTTAATTCAAAGACTGCCTCATTGTGCCTAGTTTAGGTAACGTCCTTGAGAGGCTTTTAAGACCCTGAACTAAAAAGTGCCATTTAATATATAGAAGGCAAACAATATTATGAATTGATTAAGAAGGTGACCTAATTTTCATATGCTTCTTGATTAAAAATGGTTCTTTGTTCTTTAAGTACTTATCTTGTCAGTTCTGCAGCTGCTTTGTTAGAGGAATCTAATTTTGTATGTCTTCTTTCCCCCATTAAAATATACAATACGCTGTTCCAGCTTTTGGTATTGTTCAGTACATCTCTTTGCAGTCAATTTTTCTCTCCCTCTCTGTTTCTTTTTTTAAAGATATGACTGGTACCAAACAGAATCTCAAGTAATTGTGACTATAATGATCAAGAATGCACAGAAGGATGATGTCAGCGTGCAATTCTCGGAGAAAGAGGTGATTTGTATTGGTTATTGATACACATCCCTAGATTCCCTAAGATGCAGTAATTGAACCAATGAATATTACCTGCTGCAATAGCATGAAAAAAAAGATACAAGAGGTCTTGAGGGTTTGGGGTTTTTTTAACGCGCAGCTATGCTGTAGGTGTGTGTGTGCTCAATCAAGTGAACCGGGATCTATTGCCACGGCAGTGTCCATAGAATTTATACACAAGCAGTAGTGTGGTGTGCGTGCTGCAAAAGGAACATCTGTTTTTCAGCGGCCTGTTTGTTTGGAGGGGTGGGGGAAGAAGTGATCTGGACTTAAAATGTTTGAGTATACATGCATCTGGAGTTGGAATGGACAGAGGCAAGGTATTCTAAAAATAGGTGTGAACGAGTAGTATCTTGCTTTAGGACAATTACAGAAAGAGGGTGAATGTTGGTGGGTGGGTTTTTCTTGGTTTTGGCATTACTAAAATTGTTAATGGCAGCAAAATACATATTTCAAGGAAGTGCAGTAACCTCTTTATTGTAATACCATATGCGGTACTGATGATGTTTGTGCTTAATTTAACTGAGAACGTTGACAAGTTAGGTTCTTATTCTCAACTAAATTGATAGTTTGTGAACTACCTGAAGTACTTGGTTGTTACTCTCTGCTTTAGACTAAAATTGTGTGAGCACTTGCCACATAGTTTGTGTGCATTAGGAGGGAAACTTGCAGATTGTTTTCATATTCCATTATTAATGTGTTGATACTTTGTTTGCCATATAATTCTTTCCCCAAAGAATGCAGATCAAGCTGACAAGATAATAGGCTTTTTGAGTACTTGCTGACTAAGAATTGAAATCTCCTGTTTATTTTCTAGTGTACTTTAGAAACACCGTGTTCAGTAATGCGGTAATGTAATGGCGCAGTCTGAAATTCTGATGCCTGATGCTTTAAGTGCCCTAGTGAAGGGTCATTAATTTAATCACTTAATCTTGGTGCCAACTGACAATCCTTTACTTGGAAATGGAAAACTGCTCTCAAAGATGACCAGAGATGTGTTTTCAACTGTTAACAGGTGAATGCATCAGTGAGGCTTCCATCAGGTGAAGATTACAACTTAAAGCTTGTTCTTCTTCATTCTATAGTGCCAGAGCAAAGTACCTTTAAAGTGCTTTCAACAAAGGTAGGCTTCTTAAAGTGTAAATTATTTCTTTGACTGTTGCTGATGTTGAAAATGTTTCTGCTCTATTGTCTTGTCTCTCTGCAGCAGTCATAATATCTTGCATTTGATACAGAATTGCTTTTTCTTTCTTCAGGGTGCCTTTCAGCCAGTGGGAGGCTTTCTAAACTTGTGCAAATATCAGAAATAGTAATATGATGGTGTTTACAGAAGTGCAAATCAGAGCTACATTGAGGATGCGTTTACATGTTGCTGTAGAAAGGAGACTGTGGTCTTCACTCTTACAGTTCAGGCATTAGGAAAGTATGAACATCTTTCTGCTAGACTTTTAGGAACCGGTATTGCCCTATGAAGCTTTGTTACGTTTGTGTGCCTGAGAAATAAAAGTCAGACTTTAAGGATTTCAGAGTTGAAGTAATTCTTTGCCCTTTCATGGCCTTTTCTTACTGGTAAAGGTTAGCCATGCAGTTAACTGTTCTTGGCTTTTCAAGAGGGTGCATTCCACACTGTTCCTGGAAGTAGTACTTGCTCGGAGACACTTGAAAATCGCGTGGTGTGAGAGAGAATGCTTTCGTCTCAGCATTTTGTTTCTTCTATATTGCAGGTACAGAAAAATAAGAAATTGACTGCTGTCTGGCATAGCATATACTGTTGGTATAATGTGTAGACAGACTTCGCTTTGTCCATAGAGCCAAGCCTGAACCTCTGAGGCAGGAATGTGTTGTTGATTCTTTCCTTGTATTTCAGCAGCAGTTCCGTAGAGCTTTTGGAAATACCTTTGTGTTCTTAGGTTCCATTTTACTTGTTCCCTTCTCAGAAAGGTGCCTATAATAGTTACAGAATCACAGAGTCACAGAATGGTAGGGGTTGGAAGGGACCTCTGTGGGTCATCTAGTCCAACCCTCCTGCC